>ENA-OUQK01001382-OUQK01001382.1-human-gut-metagenome-genome-assembly--contig:-NODE-1382-length-12342-cov-4.111907_pt1 | contig 12342 bp, 5 predicted proteins | sample MGYA00237954_ERZ548842 | MGnify/ENA primary metagenome ERZ548842 (study PRJEB26490, sample SAMN05194704) | human gut metagenome | biome: terrestrial biome; feature: human-associated habitat; material... | reverse complement strand
GTTTATTATGAATGAGTTTGGTCACCCATAATATAATGAATAATTCTATTTGTACGCTGTTTGACAACATTTTAATTGATATACATAAGTTTAAATCACTTCAATACCAAATAAAAACAACTCAAAGTAAACATAGTTTTTTACTACCTGAAGAAATAAGGAAGCTAGAAAAGCTAGAGCTTTCATCGTGTCCAAAATCATTAATGCATAGCTTGAAAGCATTTTTATTTTGTTGTTATACGGGGATTCGATATTCAGACTTTGTACTTCTTAATGAAAGTAATATTGTTACGATAAAAGGAGAGAAATGGCTTATATTTAAAACTGTCAAGACAGATACAAAAGTCAGCATACCATTATATCTTCTCTTTCAGGGGAAAGCCCTCCGATTATTGCAAGAATATCATCAGAATTTAAGTGATTTTTTTCATATAAAATCGAATTCTTCCGTAAATAAAGATTTAAAAAAAATCGGTGTGTTAGCCAAGATAGAAAAACACTTTTCATTTCATACAGCCCGGCATACTAATGCTACTCTTTTAATTTACAACGGGGCTCAAATAACTACAGTCCAAAAGCTATTGGGGCATCAAAGTGTAAAAACTACTCAGAGATATAGCGATATTTTTTCAGGAACGATTGTAAAAGACTTGAAAAAATGTAAGTTCTAATCATTAATCTAAGAATGTAATTATTAATTTAAGAAGACGCTCTGTTATAGTTTATATTTTACGGTGCAGAGCCGTACGTTTTCCGCATGAGAAACATACGGCTCCGCATCGTAAAACGTATGTTTCTCGCACGAGAAACATAATATAATATTATGCATTACATCATCTATATAAATACATTTTCTAATCCTATTAGTAATAATAAGGTAGAAAAACTATATAAATTTTGCAGTTATAACTGATTTAAAATGGCTCATTAATAAATTGGAAATAAATTTACCATTTGATAATCAACGAATTAAAGCTAATATAGTTCCGCCGGAACTTTGGTCATTTCTTTCATCGGAATGCAGTCGCAAGAAGTGAAGATTAAGCCGAATGTAAATGTGGTACTAAAGTCTGATGCTGAGCAACTTGAAGAAGTTGTTGTGACAGCAATGGGTATCAAACGTGACCGTAAAGCATTAGGATATGCTGCACAAGATTTAAAGTCTGAACAACTCAGCAAAAGTGGTACCACATCACTGGCTAATGCAATACAAGGTAAACTGACAGGTGTTGAAGTACGCCAATCGTCTGGTGCTCCGGGTGCCTCTTCTCAAATCATCATTCGTGGAGCCCGTTCATTTGATGGAAACAACCAACCTTTGTATGTAATTGATGGTATGCCTATCAATACATCAGCAGACTTTGATACCGGTAGTTCTGTAACAGGAGCAAACTATGCAGACCGTAGTATTGATATTAACCCTGAAGATATTGAGACCATTAACGTACTCAAAGGACAGGCTGCTTCTGCATTGTATGGTATTCGAGCATCTAATGGTGTCATTGTAATTACAACAAAACGCGGTTCTAAAAACAACTTGAATAAGCCAAGTGTTACTATTTCTACTAACATGAGTGCTCAGCGTGTTTCTAGAAAATTTGAACGTCAAACAGTATATGCACAAGGCGATAAAATCAGCGCATACAATCCTTCATCTTCCAGTACATGGGGACCTAAAATCACAGATTTGGCAAATGATCCTGTTTATGGTGGAAATACAGACAACCAATATACTGCAGAATTTGGTAAACATGAAGGTCAATATTATAACACTCAACGTGCAAAAGCTGGTCTTGATGGTTGGACAACTCCGCAAATTTATGACAACGTAGGTGATTTCTTAGGTACTGGATTTACAGAAAACACAAATGTAAATATATCACAAAGTCTTAACGGGGTAAACTATTCATTTGGATTAAACAACTCTTATCAAAATGGTATCATCCCATCTACAGGTATGAATCGTTGGGGAGCCAGAGGTTTGGTTGACTGGAAAATCAATGAAGAATGGAATACTGGTTTTTCTGCAAACTATTCATCAACCAAAATTACATCTGCTCCTGGCGCTAATGATGGTATAATGAACGTCGTATATTCCGCTCCTGCTGAATATGACCTGAAAGGAATCCCGACACACGTACCTGGAGATATCACAAATCAGGTACTTTTCCGTTCTACTTCATTTGTGAACCCATATTGGTGGGCTGATCATAATGAATACTTGCAGCACACAAACCGTGTTTTTGGCAATGCATATCTTGAATATCAGCCAAAATTAAATTGGGGAGATGGATTTACTTTGAAGTTCCGTGAACAAGCAGGTTTGGATATTTGGACTTCTAATTATGCCGATGTAAAAGAAATGGGTACAACAAGTGCCCTACTCGGTGGCGAAATTGAAAATTATGGTTCACAACACAATGTTTTCAACAACTTGTTTACCATTAATTTCGACGGTCGATTTGGTAATGAAGACGAATGGGGATTGAACATCATCTTAGGTAATGAATTTAATGACGAAAACATTCGTACTTGGGACTATTATGCAAGCAATTTTAATTTCCCGGGATTTCCGACCATTGGAAATGCTACTAACCTGGCCAGTGCTAATGAATATACAAGAAGAGAACGTACTGTAGGTTTCTTTGGAAGTGTGTCTGCATCCTGGAAAGACCAGTTGTATTTAACTGTTACAGGACGTAATGACTACGTATCTACCATGCCTAGAGGAAGCCGTAGTTTCTTCTATCCTTCAGTTTCTTTGGGATGGGAATTCACTAAATTACCATTCTTGGAAGGCAACAGTGTAATCAACTATGGTAAATTAAGAGGCTCATTTGCACAGGTAGGTCAAGCTGGTACTTATTACAACAACTTCTACTATACACCTTCTTACGGAGGAGGTTTCTTGGCCTACACTCCGGTATCTTATCCGCTTCCAAGTGGTGTTTCATCATACGTACCATATTATGTAGTATATGATGAGAATCTTAAGCCGCAAAATACAGTAAACTATGAAGCCGGTATTGATTTGCATTTATTCAACAGCAGAATCAAAATGGAATATACCTATAGTTTACAGAATGTTAAAGATCAGATATTCTCTGTACCGACAGATGGTGCTATAGGTTATCAATATATGATGACAAATGCCGGAAAGATGCGTACCCATGCACATGAATTCTCTATCAATGCAGCTATTCTGCAAAGTAAAGATTATGATTTGAATTTGGGTATCAACTTTACCAGAATCCTCAACAAGGTTATTGAACTTGCACCGGGTGTAGAATCTATTATGTTGGGTGGATTTGTTGAGCCGCAGGTTAGAGCACAGGCTGGATGTACTTATCCTAATATCTATGGTGCTGCATTCAAGCGTGATAGCGAAGGAAACATGTTATTGCTTAATGGCTTACCACAAGCAACAGGAGATAGCCAGAACTTAGGTAACTGTTCACCGGATTTCACAACTGGTATCACTTTTGGTGGACGCTACAAACGTCTTTCTTTAGCTACTACATGGAGCTGGCAGCAAGGTGGAAAAATGTATCATGGTACAAACATGACATTAAACTATTTCGGTGCAACAAAAGAATCTCTTCCATACCATGAAGGAACAATGGTAGCAGAAGGTATTGATGAAGCTACAGGAGAAAAGAACACGGTTGAAGTTAGCAAGCAAGCTTATTATCAGGAATATTACAACATTTCTGAATCTGGTATTTATGATACTAGCTTCGTAAAATTGCGCGATGTAACACTGACATACCAATTACCAAAGATGGGAATTTTCGACATTTCTGTATATGGATTTGCTCGTAATATCTTAATCTGGGCTAATCTGCCGAATTTTGACCCGGAATCATCACAGGGTAACAATAACATGAGTGGATATTTTGAACGCTTCTCTGTTCCTAATACTTCAAGCTTTGGTGGTGGACTTACTATTAAATTCTAAAATAAATACGATTCAAATATGAAGAAATATATATTATCCGTTTTATCTATTGCATTTCTCGGACTCACATCTTGTACCGAGGATATAATGGATGACATCAATAAGGATAACCAACATCCTTCTCCTGAAAATGTATCAGCCGCACTTCAGCTGACAGATGCAATTATGGCTACAGGTTTCAGTACAGTATCAGGAGACTATGCTTTTTATCTTTCCTCTCTTACCGAACAAGAAATTGGAGTTGGAAATAACCAGTTAATGAGAGCAGAGTTACGTAACTCTGCGGAATGGGCAGCATCTACGACTTTCAATAACGTATGGAATGCAACCTATGGAAATCTTATGAACATCCGCCAAATGATTGAAAAAATCACGACGGGAACCCAAGGTAACGCCGAAAAATATGACTTATTGGGTATGGCACAAACTTTGGAAGCTTTGAATTTTGGAATATTGACAGATATGCATGGAGATATTCCATATAGCGAAGCATTACAGGGCCAAGAAAACCTTCAACCCAAACTGGATGCACAGAAAGATGTTTATACAGGTATATTAAATACCCTTGAAGATGCTATAAAGAATCTTGAAAAAGGTAAAGATTTAGAGTCTGCCGGAAATCAGGATATTGCTTTTGGAAATGATAATGAACAGTGGATGGCTACAGCTTACGCTTTGAAAGCTCGCTATTTATTGCATCAATTAGCTGTTACAGAAGATAAAACAGCATTATTGACAGAAGTGAAGAAAGCCGCAGAAAAAGCAGTAGAATTGAACTTTAAAGGTTTTTTGATTAAAGAATTCAATGGAGTTACTTGTGACAATCCTTGGAGTGCATATATATGGAGTAGAGAATATACAGCTTCTTCCAAGACTGTAACAAATCTGATGGGAACAGATGATCCTCGTTTACCTTATTATATTTATAAAACAGATAAGTCAGAAGGAGGGTCATATCAACCTGGAGATGAAGAAATCGCGCAGGTTGCCGATGGAAGTCTTGCCTATCCCGCATGGTACGACTTAGGCTCACAGCCTATTCACATGTTCAGCGTTTCTGAATTATATTTTATTCTTTCAGAAGTTAAATTACGTCTTAATGAAGACGCCACTACCGAATTCCAAAAGGCTGTTGCAGCTTCTGTAAGTGAAATTATGGGTTGGTTTGATGATGATACAGATGCCAGCGCTTACGCCAGCTCATTAGGAACACCAACACTTCAAAAGGTATTCGAACAGAAATATATCGCTCAAAGCGTAGATGAGCAAGTGGAAACTTATAATGATTTACGCCGTGTAAAAGCAATGGGTGAAAATTATATTGTCTTGACAAATCCGTATAACACTCAAGGAGGAGTCAACCGATTCCCAGAACGTTTACCATACGGAAATAGTAGCGTATTAAGTAATCCTAATATCAGCAGTGTTTATGGAGATGGATATTATATCTACTCTGAAAAGACATGGATAAACGGCGGTAAATAAACCTTCCCTTCCATCTTTTTAAGAAGAAATAGAACTACCCAAGTTTGCGTATTCTGCACATTCTTGGGTAGTTTTTTATTTTCCCGTCGACAAACTTTTATTCATAACCATACCATAACTTACTCACAATTCTAATGCATCATATAACACGCAAAAAACCGGAATCACATTTCTGTAATCCCGGTCTTCATTATACTAAGTATTATAATCTGTTTCTAATCAGAACAATTTAGCAGGATATTCACCAGCATCTACCAAAGCCTGAATCTTGTCAACTACACTCTGACGGTCAGCAGCGTATGTCACACCAAACCACTTAGAAGTAGTATCCAGTACTTTTACAGTAGCAGTTCCTTCATTAATCAGCTTGTTCACCATCAACGGAATGAAATATTCACATTTCAAGTTGCTGATATTTTCTTTCAGGAATTCAGCGAAATATTCTTCTGAATATTGGAAATAATCAGGAGTGAATCCCCACATATTCATTGAAACAGGAGTATTATCTTCAATACCAACCCATTCGCCATTTTCATCCTTATAAGAAACTACACCGTCTACACGCATAATTTCAGTACGTTCAACGACTGTTGTCAGATGAGCATTTTCATCAGTTGCACATACACCACGAGCTACCGTTCCACTTTCTGACAAAGTGTTTCCTACACGAAAACCTACCATGCTGTAGTCGTTCTTTGCACCTTCCGGCAATTCTGACAAGTATTTACCCAATACGGCAAAACTGTCACGTCCATAGAAGTCGTCAGCATTGATTACGGCAAATGGTTCTTTAATTACATTCTTACCCATCAACACTGCATGGTTTGTTCCCCAAGGTTTAACACGGCCTTCCGGACAAGTAAAGCCAGCAGGCAGGTCGTTCAAATCCTGGAACACAACTTCTACAGGAATATGATTTTCATATTTGCTTACAATCTTTTCACGGAAATCTTTTTCAAAATCACGACGGATTACGAAAACCAATTTCCCGAAACCACCACGGATAGCATCAAAAATTGAATAATCCATGATTGTTTCACCGTTAGGACCCAGTCCATCAAGCTGTTTTAAGCCACCGTAACGACTCCCCATACCGGCAGCCAGTACAAATAAAGTTGGTTTCATAGAATTGTATTAAAATTAGTAACTACGCAAAGGTAAACAAATAATGTGATTTCAACTCATTGTCATAAACAAAATGTATCACTTTTGGGTTCTTTTTTATATATTCGCATAACTAATGATTAAACTGTATATGAAAAAATATATAAAATGGGGAGGAATTGTATTAGCAAGTCCATTTATCCTTTTTATAGTCTTGTGTATATTAATCTATATACCTGCTATCCAGAATTTTATTGTGGATAAGGCGACATCATACGCTTCGCAAGCTACGGGGATGAACATTCATATACAACGAATTTCGCTTTCTTTTCCGCTAAATTTAGTAGTCCATGAAACCACGGTTACCAACCCTCAGGATACGCTCCTGAATGTGGAAAAACTAACCGTAAAAATTCAATTACTCCCTCTGGTAAAGAAGCAGATAGAGATTGATGGAGTGGAACTGAAAAACGCTTCAGTCAATACGGTCGACCTGATTGAAGGAATGTCCTTGCAGGGAAACCTGGGAGAACTTTTCTTGAAATCGCATGGAGTAGCCTTGACGCCGGAAACAGCTGTGCTCAACGAGCTCACACTAAAAGATGCCAATCTGAAACTATGCCTGGCAGATACAACCGCACAAGATACCACCCAAAGTGCACCTACATTCTGGAAGTTTAAATTAGAAAAGATTGATTTGGCAAATGTGGACTTTCAGATGGATATGCCACTTGACTCCATGAACTTAGGGCTTAAAGTCGGGAATGCTTCTTTAAGAGACGGACTGGTTGACTTGCATAAAGCGGCTTATTCCGCTAAAGAATTTAAGCTTTTACAGAGTGGATTATACTATAACTCAGGGAATACACCTCCTATAGAGAAGGGATTGGATCCGTCACATATTGCAGTGACCGACATCAATTTACAGATGGATTCTTTATATTATCAGGGGAATAACATCCGGGCATTACTGCATCAGTTCGAGCTGAAAGAGCGTTCGGGACTGGAAATCAAATCGACTGAGGGGCAATTACAGGCAGATGAGAAAGCCATACGTGTACCTTCTTTACAAATCAAAACTGCAAATTCTTTTCTGGCTCTCAAGGCTACGATAGACTGGTCGGTCACCGAACAGAATCAGGACGGCGTATTGAACGGTCAGTTCATGGCTGAAATCGGTAAAGCTGATTTGTTCAAACTGATTCCAGACATGCCACAAGAATTTATTCAATTCTTCCCTGCAGCTCCATTACAAGTTCGTATCGGGGTAGATGGAAGTCTGAGTGACCTGAAACTGACTACTTGCCAGGTTAAAATTCCCGATTGTTTCCGTATGGAAATGGACGGAACGGTAAAAAATGTGCTCGACAGTCTTTCCAGAGAGGGAGTGATCAACCTGAACTCGGATTTCTATAAAATGGATTTTCTGAGTAGCCTGACCGACGGAGTAGTTATTCCGTCAGGAATGAATATTCATGGAAAGGCCGGTATGAAAGGTAACGATTTGTTTACCGAAACTACCTTAAGCCAGAATGAAGGAAAAGTACAGCTAAATGCGGAATACAACCTCCTTAAAGAAGCTTATAAGGCAGATATGCAAATCAGTGAGCTAAACCTGCATGATTTCCTGCCAGCTGATTCGTTGTTTTATCTCTCTGCTGGTATGCAACTTGAAGGAGCAGGAACAGATATTTTTTCCAAACGAACTACATTAACAGCCAATGCCGCACTCAACCACCTTCAATGGGGAACCCGTGTCTTCTCTGGCGTACAGCTTAATGCAGCCCTGAAAGAATCAAAAGCGAACCTCAACTTGGATGTGAATGACAACCTGATGAATATCTCATCGCAGTTAGATGCATCCCTACACCCTTCTGCAATTGCTGCGGATATGTTGGTTCAAGTGAAGAATCTTGATTTATACGGAATGGGATTGCTCAGTTCTCCGTTAAGGACTACCGAAAATATCGACATTCACATGAGAACGGACATGAAAAAAAGTCACGGTATCCGTTTATCTGTAAAAGACATAAATTTAATCACTGAAAAAAAGACATTTAAGACGAAAGATATACATTTCGGCTTCAGCACTGCACGCGATTCTATCAGGAGCTACGCAAATGCGGGTGACCTGACGTTTCTATTCAGAAGCCGAGGAGGTATTGATGAGTTAGGTAATCAGATAACCAAACTGACGAATGCACTGAGCGCACAATGGAAGCAGAAATCAATTGATCAGGTTGCCCTTCGTGAGCTGTGGCCAGAAACCCAGTTCAGAATCTTTGCAGGAAAGGACAACCCCATTTCCAATACACTGGCCATCAAAAAGATAAACTTTAACCGCATGAATGTGAATATACGCACCTCCCCTGCAGAAGGATTGAATGCGTCGATGAATCTTTATGGATTAAAGACAGATAGTCTAGCGCTTGACACCATCTATTTCAATGCCACCCAACAGCCTGATAAGATTTTGTTTAACAGTGGAGTCATAGCCAATGACAAACCGTTCCAAGAAGCTTTCGATATTACACTGAATGGAGATATAGGAGCTGACAAAGCTAATGCTACTATTGAATATCTGAACGGTAAAAAAGAATGTGGAGTAAATATAGGTATGGTGGCTGGCCTGCAAAAAGGCGGAATCAGTCTCCACATCACCCCATTTGACCCTATCTTAGTGTACCGTAAGTTTACGGTTAATCCGGATAATTATATCTATCTGAGAGATGACGGACGAATCATGGCCAATTTGTCCATTTACGATGAATTGCGTACCGGACTGAGTTTCTATTCTACTCCAGATTCTACGGCACAGCAAGATTTGACTCTATCCCTGACTCAGATTAACATTGGAGAGTTCAAACGAGTGATTCCGTATATGCCAGACATCGAGGGCGTGATTAACTCTGAAGCACATTATGTGCAGACAGAAGACGGCATGGATCAGATTTCTCTTGAGAACAACATCAACCAGCTCAGATATAACGGGATAGCTTTGGGCGACTGGGCTTTGAGTGCGGTCTACCTTCCCAAACAAACCGGTGAACAGCATATCAACGGCCTCATCATGCAGAATGACAAGGAAGTAATCAGTATAGAAGGCTCATACTTCCCGGCTGAAGAGAAAGAACAAAAAGAGGATCGGATAGATGCACGTATGGCATTGCATCACTTCCCGCTGGAAATAGCAAACTCTTTTATTCCGGGTAAGATGGCTATGCTGAGTGGAGATATTGACGGTACCATGCAAATGTCCGGCAATGCTTCCCAACCGCTCATGAACGGAAAAATTAACCTGGATAGCGTAAATGTATACGTACCGCAAGCATCTCTGAACCTCCGATTTGATAACAAACCGGTGGAAATCAAGGACAGCAAGCTTACATTCAACCGTTTCAAGATCTTCACCAAAGGGAAAACTCCGTTCACCATTGACGGGGATGTGGACATGGCAGATTTCAGTCAGATGAAAATGAACCTGAAGATGGATGCCAACAATTTTGAATTGCTGAATGCCAAGCAGACCAAACAGTCGCTCGTATATGGGAAGTTGTACGTGGATTTCCACTCTACTCTTAAAGGTACACCCGATAACATGAATATACGCGGTAACATGAATATTTTGGGTAACAGTAACTTTACCTATATCCTACAGGATTCTCCGCTGACCGTAGAAGACCGTCTGGAAGAAACAGTAACCTTCACCAACTTCAGCGATACGACTTCTGCACAAAGAAGGGTTCTTCCAGCCCTCTCACTAGGAGGTATCGACATGCTGATGACCTTACACATAGACGAAGGGGTACAGTGCCGTGTCAATATGGATGAAAAAGGAAGCAACTACATGTACTTTGAAGGAGGTGGCGACTTGTCTTTCCAATATACTCCGGAAGGAAACATCATTCTGAACGGAAGGTATTCTCTTCTAAGCGGTGAAATGAAATACCAGCTCCCAATTATCCAGTTAAAGACCTTCCATATTCAAAGCGGAAGTTACATACAGTGGAATGGAAATGCGATGAACCCTCTCATGAGTATAAAAGCGACGGAAAGAATACGTTCTTCAGTAGCACAAGAAGGGCAGGCATCGCGCATGGTCAACTTCGATGTAGGTGTCAACATCACCAATACACTGGAGAATTTAGGATTTACCTTTATCATTGATGCTCCGGATGACGGTACCATGCAAAATGAATTGGCTTCCATGTCGGCTGAAGAAAAGAACAAGGTGGCTGTAACCATGCTGGTAACAGGTATGTACCTGACGGAAGGTAGTACACTGGGAGGTGGTGGAAGCAGTGTCATGAACTCTTTCTTGCAAGACCAGATTTCCAAAGTGGCTGGAAGTGCCCTCAAGACCATTGATGTGAATTTCGGTATAGAAACCAATAATGGAGAAGAAACCGGACAGACATCTACGGATTATAACTTCCAGTTTGCCAAGAGATTCTGGAACAACCGTATCCGAGTGGTAATTGGTGGAAAAGTATCCACCGGCAATAATGTGCAGCAGGACGAGTCATTCATTGATAATATCTCATTAGAATATCGTCTGGACAACAGTGGTACTCGCTACGTCAAGCTTTTCCATGATAAGAACTACGAAAGTGTGCTCGATGGAGAAGTAATAGAAACCGGAGCCGGTATTGTACTGCGCAAGAAAGTTAGTAAAGTGGGCGAACTGTTTATTTTCAGAAAGAAGAAAAAACCACAGCCTGAAGTCGAAAAAAAAGAAGAAGATGAAAATGAGGAAGAGAAGAATAAATAAACTGTTACTGACAGGACTTCTGTTATTTATCATAACCGGATGTTCCACAACCAAGCATCTTCCGGAAGACGAGTTGCTCTATATCGGTACACCGACTCCTAAAATTGTGGGATACAATGAAGCCGATAATGGAGAAGCTACTTTGGAAGAAGTACAAGGCGCATTGAACGTGGCACCGAACAATTCATTTTTCGGCAGCCCCAACCTCCGTATCCCTTTCCCATTAGGACTATGGGTGTATAACCGGTTTGAACGATACGAAAAAGGTATTGGTAAATGGATTTTCAAGAAACTGGCTGCCGACCCGATTTATGTATCTACCGTTAACCCTGATACCCGTACAAAGGTAGCAAGTAACGTTTTACGTGAAAATGGCTTTTTCCAAGGCAACGTGACAGTGCAAGTAGATACAGCCAAGAACCCGAAGAAAGCCAAATTAAATTATACCATATACACCGGACAACGTTACAAATTAGACTCCGTTACCTATGTAGGATTTTCACCCAAGGAAGACAGTCTGATTCATGCTACATATAGTAAACGCCTGTTAATAAAAGAAGATGCGTTCACTGTCAATAAATTGGACGAAGAAAGGAATCGCCTGGTAGAACTATTCCGTAACAACGGATATTATTTCTATCGCCCAGATTTTATTACGTTCATGGCCGACACATTGATTCGTCCCGGTTATGTCAACTTAAGAGTTGTACAGAAACATAATATTCCGGAAGAGGGATTGCGTACTTACTATATTGGAAAGACAAGCATCAATCTAGTAGGACATAATGGAGAACAACCCAATGATTCATTGAATTTTCATAACTTCACCATTAATTATGCAGGAAAAAAGCCGGGCATACGATATGGGGTACTCCGCCGACGTTTTCTTTATAAAAGCGGAGAAATGTATTCTCAGCAACGCCAGAACTATACCCAGCAGGCATTGTCCAGATTAGGCGTGTTCAAATACAATGATTTCAATTACACTCCTCGTCCGGGAAGAGATACCCTGGACATTACGGTC
>ENA-OUQK01001373-OUQK01001373.1-human-gut-metagenome-genome-assembly--contig:-NODE-1373-length-12387-cov-2.902043_pt1 | contig 12387 bp, 12 predicted proteins | sample MGYA00237954_ERZ548842 | MGnify/ENA primary metagenome ERZ548842 (study PRJEB26490, sample SAMN05194704) | human gut metagenome | biome: terrestrial biome; feature: human-associated habitat; material... | reverse complement strand
TGAATGCTTCTGCGTCCGGTGCTTTGAAAAAGACCAGATACCGGGGCGGCACTTCAGAGCTGTCCTTGCGGATAGCGTAGTCGATGCCGTACTTTTTGGCGTACCGCTCAAAATTGCGGATGCCTGTTTTGCTGATTTCCACACTGGACACCCCACGATTTTGCCGCAGGAGCATTCGGACGCTCTGTTTACCGCTCGACTTATCGGCCAGTAATTTTGACTGATACTCCCGAAGTGCTATCCGGCCAGCGTTCAGAATCGTCCGGGCGGTCAGCTTCGTGGTGGACACCACGATGTTGAATGTTTTCTGCTCGACTTCTTCCTGCATGTTCATCACCACCCCTTGCCGCCTGCATCAGCGCAGCCACGAAGAAGCCGCAGAGTGCGCCGAACTCAAAAAATGCGAAACCGATGAAAAAATTCAGCATGGCGCACCTCAGTCGATGCAGATACAGGCCAACTCCTGACCGTCTGCCACCAGCGTGACGCTCTGCATTTCCAGATAGCTCTGGAAACGGTAAACGTCCTCCACCGTCAGCGAAACGATGCGGCCGCTGCTGTCTGTGCGGTAGAAAATGACTGCACCCGTCAGATAGTGCTTGCTGGCCAGCGTCAGCACCTGTGCCGGGTTGTAGCTGATGAACAGCGGCGCGCCCTTGATGGTGATAGTGGCATCTTCTTCATCAAAGCAGGGCAGAATGTGGGGCGCATCTTCCTCCATGATGATGGTCAGTTCCATGTCCGGGGCGATGGCGGCGAGATAGATATTAGCATCAGGCTCTCGTCTGCCGGGGGATACCGCATGGTTCAGCACGGACAGGATGCTCACATCCACCGTGATCTGCTCGGTGCGGACGGTGCGAGAAGTGGGATTGAAAGGAATCGTGTTGTTCATAGGTGTTACCTCCTGAATTTTTGCAAAATAAAAAGACCCAATCGGGTCTTACGATTCAAAGAATGTTCAGCGTTCGTTTTGGCGCTGTTGCTTTTTCTGCCATGCATCCAGAAGCTGTATTATTTTTTCTTCCATCTGCCGGGGCGTATAGCTGCGGGGAAAGTATTTGCGTAGAGTTTCGTTTTTGATGGTTACAGTGTCCTGTTCGCTTTTCTTTTCCTCTTCCATGATGGCGACAACAGCATCAGAGGTGAATTCCCCTGCCTGTGCCAGCTTTTTGATACGCTTTGCCTGTGAAACGGAAGGCGCGTTTTGGGTATCGTCCATTGCCCTTATCATCTCCTGCTGTTGTTCAGCAGAAAGATAAGACAGTTCTACCGCAGGATTAAACGATACTTTTTTCTCATCCACCATATTAAGCAGTTCAGGTATAAGGTTCGTCAGCCGGACATAGCGTTGCACGGTATCTCCACTGATGCCTTGGCTTTTTGCAACTGCATCATCACTACGAAACTTCGCCGCATTTTGCGGCGAAGTTAAATCCGACCTAGCACCTTGATTTTTTAGCGCATCCAACTTCATTTTGTACGCAAAAGCCCTTTCGCTGGGCGAGATGTGTTCTCGCTGCAAGTTGGAATCGACCATCAAAATTGTAGCGGCATCATCGTCCATATCCCGCACAATGACGGGCAGCGTTTCCAGTCCAGCCATCTTTGCGGCGAACTGGCGGCGGTGACCAGAAATGATTTCATAACCATTACCGTCCGGGCGCGGCCTTGCAATGAGCGGAGCCAGCACACCGAACTGCGCGATGCTTTCTACCGTCCGGGTCATCGCTTCATCGTCCACAACTTTGAAAGGATGGTTGGTGAACGGATACAGCTCATCAATGGGGATTTGCTGTACCTGTTCTCTTTTTTCTTCCTGTCGCTGTTCCTCGGTGGAAAATAACAGCTCATCTAGCCCTTTCAGAGCTAAGTTTCCGTTGCTTTTCGGCATTCGCCAACACCTCCCTCGTTAAAGATTGGTAGGCTGCGGCCACCTTGCCTTTCGGGTCATGCTGGTAAATGCTTCCTCCCGTGGTGCTGATTTCAGCAGCACGAACAGATCGGGGAATCGTCTGCTCGAACACTTTGATTTTGCTGCCGTAGGCACCTCGAATCAAATAGACGATCTGCTGCCCGTAGTTGGTGCGGTTGTCCGTCATAGTTAGCAGAATGCCCTCAATTTTCAGTTTTGGATTTATCTGCCGCCGCACTTTGCCAATCGTCTGCAAAAGTTGTTCCAGACCTTTCGCTGAAAGGTACTGCGCTTGCATCGGAATCAGCGTAGTGTCTGCTGCGGCCAGTGCGTTGACAGTAAGCATCCCCAGTGAGGGAGTGCAGTCCAGCAGAATATAGTCGTACTCGCGTTTGGCACTATCCAACACCTGCTTGAGCATCTTTTCCCGGTTCATGCTGTTCACAAGAGCCACTTCCAGCCCTGCCAGTTCGATGTTTGCCGGGATTAGGTCAACGCCCTCCACATGGTGCAGGATGCCCTCACCGGGCTGGATGGGCTGGTCATTCATAGCTTTTGCCATCAGGGTGGAAAGGGTGGTGGGCAGTTCATCGGGCTGCTGCCAGCCCATGCTAATGGTAAGTGACCCCTGTGGGTCGGTATCCACCAACAGGACTTTCTTGCCCTCCATTGCCAGCCCGATGCCTAAGTTCTCACAGGTGGTGCTTTTCCCCACACCACCTTTTTGATTGGTGACTGCGATAATCGTAGCTTTCTTTGCGATAACATCACCCCACTTTCGGTGAACCGCGCGCAAAGTCGTGGTTCGTCTTATTCTGATAGTAGAGGTTCATGGTGGTGGGCGCATTGTAGAGCATCGCCAGCAGATACTGCTTCATGTTCCGCACCGGGGCGGTGTTTTCTGCCAGAGAATCCAGCACGAAACGGATGTGGTCGGCATTCAGCTTTTTCAGCCGACTGCGTACTACTTCGGTAGGCTTATCATCTCCGGCGATCCGCAATATCTTGCGTTTGGTGGAACAGGTGTCCACAAGCAGGTCTACGATTTGATAGATGGTATCCTCCTCGTCCGGGCAGAGCCGGAGCAGAAGGTCAACCTCCAAAGACTGAGAAAAATATTCTTCCAGTCGTGTGCGCTCATCCGCACCGTCCCCTTCCTCGGAAAGGAAAGGGTCAGTCTCACTCATTTCAGTATTATTCCACTCAGTCTTATTTCTTCGTTGTTTTGCCGCATCCTGTTCCCCGGAATCTGCGATACCGGAATCGTTCTTATCACGATTGCGGTATCGTTGGTCTGCAAAGTTTTTGACGTAGATGAGGTTCGGCTTTCCCAAGCCCCGGCGTTTCCGTTCAACAAGTCCGGCGTTTTCCAGCTCCCGGAAGAGCTTCGTTGCCTTGTTATCGGCACAGCCAAGCGCATCCATAACCTCCTGTATGGGAAAAATGATATACACTCTCCCCTGCCCGTCTAACCAGCCGTTTTTCACGGACAGGCTCATGCGGTCCAGCAGGATGCCGTACAAGGTCTTTGCATCGGTGGACAAGTCTTTGAAGCGTATGTCCCGGAATAAAATTTTGGGCACCCGGAAATACGAGAACATCTCGCCCGACTGCCCATAGAAATAGTCAAACATTCTGTTTTCCCCCCTTTTTGACCGTTTACATTCTTGACACCTCCGTTCCATTTGTGATGAAATATGTATGACTATCGTTATTTTTCTTTACAAAGATGGCTCGTCATGCTACAATAGCCGCATCTACGGCCACCAGACAACAGGAGGAGTATCTCATGGCCAAAACTGCCGACACCATTGCAATTTATTCCCGCAAGTCCCGCTACACCGGCAAGGGCGAGAGCATCGGAAATCAGATCGACCTCTGCCGCGAATATATCCGCACCCACTACGGCGATGCCGCAGCACAGCAAGCGGTCGTCTTTGAGGACGAGGGCTTTTCCGGCGGCAACCTGAACCGCCCGGACTTCAAAAAGATGATGACTGCGGCCAAGGACCGGAAATTCAAGGCCATTGTGGTCTACCGTCTGGACCGCATCAGCCGCAACATCAGCGATTTTTCCAGCCTGATTGAAGAGCTTGGACGGCTTGGCATCGACTTTGTGTCCATCCGGGAAAGCTTTGATACCTCCAGCCCCATGGGACGTGCCATGATGTACATCGCATCGGTGTTCAGTCAACTGGAGCGGGAGACCATTGCAGAGCGCATCCGGGATAATATGCACGAGCTGGCAAAGACCGGGCGCTGGTTGGGCGGCACCACCCCCACGGGATACGCCTCCGAGAGCGTCAAGAGCATCACGGTGGACGGCAAGACAAAAAAAGCTTGCAAGCTGAAGCTGCTGCCGGATGAGGCAGAGATCATCTACAAAATTTTCGACCTTTATGAGCAGCACGATTCCCTGACCATGACCGAGACCGAGCTTCTGCGGCAGGGCATCAAAACAAAAACCGGGCGTTCTTTCACCCGGTTCTCCATCAAGTCTATTTTGCAGAATCCTGTCTACCTTATCGCAGACAAGGACGCCTATCAGTATTTTGTGGACAACGAGGCAGAGCTGTTCTCCCCGGAGTCCGATTTTGACGGTGTGCGGGGCGTGCTTGCTTACAACCGCAGCGATCAAGAAAAGGGGCGTGCCACCGTCTACAATCCCATCAGCGAGTGGATCGTTTCGGTGGGCGAACACCCCGGCATCATTTCCTCCAACCGGTGGATCCGGGTGCAGGAATCGCTGGAGCGGAACAAATCCAAGTCCTACCACGCATCCCGCGGCAACGAGGCGCTGCTGACCGGTCTGCTGTGGTGCTCCTGCGGCAGCCGGATGTACCCCAAGGTCACCGGGCGCAAAACGGCAGACGGGCAGGTGGTTTTTCCTTATATGTGCAAGCTGAAGGAGCGCAGCCGCCGGGAGCTTTGCAGCGTTCCCAATGCCAATGGCAATCTGTTGGATGCCGCCATCTGTGAACAGGTCAAGCACCTTGCCGACCATTCCAGCGACTTTATAAAACAGCTGGAAAAGGCACGGTCTGCTCATGCAGGCAACCGCTCCGAGTGTGAGACCAAGCTTTCTGCCCTGCGCAAGGAGCAAGCGGAAACCCAGCGGAAGATCACCGCCTTGATTGATTCGCTGACAGATTTCGGCGACAGTACCGCCGCCGTCCATCTGAAAAAGCGCATCGAGGAGCTGAACGGTCAGGATGCCGCCCTGAGCTCCCGCATCCGGGAGCTGGAAAGCCTTACGGATGAAGGGGTTCTGGCAGGGATGGAATTTGACCTGATGCGTCAACTGCTGACCGTATTCCACGACAACATCGACGATATGACCGTGACCCAGAAGCGTGCCGCCATCCGCACGGTGGTACGCAAGGTGGTATGGGACGGCAAGGTGGCGCATGTGGTGCTCTTCGGCTCACCGGAGGATGCGATCGACTGGACCACCTTCCCGGTAGACCCGGAAGAGGACGAGAATGACCCCGATGGCGGTGGAGATGGTTCCGATTCTCCGTCCGGCGTTCGTTCGGGTGAGGATAGCATTTTCAATGCATCGGCTCGCATAGGTTGAGAACCGCGCCTTCCGGGTAGAGTCGAAGGTATCCACCGCCTTCATCAGGCCGATGGTCCCGATGGAGATCAGGTCTTCCTGGTCGCTGGGCTGGGCGTAGTATTTTTTCGCCACATGCACCACCAGCCGCAGATTGTGCCGGATGAGCGTTTCCCGCGCCGTGGGGTCGCCCGCCCGCAGGGCCGCAAAGGTCTCGACCTCTTCCCGTGCGCTCAGGGGCTTGGGGAAGCTCCCCGCTTCCAAATGCAGCGCCAGCACCAGAAATTTCGTGGCAAAAAATTGCAGCAGAGTCAACAGCATACAACGCACCTCCCAAACTATGGTCCTCCTACACTGTATGAGGGGGGACAAACGGTTCAGAAGTTGTTTGCCTGCTGCACTTTCCTGTATCCTGTTCTTGCTGCAATCTGATTCATTGCAGTTTCAGCTTACAACAAAAAATGAGATAGGCTCCCTTTCGGGGAAGTCTATCTCATTTTGATCTTGTCAATATCAGTTGACAGATATTGGCTCTTTGAGTTCCCTGTGTCAACTTTTATTGTACAGCACCACTTTTCAACGGCCCGGTTCCATGTTACAATAAGAAAAAACGAAATCGGGTGATCTTTTGGAATTTTATGGCACCATCGGCCCCGCCTGTGCCCAGCCGGAGACCTTGCAGCGCATGGTGGAAGCTGGCATGACGGGCATCCGCATGAACCTTTCCCACGGGCCCCTTTCGGCCCACAAAGACTGGCTGGACATGATCCATGCCGTGGGCATCCCCCAGCTGCTCATCGACCTGCAGGGGCCGGAGCTGCGCATCGGCACACTGACCCAGCCCCTTGTGCTGGAACCGGGGCAGAGCCTCCGGCTGGGGCAAGGGGGTGTTCCCTGCCCGGCGGCGCTGGTGCAGGCGGCCCGGCCGGGCCAGAACCTCCTGCTGGACGACGGCAGGCTCCTTGTGCAGGTTGCCGGAGCCGACGGCGCGGCCCTGCAGTGTACCGTGGTGCGGGGCGGCACTCTGCAAAGCCGCAAAAGCCTTGCGGCGCCGGGGCTGGCGGTAGCCTCCCCCACGTTGACGGAGGCAGACCTGCAAAACCTGCAGCTGGCGGGAGCCTGCGGCGTTACCGGGGTGATGCTGCCCTTCGTGCGGGGGGCCGAGGACATCCGCACCCTGCGCCGGGCGCTGGAACAGGCCGGGGCCGGGCAGATCCGCATTTTTGCCAAGATCGAGAACCTTGCGGGGGTGCAGGCCCTGCCGGAGTTCCTGCCTCTTGTGGATGAAGTGGTCATTGCCCGCGGGGACCTCGGCAACGCCATGCCCCTGTGGGAACTGCCCCGGTGCCAGAAACAGCTTTCGGCGGTCTGCCGGTCTGCCGGGGTGCCCTTTATGGTGGTGACCCAGATGCTGGACAGTATGTGCAGCCGGGCGGTACCCACCCGCGCCGAGGTCAGCGACATCTACAACGCCGTGTCAGACGGTGCTTCCAGCGTGATGCTCACCGGGGAGACTGCCGCGGGGCAATACCCGGTGGAGGCCATGGAGTATCTTGTGCGCACTGCCCGCACTGCCTTGGAATAACCAGGATGAAACGGTTGTTTTCTCTATGATCGGGGGATTTGGGACAACAAAAAAGCCGCCCGGTTCACAGGATATATTCCATCTGCCGTTCCTTTGTTTTCATACCCATTTTTTCGTAGAAGTGCTCTGCCGAGGTGTTTCCTGCCCAAACGTTCAGTGTCACCTCATAGCACCCCTGCTCTTTCGCCTGCTGCTTCACATATTCAAACAGGCTTTCCCCGATATGCCGTTCCCGTGCCTGCTGATCGACGCACAAATCATCAATGAACAGCGACTTAAAGGGCACCATATTCGTGGAAAAAGGCTGTTCCTTCATCTGACAAAAGGCGTAGCCCATGCACACATCGTCCTGGTCTACAGCAACGTAGATGGGTTTCTCCTCCTGCTTCAAAAGCCCGGCCAGCTCACAGGCGGTGTATTTGGTGGTGCCGGAGACAAAAGCATCCGGACGGATCTCTGCATGGATCTGCAATACCTGCCCCAGCAGCGCAAGAAGTCTGGGAATATCTTTTTCCTCTGCTTTACGGATCTTCATTTTACTTTCCCTCATATCTTTCTCAAAACCGCTCGTTTTCTACGGTGGTTCCTGCAAAGATTATACCGCATTCGCCACCAGGGTGGCAAGGAGCCGCCGCCTGCTTTTTACACAAACGGATTGTAGAACCGCCCGAACCGGATGGTCACGGTGAGGCTGAGGAGCAGCAGGAGCACCCCAACACCCAGCGCGATGAGATCGCGGCGGACGAAAGGCCGCTGGGTGTACCAGGTGCGCTTGTTCTTTTTGCCAAAGCCGCGCAGTTCCATCGCATTGGAGATGGTGTCGATGCGGTTCAGGCTGGTCAGGATAAGCGGCAGCAGGATGTTGACGGAGTTTTTGAGCCGCTTGAAGAAGGGTTCCTTCCTGCCCAGCTCCACGCCGCGGGCCTGCTGGGCCTGGCTGATGCTGTGGTAGTCGCGCTGGATGTCCGGAATGTACCGCAGCGCAATGGCCACCGAGTAGCCCACCTTGTACGAAATGCCAATGCTGTTCAGGCTGGCCGCAAACTCGCTGGGGTCGGTGGCCGAGATGAACAGGATGGCCACGGGCAGGGCCACGAAATACTTGAGCGAGATGTTGCACATATAGAACAGCTGCTCAGCCGTCAGGTCATACCGCCAGAACAGGTGGCAGAGCACTGTGCGGGTGCCGTACAGCGTCGTGCCCTGGTCGGGGTCGAACAGGAAGATGAACAGGTTGTTCAGCAGTAGGAACACCAGCATGAACACCAGCATGAACCGCACCTCGCGGAACCTGATCCGGCTCAGCTTGAACGCGGCCAGGCTGACCGCCAGCAGCACCAGCAGAACCCAGGTGTTGTAGGTGATCATGCTGGCAAAGGTGAACAGCAGAAAGAACGCCAGCTTGGTGGTGCCGGTGAGCTTGTGAATGACGCTCTCCCGCGGGAGATAATTCAAAACAGTTTTAGCGGCCATGTTCCCGCACCTCCCGGTCCTGCGCGATAAAGCGCTCCACAAATTCCTGCGCGGGCGCAATGCCGCAGCGGTTGGCCAGCGTGTAGAGGCTGGTCTCCTTCAGTGCGGCCTGCTGGATGAGGGCGGGGTCGCACAGAACGCCCGCCGGGCTGCGGTCTGCGATGAGTGCACCGTCGCAGAAGACCAGCGCCCGCTGGGTGTATTCGAGCATCAGGTGCATGTCGTGGGTGATCATCACGACCGTGACGCCCTGGGCGTTCAGCCCCCGCAGAAACTCCATGATGTCGGTGTAGTGGCGGAAATCCTGGCCCGCCGTAGGCTCGTCCAGCAGGATAAGCTCCGGGTCCAGCGCCAGTACGCTGGCGATGGTGACACGCTTTTTCTGGCCGAAGCTCAGCGCCGACACCGGCCAGTTCCGGAAGGGATACAGCCCGCAGATCTTGAGCGTCTGTTCCACCTTTTCCCGGATCTGCGCTTCGGTCAGGCCGGAGCGCTGCAGGCCCAGTGCCACTTCGTCGTAGATCATGGTCTTGGAGATCATCTGGTTGGGGTTCTGCATCACGTAGCCGATGTGCTGGGCACGGCGGCGGATGTTCTCTTCGGCCAGCGATCTGCCGTTGAGGAAGATCTCGCCCGCATCCGGCGTCTCGAAGCCGCAGATGAGCTTGGACAGCGTGGATTTGCCCGCGCCGTTCCGGCCCACGATGCTGACCATCTCCCCTTTGCCGATGGAGAAGCGGACATTCTTCAGGGTCGCCTGCCCCTTCTGGTAACCAAAGCTCAGGTCCCGCACTTCCAGCAGCGGTTTCGGGGCCGGGGCAGCTTCCGGCTGCGGATAGGCGGTGAACCAGTTCCGCAGGGCCGTGGTGTCGGCTTCGTTCAGGACGAGGCTGTCCACATGCGACGGGTGTTTTTCCGGGGTGATGTCCACGCCCGCATACCGCAGAGCGGTCAGGTAAAGCGGTTCCCGGATGCCGTTTTCGGTCAGCAGGGCAGTGGAAAGCAGCGCGTCCGGGCGGAGGTCGGCCAGAATTCTGCCCTCATTCACGAGGACGATGCGGTCCACGCTCCGCCAGAGGACGTCCTCCAGCCGATGCTCGATGATGAGCACGGTGGTGTCGGTCTTTTTCTGGATCTCGTCGATGAGCTCCATGGTCTGCTTGCCGGTGGCCGGGTCCAAATTGGCCAGCGGCTCGTCGAAGAGCAGGATCTTGACCTGATCCACCATAACGCCCGCCAGACTGACCCGCTGCTTCTGCCCGCCGGAAAGCTCATGCGGTGCATAGCCGAGGTGGTTCTCGATGCCCACCAGCTCCGCAGCGCGGCGGGTGATGGTGTGCATCTCCTTCTGCGGCATACAGCTGTTTTCCAGCGCAAAGGCGATGTCCTCGCCCACGGTCAGGCCAATGAACTGGCCATCCGGGTCCTGCAATACCGTGCCCACATGGGCCGACAGCTCAAAGATGCTGCTGTGCGGCGCATCCACGCCGTCCACGGTCAGGGTGCCGGTGCACACGCCGGGGTTCGAGAAGGGGTTCAGGCCGTTGATGCAGCCCGCCAGCGTGCTTTTGCCGCTGCCGGACGGGCCTGCGATGAGCACACGCTCCCCCGGATAGATGTCCAGGTCGATGCCGGTCAGCGTGGGACGCTTCTGGGCGCGGTACTGGAACGAAAAATCTCGGAACGAGATGATGGGTTCGTTACGTTCTGCCATGGGCAAATTACCTCAGCTGTTCAAACAAAAAGCCTTTCCTCCGGCGGATGGCCGAGGGAAAGGCTGCGGGTTCCATCCAGAGTCGCTCCGGCCGGGATCACTCCTGGTCGAGAGAGCCCTTCTTGGCGATGGTCCTGGTGTAGGCCAGCACCAGCAGGCCGCCCACCACCACAGCGGTGATGATGTTGGACACAGCGGCAAAGGCACCCTGCGCAAAGACCTTCTTGACCGGCTCGGCGTAGATCAGGATATCCAGCACCGGGGCCACCACGATCCAGGCCAGCAGATGGGCTGCGATGTTGGCGACCGTAAAGGCGGCCATCTTCTTTTTGCCGAACTCGCCCTCCTGCAGGTCCAGCTTCTTGGCGAACAGGCCCACCACAACGCCCACAAAGGCCGAAGCGATGACCCAGCTCCACCACGGGCTGCCGCCCCAGGACAGGTCGATCAGGGTGTGGCCGATGAAGCCGATCAGACCGCCGACCACCGGGCCGTACATCGCGGCCAGCAGGGCCAGAACGGCGTACTGCAGGCTGATGTTGGTGTTGGGCACCGGGCTGGGAATGGCCACGAACCGGCCCAGAACAAAGAACAGGGCTGCGCCGATGCCGACGGCGACCACTGGTTTGATGCTGTTGTTGTTTTTCATATTCTTTCGCTCCTCTTTTTTTGCACCGCAGTGTGCGGCATTTTTTTCAAGGCATTGTCAGTATACGACAAGCCGGGAACCCTTGTCAATGGACAAACGGCTCTCTTTGCAGAAAAACCGCCGGTTCTGCCGTTTCAGCGGGAGCTTTGGGGCTGCGGCACCAGTTTGCAGACCAGCCGGACCATCACCGGCGTCAGCGGGAGCCACACCAGTGTGCACAGCAGGTTGAACAGGGTGTGGGCGTTGGCGATCTGCCGCGCCAGCACTTCCAGCTCCGGCCCCTTGGGCGAGACGGCCTCCACCAGCCTTGTCATCCAGGGCAGAGCCAGCAGGCAGACCACGCTGCCCGACAGGTTGAAGCAGCAGTGCGCTGCCGCCGTCCGCCGGGCATCCGTAGGCTGACCCACCGCCGCCAGCACCGCCGTGATGGTCGTGCCGATGTTGTCCCCCAGCAAAATGGGCAGGGCACCGGCCAGCCCCAGCACACTGTGGATGCCGTCCGGCTCGGCCTGCTGTGCGGCCCGCTGCAGCACCGCGATGGTGGCCGAGCTGCTCTGCACCACCAGCGTCATCCCGGTGCCCAGCAGCAGCCCCAGCAGCGGCGTATGCCGCACCTGCGTCATCCAGCGGAGGAAGACCGGGTGTTCGGCCAGCGGAGCCATCGCGCCGGACAAAACTTCGATGCCGTCGAACAGCAGGCCGAACGAAAACACCGCCAGCCCCAGCTGCCGCGTCCGCTCCCGCCGGGCCAGCAGCCAGACCAGCACCCCCGCAAACAGGATGGGGAACACCCAGTCCGCCAGCCGGAACGCCACCAGCTGGGCCGTCATGGTGGTGCCCACATTGGCCCCGAACACCACGGCCACGGCCTGCGGCAGCTCCATCAGCCCGGCGCTGACGAACCCGATGACCATCACCGTTGTGGCCGAGCTGCTCTGCAGCACCGCTGTGACCAGCAGCCCCGCCAGCGCCCCGGTGAACGGTGTGCGGGTGATGCGGCGCAGGAATCCCCGCATCCGCTCCCCTGCCGCCTGCTGCAACGCCCGGCTCATGTTCTCCATCCCAAACAAAAACAGCGCCAGCCCACCGGCCAGCCCGAATGCCGCCCGAACGCCTTCCCCCATGTGTCGTCCTCCTCTCGGTGTGGATAACACAAAAATACTCGCCTTCCGGTGGGAAAGCGAGTACATTTTGCAAGGGAGCCGGTCATTTGTCCGTCCGGACGCAGCGCAGGGCATACCGCGCCTGCCCGCCTGTGGTACAGGTGAACAGCTCTCTGCAGATCTTGCTCTTTTGGGGGGCGTTCTTAGTTCTTGCCGGTCAGCTTGAAGCCGTTCAGGGTCTGGATGGTGGTCACGATGACATTGACGTTGTTGACGATGGAGCTGCCAGCAGAGAAGATGCGGGCGACGTAGTTGAACAGGGTGCCAACGTTCAGGAAGATCTTCCAGGCCTCGGTATCGGTGATCGAGCCACCGTTCAGGTAGACCATCTC
>ENA-OUQK01001362-OUQK01001362.1-human-gut-metagenome-genome-assembly--contig:-NODE-1362-length-12453-cov-3.973705_pt1 | contig 12453 bp, 8 predicted proteins | sample MGYA00237954_ERZ548842 | MGnify/ENA primary metagenome ERZ548842 (study PRJEB26490, sample SAMN05194704) | human gut metagenome | biome: terrestrial biome; feature: human-associated habitat; material... | reverse complement strand
GCCACCGGCCTGCCCACCGACGAGGACGGCAAAAAGGACACCTCCGGCGGCGTGGAGGGAATGGTCTCGGTCCGCCAGCTCATCACCAAGATGGTGTCGGGCCTGACGTCCAACGACCTCACTTCCTTAAAGAAATATCTCGACAGCGACGAGTCCACCATTGCGGATGACGCCACCTCCATCGAGTATTCCTACAGCGTCTCGCCCCAGATCTACCGGCAGGACGCCGACGGCAGTGTGCATCAGGTCAACCCGGACTCCACCCTCTCGATGCTGGGTCTGGGAAGCTCGGGTTCCGGCTCCACCTCTGTCACCAGCAGCCTGATGAACAGCGTGGGCAGCAACACCAGCGTATTCTATCAGCTGCCCGCCAACAGTGACCTTTATAAGTCCCAGTACGAAGTCAAGGCTGGCCGCTGGCCCGAAAAGCCCACCGAATGTGTCGTCGTTCTGAGCAAATACGGCACCGTGACCGACTACGCCCTCTACTCCATGGGTCTGCGGGACTCCGCCGAGCTGGACAAGATGATACAGCAGTTTGCCCAGAACCAGAACGTCGATGTCCCCAGCGATTTCCGCACCTACAGCTACGACGAGCTGATGGGCCTGAAGTTCAAGCTGGTGAACAGCGCCGACACCTACGTCTACGACGACACCTACGGCATCTGGAAGAGCAAGGCCGACGACAAGGACTATATGCAGCAGCTGGTGGAGAACGGCGAGGACATCACCATCGTGGGCATCGTCCAGCCGGACTACACCGCCTCCGCTTCCATGCTCACCTCCGGCATCGCCTACCCCGCCTCCCTGACCGAGAAGGTCATGAAGGACGCTGCCGACAGCGACATCGTGAAGCAGCAGATGGCCGACCCCGCCACCAACGTCCTCACCGGCGAGAGCTTCGGCAAGGCCGAGAGCCTCCGTGACTTCGATTTGACCAGCCTCTTCTCCATCGACACCAACGCCCTCAAGAATGCCTTCTCTTTTGATGCCGATGCCCTCGACTTCGATTTGAACGGTGCCTTCGACCTCAGCAGCGGCAGTTTCGATTTGAGCAGCCTCATCGACTTCTCGGATTTTTCCCTCGACATCGACGAGCTGCCCGACATCGACCTCAGCGACGCCTTTGCAGAGCTGGACCTCTCCGTCTCGCCGGAGGCGCTGCAGGACCTCGTGCAAAAGATCTTCAAGGACTATAAAAAGTATATCATCGGCAACGGCATCCTCAACTTCAAGAAGTGGAGCTTTTCTGCCTACCTCAAGTCAGAGCAGTTCCAGAAGCTGATGGCCGAGTCCATGAAAGACCTCGTTGACCCGGACAAGCTGCAGGGCCAGCTCTCGAGCGCTCTGCAGACCACCATTCAGACCGTGATGGAGACCTACTCCGACCAAATCACAGAAGTGCTGAAAAGTCAGCTGGACGCTGCCATCCAGAAGGGCATCGTCACCTTCCAGGACCAGATACAGTCCCAGCTCAAGACGGCCATCCAGCAGAACATCGGCAAGCTGAGCAGCCAGATGGAGAGCGCCATCAAGATCGACGCGTCGGCTTTCCAGAAGGCCATCCAGCTCAACATGACCGCCTCCGAGCTGACCGAGCTGATGCGCTCCACCCTCCGCTCCTCTTCCGCCACCTATGAGGCCAACCTGACGGCCTTCGGCTACGCGGACGAGGCCGCCCCCAGCCAGATCAAGATCTATCCGAAGGACTTCGCCAGCAAGGCCACCATCCTGGAAAAGCTGGATGCCTACAACGCCGGGATGTCTGCAAAGGGTGAAGACGAAAAGATGGTGCAGTACACCGACCTCGTGGGTACCCTGATGACCAGCGTGACCGAGATCGTGGACATGATCAGCAGCATGATGGTGGCCTTCGTCTCCATATCGCTGGTCGTCTCCTCCATCATGATCGGCGTCATCACCTATATCAGCGTCCTCGAGCGCCGGAAGGAGATCGGCATCCTGCGCGCCATCGGCGCTTCCAAGCGGAACGTCTCCGAGGTGTTCAACGCAGAGACCTTCATCATCGGCCTCTGCTCGGGCGTCATGGGCATCGTCCTCAGCGAGATACTGCTCATCCCCGGAAACATCATCATCCAGAAAGTCTCCGGCACTTCGACCCTCGTTGCCTCCCTGCCCGTGGATGCAGCCCTCTTCCTCGTGGCACTGGCTACCCTGCTCACCATTCTGGCCGGCATCATCCCGGCCCGCGGCGCAGCCAAGTGCAACCCCGTCAAAGCCCTGCGCGCCGAGTAAACCCCAAAAATCTCATTCCCGGTATCCTTTCCGCTCCGGCGGCAGGGATACCGGGATTTTTTCGGCTTATTTTTGCTCCGGCCCGTCTGTTCAGCTTGTATCCATCCTGCATGAGAACGCGCTTTTTTGCTCTAAAAGTTACAAAAGAGTACGGTCGTCCCGGGAGGTTCTGACGTGTACCGGGAATTACCGGAAATCAATTTGCTTTTCGCTCTGCGGGCAAATCAACCTGCACAAAGGAGGGTCGATTTGTTATGCAATTCTGCCAAAAGTGTTTCAGGGTTATTGATTTATTCCACAAATTATGCCATACTATAGTCACTGAAACCGTTCCCGACATCGTTCCCGAGCGATTTCAGTAAAAACCAGAACTTCGACCGAAAGAGAGGTGCTTCCCGGAATGCCGAACATGACCATCAAAGACATTGCCCGTCTGAGCGGCTGTTCCGTCAGCACCATCTCCCGCGTCATCAATGACCGGCCGGATGTGCGTCCCGAAACGAAAGAAAAGGTGCTTCAGATGATGCGGGAGTCGGGCTTCGTGCCGAACACCAACGCCCGGCAGCTGAAGATCCAGCAGTCCCGCAGCCTCGTCTTTGTGGTCAAGGGTACCCGGAACCTCTTCTTCTCGGACTTCCTCGTTCAGCTGCAGCGGGCCGCGACCCTCTATGGGTACAGCGGCATCGTCTCCTACCTGGACGAGAATGCCAACGAGATAGACGCCGCCCAAAAGATCCTGCGGGAGATAAAGCCCAAAGGCATGATATTCCTCGGCGGCAGCGTGGCGAACTTCCAGCAGGGCTTTGCGAACATCACCGTCCCCGCGGTGCTGACGACGCTGGTCTCCGACGAGCTGGATTTCCCGAACCTCTCGATGGTGGGCGCAGATGACCGGGCTGCGGCCCGCACCGCCGTCTCCCACCTCATCGCGCAGGGCCACCGGAAGATAGCAGTTCTCGGCGGTCCGACCACCAGCTACCCCAGTCGGATGCGCCGCCTCGGCGCACAGGATGCCATGGAGGATGCCGGGCTCACCTTTGACGACCGGCTCTACGGCCTGTCTAACTACGATTTCGAGTCCGCCTACCACGCCATGAACAGCCTGCTGGCCCGCCGGGCCGAGTTCACCGCTCTGTTCGCCATGAGCGATGTCATCGCTTTCGGTGCCATCCGGGCGCTGGTGAGCGCCGGGTTCCGGGTGCCGGAAGATATATCGGTCATCGGCTTCGACGGCATCTCGATGTCCCGCTACTGCGTGCCGGTGATGACCACCATCGTCCAGCCCGGCGAGCAGATCGCGCTCCAGAGCATCGAGCTGCTGGTGCGGCAGATCGAGCATGGTGCCCCGGCCCAGAAGATCACCCTCCAGCCTGAGCTGCAGGTCGGTGAGAGCGTAAGGGCTGTCTGATTTATTTCGTCTCATTTCCGCTGCCAGGCGGAATGTGTATATCACATGATGAAGAAGGAGAACAATTATGAAAAAAATGATCTCTCGTCGTAATTTCCTGAAAGTCGCTGGCGCTTCTGCTGCCGCCCTCGGTCTGGCTGCCTGCGGTGGTTCCTCCAGCAGCACCGCTGCTTCCACCGCCAGTTCTACCGCAGCTTCTGCCGCTCCCGCAGCTGCCGGCAAGGTCTACTACCTGAACTTCAAGCCCGAGCAGGATCAGGATTGGCAGGATCTGGCCGCTGAGTACACCAAGGAGACCGGCGTGCCTGTGACCGTTGTCACCGCCGCTTCCGGCCAGTACGAGACCACCCTGATGAGCGAGATGGAGAAGAGCGAGGCTCCCACCCTGTTCCAGGTCAACGGCCCTGTGGGTCTGGCCAACTGGAAAGATTACTGCCTGGACCTGTCCGACAGCAAGCTGTACGGTGAGCTGACCAGCGACTCCTTTGCACTGAAGGACGGCGACGCCGTTACCAGCATCGCTTACGTCATCGAGACCTACGGCATCATCTACAACAAGGAGCTGCTGACCGCCGCCGGCTACACCCAGGACGACATCAAGGGCTTCGATGACCTGAAGAAGGTCGCCGACGACATTCAGGCCCGCAAGGCTGAGCTGGGCGTTGATGGTGCTTTCACCTCCGCCGGCATGGACGGTTCTTCCGACTGGCGCTTCAAGACCCATCTGGCCAACCTGCCCATCTACTACGAGTACAAGGCAGACGGCATCGGCTCCACCGACGCCATCAAGGGCACCTATCTGGACAACTACAAGCAGATCTGGGATCTGTACATCACCGATTCCACCTGCGACCCCAAGCTGCTGGCTTCCAAGACCGGCAACGACGCTGTGGCTGAGTTTGTGGGCAAGAAGGCCGTGTTCTATCAGAACGGCACTTGGGCTTACAATGATGTGAAGGATCTGGGCGACGACAATCTGGGTATGCTGCCCATCTACATCGGCGTGGACGGCGAGGAAAATCAGGGTCTGTGCACCGGTTCCGAGAACTTCTGGTGTGTCAACAACACCTCTTCCGAGGCTGACATTCAGGCTACTCTGGACTTCCTGTACTGGTGTGTCACCTCTGAGGCCGGCACCAGCGCGATGGCTGACAAGATGGGCTTCGTCATCCCCTTCAAGAAGGCTAAGGACTCCACCAACCCCCTGATCACCATTGCAAACCAGTATGTGGCCGACGGCAAGACCAGTGTTGACTGGTGCTTCTCCACCATGCCTTCCGAGGAGTGGAAGAACGGCGTGGGCAGCGCTCTGACTGCATACGCAGCAGGTACCGGCAAGTGGGACGACGTTGTCACCGCATTTGTGGACGGCTGGGCCAAGGAGTACAAGCTGGCCAACGGCTAAACCTTTGACCTGAGATCTCCCTAAGAACTAAAATGGGAGGCGGGCGAAAAGTTCGCCCGTCTCCTTTCTTTTTTATCAGACAGCTCCCTGAGGAGGTATATCATGCAAAAAGCCATTAGTAAATACTGGCCGATATTTGTGCTTCCTACTCTGGTCGCCTTTATCATCGGCTTCATCTGGCCCTTTATCTGGGGCGTTTACCTGTCCTTCCAGCGGTTCACTACCGTTTCCAAGACCACCTTTGTGGGCATCCAGAACTACCTCTCGGTATTTCAGGATTCCACCTTTCTGCACGCCTTTGGCTTTACGGCGGCGTTTACCGTGGTAAGCACTGTACTTATCAATGTGTGTGCTTTTGCCATTGCACTGGTGCTGACCCGCGGCATCAAGGGCACCAATATCTTCCGTACCGTGTTCTTTATGCCCAACCTGATCGGCGGCATCCTGCTGGGCTACATCTGGCAGATCCTGCTCAACGGTGTGCTGGCAAACCTGCAGAAGCCCCTGCTTGCTTTGGATGCCAAGGCCGGTTTTGTCGGTCTGGTCATCCTGATGTGCTGGCAGCAGATCGGCTACATGATGATCATCTATGTGGCCGGCCTGCAGAGCGTGCCCGGCGACCTGATCGAAGCCGCTAAGATCGACGGTGCCAACGACCGCGAGATCCTGTTCAAGATCAAGATTCCCATGGTCATGCCCAGCGTGACCATCTGCACCTTCCTGACCCTGACCAACAGCTTCAAGCTGTTCGACCAGAACGTCGCCCTGACCGCAGGCGAACCCGCCAACGCAAGTGAAATGCTGGCTCTGAACATCTACAACACCTTCTACGGCCGCTCCGGTGCGCAGTGGAAGGGCATCGGTCAGGCAAAGGCTGTTGTGTTCTTCCTGATCGTTGTGGTCATCTCGCTGATCCAGCTCCACTTTACCCGCTCTAAGGAGGTGCAGCAGTAATGTCGAAACAGAAAAGAACTTGGGATGTCATCCTTGCTGTTGTAATGGTGCTTCTCTGCCTGCTGTGGATCTACCCCATCGTGCTGATCCTGCTGAACAGCTTGAAAACCGAGGGCAGCTTTACCACCTCCACGGTGTTCCGCCTGCCCACCGCCGAAACCTTTGCCGGACTGCGCAACTACGTTTACGGCGTGACCAAGATGGACTTTCTCTCCAGCATGGGTTACAGCCTTCTGATTACTATCACCAGCGTGGTGCTGATCCTGCTGTGCTGCTCCATGACTGGTTGGTACCTGACCCGTGTGAACAACAAGCTGAGCAAGTTCATGAACCTGCTGATTGTGTTCTCCATGGTCGTCCCCTTCCAGATGGTCATGTTCACCCTGTCCAAGACCGCTGACACCCTCAAGCTGAACACCCCCTGGAACATCTGCATCATCTACCTCGGCTTCGGTGCCGGTCTGGCCGTGTTCATGTTCACCGGCTTCATGAAGAGCGTCCCCATTGAGATCGAAGAGGCTGCCATGATCGACGGCTGCAACCCCATCCAGATCTTCTTCAAGGTCGTGTTCCCCATCCTGAAGCCTACCATGATCTCCACCGCTATTCTGGAGACCATGTGGGTATGGAACGACTATCTGCTGCCCACGCTGGTGCTGGATATCAAGAAATACCGCACCATCCCCATGGCCATCCAGTACTTCCGCGGCGGCTATGGCCGCGTGGAGCTGGCCCCCATGATGGCCTGCATCATCATTGCCATCATCCCCATCATCATCCTGTACATGACCTGCCAGAAGTACATCATCGAGGGTGTCGTGGCCGGTGCTGTAAAGGGCTAAGGAGGTGCACGGTATGCGTGCAAGCGGCATTTTGATGCCGGTGTTCAGCCTGCCGGGGCCTTTTGGCATCGGTACGCTGGGCAGTGAAGCGACCGCATTCGTTGATTTTCTGGCCGAGGCAAAGCAGACCTATTGGCAGATCTTGCCCATCGGCCCTACCGGCTACGGTGACAGCCCCTACCAGAGCTTTTCCGCCTTTGCCGGAAACCCCTACTTTATCGATTTCCGTTTACTGGCGGCAGACGGCTATCTGACCGCCGAAGAGCTCCCCGCCGCGCAGCCGGTGGACACCGTCGACTACGGTTCGCTGTACAACCAGCGCCCGGTGCTGCTGAAAAAGGCTGTTGACCGGCTGTTAGCGGCTCCCTCCCCTGCTTACGAAGCCTTCTGCGCAGCGCAGAGCTTCTGGCTGGAGGACTACGCCCTGTTCATGGCGGTAAAGGCCGAACAGGGACAGGCCGGTCTTGCCGACTGGCCGGACGCCCTGCGCTGCCGGGAGCCGGAAGCCATTGCCGCCGCAAAGGCACGGCTGGCTGACCAGATCAGCTACCACAAGGCAGTACAGTTCTTCTTCTACACCCAGTGGAACGCGCTGAAGTCCTACGCCAACCGCAAGGGTGTCCTGCTTGTGGGCGATATCCCTATCTACGTCAGCCCGGATTCCAGTGACCTGTGGACCCACCCGGAGCTGTTCCAGACTGACGGACAGATGCATCTGACCCATGTAGCCGGCTGTCCGCCGGATGCCTTTGCGGCAGACGGTCAGCTGTGGGGCAACCCGCTGTACGACTGGCCCACCCACAAGGCCACTGACTTTGACTGGTGGAAGCAGCGCATGAAGCACGCCACCTCCATCTATGATGTGGTGCGCATCGACCACTTCCGCGGCTTTGAGAGCTACTATTCCATCCCCGCCGGAAGCACCACGGCTGCGGGCGGTCACTGGGAAAAAGGCCCTGACCGGGACTTTATCCACGCCATGCAGCAGGCGCTGGGCGGCGGCAATATCATCGCCGAGGATCTGGGCTACCTGACCCCGGAGGTGAAGGATATGCTGACCGAGAGCGGTTACCCGGGCATGAAGATCATGCAGTTCGCTTTCGACAGCCGGGAATCGGGCAATTATCTGCCCCACACCTACCCCCGCAACAGTGTGGTGTACACCGGCACCCACGACAACGTGACCACCGAGGGCTGGCGCAGCAACGCCAGTGCCGAGGATGTTGCCTACGCCTGCCGGTACCTGCGCTGCACACCGGAGACCCTGACCGAGGGCATGATCTGCGCCTGCCTTGCCAGCGTTTCGGATACCGCCATCATCCCGCTGGCAGACTGGCTGCATCTGGGCAGCGAGGCCCGCATCAATACCCCCAGCACACAGGGTGCAAACTGGCGCTGGCGGCTGACGCAGCCCCTGCCCGCAGCATTGGCCGGGCACATCGCTGCGTTGACCACGCTGTATGAGCGTGTACCGGAAAAGCGTTAAACGTCCACTCCCCTTTTGCTTTCTATCCTGCAAAGCCACAAGGCATCTGCTTTCCCTGCTGTATCCTGCGCAGCGGGCACGGGCAGATGCCTTTGTTGTTTTTTATTTTTACGGTCCTGCTTTCCTCTACAACATTTTTTCACTGTGATAAAAACGGTTGTTTTTTGTATTTATATCGTATCACAGTCTATTTTGTAAATGCTCATCACAATATATTCACAAATGTATCATGATTTTTAAACCCGCGCTCTCTTGTCATTTTTGTGCAGATATGCTACAATTCAGTTACTAGATGAACTGCCCCTTGGGGAGTTCTGTGTGCGAAAGGAGTTTTCCATCATGGATCATACATATCAGCGCCCTCTGCAGTTGCCTGCCGGCTACGCTGTGCTCTCTGCCGAGGAGATGACCTACACCGAGGGCGGTGCTCTTTCCATCAATATCACCCCGCAGCAGGTCATGGCCTTTGGCATGACCGTTACTGTAAATCTGCTGGGCATGATGGGCCGTTATGCATTCCAAGGCGCTGTCTCCGGTATGCAGAATGCCTTGAACGATGGTTTGGACGTTGGTGATGCCGTGGGGCACTACTGGGGTCAGCTGAACACCTGGAGCAAGGTAGCTTCTATCGGTCTGGCCGGTCTGGGCGGCTACTACGCCTATATTCAGGCCCGCAGCATCTATCTCTCCGTCAAGAATCTGGTGACCGCCATCAAGGAGTCTGTTGACGAGTATAAGGCCAACAAGAACGCTGCACAGGAGACCGAGCAGCAGAACTGCCTGCCTACGCTGGTAGCCCTGTGCTAAGTTTTTATCGTACCTGAAAGGAGTGTTCCTCTTTATGAAAAAGCTTCAGCTGCCTGCTTCCTATGCAGCGCTTTCTCCAGAAGAGCAGCGCACTGCCTTTGGCGGAAGCGAATTCGGCGATGCTGTCGGCAGCTTTTTTGATAACCTGCACTTCGGTGATTTCTTCTGGGAGGGCGGGCTGCTCTCGTTCTCCTTCACCTTTGTGCCCATGCTGTTTTTCCGCATGATCAAGGTAGGCGTACAGACCGGCATCAAGCTGTACCAGCAGTTCGCCCGTTTGCTTGGTGTGACCAGCGAAGCCGCCACCACTACCGTCCAGTATCTGGACAGTATCCAACAGCAGAGAAAGGATCGTCCCGTTACAAACTCTCTCCCCCAGCCCTTTTCTCTGCAGCAGTAAGCCATAAAAAAGCCGTGCATCCCGGAGCTTTCCGGCCATACACGGCTTTTTTTATGTTCAGATCACCCGGACTGCACCCTGTTCCCGCAGGCGCAGCACATAGCAGCTGCCCTGCCCGAACACCTGCTCGATGGCTGTATAGTACCGCTTGAGCAGCCGCCCGGGCACATAAGCCTGAATGGTACCTGCAAAGCCGCCGCCCTGCATCCTCCACGCGCCCTCACTGCCCTGCAGGATGCTCTGGCTCAGAGCCAGCGCCACCGACAGCCCCTGATGCCGCACATCCGCTGTGCAGTACACGTTCTGGCACAGCGCAAAGGAAGCCTGTCCGCTCTGTTTGACCAGCTCCGCAAACACCGGGAATCGCCTTGCATAAAGCGCCTCCCGCTGCGCCAGTGTACGGGCGTTCTCTTCAAAATAATGGATCGCCCGCAGCACCGCACGGTCTCCGCAGCGGCTGCGCAGGGCAGGCAGTGCCGCCCAGAACGCACTCTCTTCCACCTGACCCAGCAGCGGCTTGCCAAAGCAGGCAGCCACCTGCTCCATCTCCTGCCGGATGGCTGCAAACTCGCCGGTTAGCTCGCTGTGGCTGCCCCGGGTATCGGTGACGCAGAGGAACATCCCCTCCGGCAGCAGACCGTCCGCATGGAGCTTTTCGATCTTTGGGGCACGCGGATCGGCAAAATCTGCAAAAATAATACCGCCCACCGCACTGGTCAGCTGATCCAGCAGTCCGCTGGGCTTGCCGAAATAGGTGTTTTCCGCATACTGGCAGATGCCGGCCAGCTCTGCCGGGGTCAGCCCGGTGCTGTATTCCTCGTTCCAGATGGAGGCCATGCCCATCTCAAATGCCGCCGAGCTGGACAGCCCGGAGCCGCGCAGCACATCGCTGGCGGTATAGGCGTCAAAGCCGCCGATCTGCCTGCCCACCGCGCGGAAGCCCTCGGCAATGCCGCGGATCAGGCTGGCCGAGTGGGTGCTCTCCCCTGCCTGCGGCTCTGCGGTGGCAAGATCAATGACATCCAGCTTGTTGAAGCCCCGGGACTTGACCCGCACATAGCCATCCGTGCTGCGGGCTGCCACCGCCACCAGATCCAGCGTGACCGCAGCCGCAAGACCGCAGCCGCCCTGATGATCCGTGTGGTTGCCGCCCAGCTCTGCCCGCCCGGGTGCAGAGTACACCTGCACCTGCCGCCCGGGGCCGAAATATAACTCGAACTGCTCCAGCGCTGCCGCATAACGCCCGCGCTGCCGCTGCAGCACCGCCGGGTCTGCCCCGTAAAGTGCAGCAAGTGCGGCGTCCCAGCTGCCCTGCAGGATCTGTTTTCTGAGTTGTGCACTGGTGGCCATGACAGCTCCTCCCCTCAAGAATGAACGATTCTGCTTTTTTGCCTATTGTAATGCATTTCGGGCGATTTTTCAATTTATTTGCCTTAAAAATCCAAATTTCGGCGTCAGGCGCAAAGAATAAGATGTACTTTTGTTGAATTTGCAGGGTGTTCTATGGTATACTGGGTGCAGAATGTGACAGGACGGAGGTAAAGCTGCCATGCCAGACGTTTATAAGCAATCCTTTAAGCAGAATTACACCAACAACATTGAATTGTCCATCTTCAACTGCGGCCTGGAGCGGTGCGCTCCGGGGCAGACATGGGGTCCCGGCATCCGTGACCACTACCTGATCCATCTGGTGGTATCCGGCAAGGGCATCTTTGAGGTGGGCGGCCGCACTTGGGAGGTGAGCGAGGGCGATCTGTTCTTCGCCCGTCCCAGCCAGCTGATCCGCTATACCGCCGACGAGCAGCAGCCGTGGGAGTACAGCTGGGTAGGCTTCAACGGTGCCTGTGCCCACAAGCTTGCCGCGCAGCTGCCCTTTACGGACGATGCCCCTGTGCACCACACCAGCGACCCGGACGGGATGCGGGCAGCCCTGAACAACATCTACTCCTCCCGCGGGCTGCAGCCGCAGGACGAAGCCGCCATGGTTGGGTATCTGTACCTGTTCATCGCCGCTCTGATGCGGGAGACCAGCGCAGGCAAGCCCCACACGGCCTCCTCCTCCAGCCAGTATGTGCTGAACGCCATCAAGTACATCCAGTTCAACTACTCCCACGACATCTCCATTGACGACGTAGCCAAGAGCGTGGGTGTTTCCCGCAGCCACCTGTACCGGGTGTTCATGCTGAATGTGGGCAAAAGCCCCATTGACTACCTGACCGAGTACCGCATCAACGAAGCCTGCAAGCTGCTGCGCGCCGGCAGTCTTTCCATTGCAGAGGTAGCGGTGTCGGTAGGCTTCTTCGACCAGTTCTACTTCTCGCGGGTGTTCAAGCGCGCCAAAGGCGTGCCGCCCAGCAAGTATTTTGCCGCCCAGCAGGACGCCGACCCGGCAGACCCTGCCCAACTGTAACCTGAGCCCATCACACAAGGAGAAACCATGCCTTTACAGAAAAACCAGATCCTGACCCTGCGCATCGAGCGCCTTTCCAGCGACGGCAGCGGCGTTGCCCACAGTGCCGATGGCGAGGCCGTATTCGTGCCCGGCACTGCCCCGGGGGACGAAGCCCGGGTGCGCATCGTGAAGGACTGCGGCCGGTATGCCTTTGGCATTCTGGACGAGCTGCTCACTCCCTCGCCGGATCGTATTCCGGTGGACTGCCCGGTGGCAGGTCCCTGCGGCGGGTGCAGCCTGCGGCATCTGGCCTACACTGCCGAGCTGCGCGCCAAGCAGGAAAGCGTGCTGGACGCCTTCCGCCGCATCGGCGGGCTGGAGGTTCCGGTGCTGGATATCCTGCCCTCCCCGGAGGTGGACCGCTACCGCAACAAGGTGCAGTTCCCTGTGGGCGTGGACAAGAACGGCGTACCCTGCATCGGCTTCTACGCCGGACGCACCCA
>ENA-OUQK01001359-OUQK01001359.1-human-gut-metagenome-genome-assembly--contig:-NODE-1359-length-12472-cov-2.752919_pt1 | contig 12472 bp, 10 predicted proteins | sample MGYA00237954_ERZ548842 | MGnify/ENA primary metagenome ERZ548842 (study PRJEB26490, sample SAMN05194704) | human gut metagenome | biome: terrestrial biome; feature: human-associated habitat; material... | reverse complement strand
GAGATCTACACACTGCATATCGTCGGCAGCGTCAGATGTGTATAAGAGACAGTCTAAATTAATTCACGCTTAAATAATTTCTCATCACATATTTTCTTTTAATATATTTTTTCAGCATGAATATACTAACTGTTTTATCTGAAAATATCAAGGATTTTTAGTTTTATTTCATATTTTCCACTGTCAAATATGCTCTCATACTCGTCCGGAGTGAGTACCTCCTTAAGATTTTCCTTTGCTTCGTCCTCCACCACCTCGTACACACTGCCCCTAAAGCACATGTTTGGATACAGCACGCACCACCAGTTATGACCGGCTCCATCGCCCAGTGTTATTTCAAGCGCCTCGTAATTTCCCTCAGGAAATGTATAGTCTCCATACGTCTTTTCCGGGAAATCGGTGTGTGTAATCTCTGCCGATGCGCCATATGTAAAACCGTTTGCTGCAAGCGTCTCCTTTGATACCGCTATTATTTCGTCCATATGGTCATTTACGGTGGCTCTGGTTTCTTCGATATTTTCGCACTCCAGCAGATATGGCTCTATGTAAGCCCCTACTGCATCGCGCACCTGCTTTTTCACATTCTGGTCTGCTTCGCTGTCGCTGTTTGCCAGCACGTGGAAACGCAGGATTTTGTCGGCGATGGATTTTTGCATGTCGGCTGTACACGCTATACTATTGGTGTTTGCGGCAGGTGTATGATTTTTTGCAGCTATCACTGCCGTAAGGGATATTATTGCTATGGTTGTTATTATTATTTTCTTTCTCATGTAAACAAGTATTGCCTTATTTGACGAGCTTATTCATCCTTTTTGAAAATTTTACCGGGTTTCATGAATTTCATTCGTATAGTCATCCAGCAAGGTGCCAAGTGTAATTATCGGTTCACCATCCTCATGATTCTCCTTATTTATTTTCTGCTCATAATAATCACCCATGTTATCAAAGATATCATTTATATCATCTGCTATGCACACATATGTGTTTCTCGGAAATTTTTTTGATGTCTTGCAATATTCCATGAAATCTGAATAAGCTGCTTTATCTTTTCTAAGTGTTTTTCCTATTAAAATCACCTTCAAATGATTGGTATCGGCTTTTTGTGACAGCCGATCCTCGAAGCTGTCCACTGCTGTTTTGATATCATCTGCATATTCCGGTTCGTAGGATTTGTCCATGTTATAATAAAACTCTATATATCCGCTATTTTCATTTGTCGAAACATCTCTGTGGCTAACATATGCTTTGTTATCAGTTACTTCTTTATCGGTTATTTCGTCAGTATCTACATCTACAATATCCACCGCCGCAAGTGTCGGAAAACAGCGCTCCTCAAGTTCCACTGCACTGCAGCCGGTGAGCATGAGACCTATCGTCAGCACTACTATGACCGGTATCGCTATGCACAATAAAAATCCAAGATATTTTTTCACGATTTCATCTCCACTTTCAAGAATATATGCTAAGGTCACTGTGACTGCTATAACAAAAATGATGCACCAGCTTCTCATAGTGCTCTTTTCCTTGTCATAGCTTTTCTGTCTGTCAGAGCCAAATTGCTTATTGCTGCAGGAATGCCGGTTTTTATTAAATGTAAATATAATTTTCCCCGTATTTTCAGCAAAATTCTCACATCTTAAAACCGCATAATAAAGGCTCATATTGAGTACTGAAAACAGCGTGAAAAACCACACCGACAGCATCAGTGCATCTGCCCTCTTGAAAAAGCTGCCTTTTATCTGCACATCACTCATCAGTACGACAGCCGGAAACTCTATTTCCGACAGTGAATATTTTCCGAAGTTTCCAAGCAATACTGCATACAATAAAAAAAGAATGCCTGCATATGTGAATATTGCTTTACTCACACTCCCTCGTATCTGTGAGGCAGTGCGTTCCCTTACAAACAGTACATTGAACACGGAAATGGATGCTGCAAACACATAGTATGCACCCGCAAATATATCCGCTATGCCAAAGTCCACACCGACCCTGTCCTTAATCATCAGATAGTCAAATCTCATATCCGATATCGCAAACAAAAGCATAGCAGCAAGCGGTATCAACACAAAGAAAAATACTACCTCGTATACCCTGGCCCGGCACTCCACTCCGCCACTTAGCGCATAAGCGCATACCGCCATTATCACAAGGAGTACAACTGTAAATGACTCATCCGGTATAAGGCTGTCACGTATCAGCTTTACAAATATCCATGCAAGAAATGCGGCCTGTGACAGCTCGTATATTGAAATAATTAAATCATAAATTAACATTTTCGCATATTTTGTTTTATCAAAGCTTCTGTCATATATCGTTTTCCTGCGTTCACGCACCTCGCTTACTATCCACATAAATAGCCATGCCATGAAAACTCCGAGTACGATTGAGATAAAAGCATACTTTCCAAGCTTTGCCAGATTGTTTGGAAGCACCAATGTGCCGACTCCAAGCAGATTAAAGACGTATAGCCTGTATAGCTGGCGGGGCGATATGCTTTCGTTTTGTGCAAATGTGTAGCTTGTGCTCATATTTTTAGTCATCCTTATTTCCTTTCAGCTTTCTGCACTCCTTTTCTCTTGCAAATACAGGCCGCCTCCATAGTCTGCGAAGCGGAAATCGTATGATACTGTCCTTTTCATCCTCGCCGCCTGTCAGCTCGCTGCCCACGAATGGCATCATGTATGGGTAACCACAGCTTTTAAGCTTTGCGAGATGCAAAAGTATCACCATCAGACTTATTAAAAATCCAAAATATCCAAGCCATGCCGACATCATTATTACAGCGAATTTGAGTATCCTAAATGAAAATGCAAACTCCTCACTCGGTATGGCAAACGAACAGAGTGCGGTGAATGCAACGAGGATGACCACTATAGGGCTTACTAAATTTGCATCCACTGCTGCCTGTCCGATTATGAGGCCTCCGACTATGCCTATCGTGTTTCCCATTGCTCCGGGAAGTCTTATGCCGGCTTCGCGAAGCAGCTCAAAGGACAGCTCCATCATTAGTACCTCTATGAGCTGCGGAAACGGGCAACCGAGTCTGGCTTCATAAAACGCCAGTATGAGAGGTGTCGGCAGTATCTGTGTATGAAAATTTGTGACCGCCAGATAAAGCCCCGGCAATGTAAATGACATGAAGGCAGCCACGTACCTTATCAGCCTGGCAAAGCTTGCCGCTATCGTTCTGTTATAGTAATCATCTGCGGTTTTTAAAAAATTGTTCATGGTGGTTGGCAGTATTATCGCTATCGGTGAATTATCGCACAGCACCACCACCCGCCCTTCTAGGAGCGCATTTACCGCCACATCCGGCCGCTTTGTGGTCTGAAGCTGTGGAAACGGTGAATACCATTTTGCCTCAGCAAATTGTTCAAGAACTCCCGAGTCACCCACATGGTCTATCACATAGCTGTCCAGATTTCTTTCCACATCCTCTACAAGCCCTGGTTTTACGAGGTCTCTCACATATAGTATGTCCACATTGCTGTGTCCTCGAAGTCCCTTTTTCACCTCTTTACACTTTAAGCGTGTGCTCCTTAACCTGCGCCTGATAAGTGCTGTATTTATCTTTATGGAATCAGCAAAACCCTCATTGGAGCCTCTTATGACCTTTTCCGAATCAATCTCCTGAATTGACAGGGCAGGATATCCCTTATCAGGAAGCTTGAAGGCATCCGGATAACCATCCACAAAAAAAATCACGTCTCCTGTCAGCATCATCTGGGCCGCCTCATTAACCGTGTGCAGATGTGCAAATTCAGATAGAGCTGCCTGATTTTTGTCAAGTACTTCCTTTACCTGCTGTCTGTCTATTCCCTCAAGGTATGAGGTAAATCGTCCAAATGCACTGTTATTGATACCGGAGCCTTCACATGTCACCTCAATATAAGCAACAAAACACTTTATTGAGGCATCACGCCCCAGATACATCTCCTGCATCTTGATATCTGAGCAGTCAGAATATATCTGCCTGAAGCTTTTTATGTTCTCATCTATGTTTGTGGTCATCTTTAACTCTCCTATATCCTGTCACGTTCTAAATTCCTGATATAGTATGACCATACAAGCTCGCAAATATCCCTGATTACTTATTTTTTGCTATTATCTAAGCCACTAACTAAGCCACTAAAAAAGGCCGCCGTTCACACATCAGTGCGACCGGCAGCCCTTGTTTTGTTATATTCTGTTTTATTTCTTCTCTTCATCCTGCTTTTGTATCACAGCCTTCACAGCAACCGCCTGATTAGCCACATGCGTATGCATTTCTGTAGTCACAAGCTCCATATTTCTTGCCTCAAGCGCCCTGTAGATGGCATCATGCTCCTTCACAAGCATCGGATAATTCTTTGGATCCTTCAAATACTCCACTCTGTAGCGGTACATCTGCTCACGGATATTGTTCATCATAGATACAAGCTTCGCATTGTTTGTTGCCTCATAGATAGCATCGTGAAACTTCACATCCTCTTCAGCTATCTTTTTCACATCTCCTGAGTCCATGCTCCTCTTGAACTCGTCCTTTATGGTTTTTAGATTCGCAAGCTGCTCATCACTGATTTTCTTACAGGCTATTTTGGCTGCAAGCTCATCAAGAGCCTCTCTCACCTCAAGCACATCCTCCATATCCTTGAGAGTCATCTTGGCAACCTCTGCGCCCTTTCTCGGCATTGTGACTGCAAGCCCCTCCTGCTCAAGCATTCTGATTGCTTCACGTATAGGTGTACGGCTGACTCCAAGCTTTGACGCAAGCTGCAGCTCCATAAGTCTCTCTCCCGGCTTGAGCTCACCCTTTAAAATTGCCTCACGAAGTGTATTAAACACCACATCACGCAGTGGCAGATATGCATCCATATTTAAAGTTAAATTATCAGTCATCAAACTTCTCCTATCTCTTGTATTATCATTCTCACGTATAAGAAAAAAGTAACTATAAAGCACCCGCTGTGCTATCCGGATATCACGTTATTTGCGATTATTGTATACAGATGTCAGATACACCTGTCTGGCAAGATGTGAGCTTCTCATGGCTTTGTACGCTTTCTTTGCAGTATCTTCATTGTCAAACAGACCAAAAACCGTCGGACCACTACCGCTCATCATGGCTCCTACCGCGCCATTTGAAAGCATATGCTTCTTTATCTCATCTATCACCGGATAATTTGGTATGGTCACTGTCTCTAAGACATTTCCCATATGCGCTGCGATATCATGCAGATTCTTAGCCTTTATATCATCTATCAGACGGTCTATATCCGGATGAATAGTCGTATCATCAAGCTTCAGATTCTGGTACACAAATTTTGTGGATACCGAGATGGACGGCTTTGCAATAAGCACCGGACACTTTACCATTGGAGGAAGAGGACTAAGCGCCTCTCCTATGCCCTCGGCCAGCGCCGTACCTCTCATAATACAGTATGGTACATCCGCACCTATCTGCACACCTCTTTCCATAAGCTGTCTCTTTGTCAGTCCCAGTGAAAAAAGCCTGTTTACACCTATAAGCATGGCTGCCGCATCAGTACTGCCCCCCGCCATCCCTGCTGCAACAGGAATACGCTTGTCCAGCTTCACTGATACACCGTCAGTTATAGAAAACTCATCCATCAGAAGCTTTGCAGCCTTATATATGAGATTGTTCTCGTTTACAGGGAGAAAAGACAGATTGGTCTGTATCTGTATGCCGGGCTCCTGTGTCCTTTTGATATCGAGCCTGTCATACAGCTGAATGGTCTGCATAATCATGCGGACCTCATGATATCCGTCCTCTCTGCGCCTCACCACATCCAGCCCCAGGTTAATCTTGGCTAATGCTTTTAATGAAATATCGTTATTACTACCCATATTGTATTACCTCTGTTTTTTGTATACAAGGATTATAACACACCCTGCCAAAAAGAGCAAATTTAAATATTCTCATTTAATTGTTAATTTTTACATCTCATCAGTCAAATTAACCTAAAAAGGGACCGCACGTTGCGCGCAGTCCCTCTAATATATCATATTCTGTTTCTTATAGCCCTTGCCGTTATTTTTTCAATTTTCTGCCAAATATAAATGTCGAAAAATATATTACCGATGCAATAATCACTATCATCGGACCTGTTGCCACATTGGTGTAGTATGACACTGCGAGGCCGACTATACCGGAAAATACTGAAAATATCACTGAAAAGAAATGATACTCACGCATATTTTCCGAAATATTCCTTGATGAAGCCGCCGGTAATATAAGCAGAGCATTTATTATAAGTATACCTATCCACTTGATGGATAGCATAACTATGAGTGCTACAAGCACCGCAAACAGATTATCCAGAAGACGCACATGGATACCCTTGCTTTTTGCCACGCTTCTGTGTATACATATGGCGTCAGATGTGTATAAGAGACAGTACATATGGCGTTGAGCTTATTGAAGCAAAGCACCCAGAATACTATCGTGACCACAAAAATCACAATTAAATAAACTATCTCAGTCTTTGTGATGCTTAGTACATCGCCCACCAGTATACTTGAGTATTTGCTGAAATTGCCGCCCTTTGACAGTATCGCAAGACCTATCGCCACAGAGCACGATGAAAATACCGATATAATGGTATCTGTCGATGCAGTGTTCAGACTGCCTATCTTATTTAAAAGAAGTGCAAACACTATCGCAAATATCACCATGGCAAGCGAGGTGTCTGCCATGCTGCATACCACTCCGACAGCGATTCCTGTAAGTGCTGAATGTCCGAGTGCATCTGAAAAGTATGCCATCTTTTTGTTTACAATCATGGTTCCCATTATGCCAAAAAGCGGTGTGATGATGAGCACGGCGATAAGGGCATTTTTCATGAAATCATATTGAAGCCAGGAGGTTATATTCATTTGTGTTCCTCCTCTCTCACCCAGGATTCCTCTCCTGTGTAAAAAATTCTCTCAAATTCCTTGCTCTCGAAGACTTCCTTCACAGTCCCCTGCTTTGCAACGGTCTTATCAAGCAGCACAACATGGTCTGCGTACTTTGCCACATAGTCCAAATCGTGCGATATCAGTATGATTGCAAGGTCATAGTGTGTCTTTAAATAATCCATGGTCTTATAGAAAAGCTCCATGCCGTTTTGGTCTATTCCGGACACCGGCTCATCCAACAGCAGCAGATTCGGCTCGTCCATGATTGCCATGGAAAGAAGCACTCTCTGCAGCTGTCCTCCCGAGAGGTTGCACACCTGCTTGTCGATGAGCTCCTCAGCCTCAAATACCTCGAGTGTCTCCCTTATCTTTGCCTCTATCTTTTTGCTCTTTGGCAGAAAAACAGGATAATTGTACTGATAGCTTGCTATGAGGTCATACACGCTGACCGGTGTATTTTTCTCGATATTGACAGACTGCGGCACATAGCCGATTTTAAGCTTAGCCATATGTCCGTCCTTAGTATCCTTGAACTCAATCGTACCGGTGTGAGGTATCTCGCCGAGTATCGCCTTTATGAGTGTAGATTTTCCGGCACCGTTTTGGCCTATTATGACATTGAAGGAGCCGCAATGTATGTGCATATTTACATCCTCAAGCACTGTCTGCTCTCCAAAGCTCACTCCAAGGTTATTTATTTTTATGCAATGAAAGCCACATGGCTGTATTATTTTCCGCATATTTTCTCCAATTTTATTTAGTAAATGCCTCTTTGATAAGCTCTATATTGTGCTCCATACCATAAAGATAGCTGTCCTTGTCGTACTCTCCCCTGTTGAGAGGGTCGATATAAATCACATGCACATCTGTCTCACGCGATACGGTATCTCCCATGCTCTTTCCGTAGAGCTCCTCAGCGAGTATTACCGACACTCCGTCATCCTTTATGGCACCTATTACCTGCTTTATCTCACCTGCGCTGACTGAGCGCTCCTCGTCAAGGTCTAACAGATAGCATGCATTCATGGAAAAATCATCAGCTACATACGCATAGGCCTCATGGAATATGATGATATTCTGTCCATTGGTAAGACTCTTTAGGCTATTTATCTTTTCTTCAAGCACTGCAAGCTTTGCATCATATGCTTTTGCATTTGCACAATATTCATCAGCATGCTTTGCATCCTTTTCAGCAAGCCGGGATGCGATTGTCTGAACCATGGTGCGGTAACGCGGCACGCTCATCCATGCATGGGCATTCTCATCACCATGGTCATGATCGTGCGCGCTATCTGATTCTGCGTCTGCTTCGTGGTCATGGTCGTGGTCACTGTCTGATTCTGCATCTGCATCGTGATCATGATCGTGGTCACTGTCCGATTCTGTGTCTGCTTCGTGGTCATGGTCGTGGTCACTGTCTGCATCATCCTCAGAAAGAAGTGCCACATCCTCACAGGCCTCAACCACATCAAGCTTCGGATACGCCTTTGCCACATCTGACATAAACGACTCTATACCGCCTCCGTTTATTACAAAAACATCGGCTGTGGATAAAAGCTTCATATCCTCCGGTGTTAGCTGAAAATCGTGCAGACAACCGGTCTGTGGCTCGCTTAGATTTTCAAGTCTAACGCCTTCCACTCCGTCTACTATATTTAAAGCTGCAATATACATTGGATAGAAGGATGTCACGACTGTAAACATATCATCAGCTTCGTCAGTATTTTTTTCACTGTCCGAAGTATCTGACATTTCACCGGCAGCTCCTGTTTTACCTGCTGTGTGTTCATATGCCATTACCGCAAGCGTACACACTATCAATATACACAAAAACATAATGCCTACAAATTTGCATTTATTCTTCATATATTAAATATTCGCCTTTCTTTCTATAGCTTTATTTCTATCACTCTATTTCGACTTTATTTCTTTTTATGATTATTAACGCTTTTTTTGCTCTTGGCCTTATCTCTGCGTTCTTTAGTCTTTTTGGCAACCGGCTTTCCGGTCTTCTTCCAGCGCTCCTTTTTGTGTGGCTGGGATGCAGCGGCTCTTTTTGCCGCTGATTTTGCCTCGCGCTTTGCTTCTTCCTCCTGTTTCATGGCAAGAAGTGTCTCCTCGTCAAACACGAGTGAATCTATGAGATTCCAGATTTCGTCCCTGCCTTCCTTTGACATGGACGAAAACGGTATAACTACCGTGCCCGGCTTCACATGAAGCACATCCTTGATAGTCTTTATGTGTGCGGCAATCTGGCTTTTTTTCAATTTATCAGATTTGGTTGCAATGATGATCGGTGCAAAGCCCTGGTTTACCATCCAGTCATACATCATGATATCATTGTCCGATGGCTCATGCCTTATATCTATTAAAAGAAACACTGCCTGAAGCTTTTTTGAGGTGTGAAGATAGTTTTCTATCATCTGTCCCCATTTAGCTTTTATCTCGATATTGGCATTGGCATAGCCATAGCCCGGCAGATCGACCAGATACATGGCGTCATTGACGTTATAAAAATTGATGGTCTGTGTCTTGCCGGGCTGTGAAGAGATCCTGGCAAGTGACTTTCTGTTCATGAGTGCGTTGATCAGTGACGACTTGCCTACATTTGACTTGCCGGCGAATGCCACCTCATTATACTCATTGTCAGGGATTGTGCTTGTAATTCCGCAAACTGTCTCTAAATTAACACTTTTAATTACCATAATCTCTTCCTCATTCTTATTTTACAAATGCTATCTTCTCCACCTGTGAAAATCTCTCCACCGGCACGATTTCCATGCCGTCTGTTATTTCCTTTGAAATCTCCTCCAGGTCCTTTTCATTATCTTTTGGAATACATACTGTTTTTATTCCGATTACCTTGGCTTCAAGCAGCTTTTCCTTGAGTCCTCCTATCGGAAGCACCCTGCCGCGCAGCGTTATCTCGCCTGTCATGGCTACATCTGCCCTGACAGCTCTGTCTGTAATGGCTGAGAGCATGGCTGTCGCCATAGTGATACCTGCGGATGGTCCGTCCTTTGGCACTGCGCCCTCCGGGATATGTATATGGATATCATGCTTCGTGTAAAACTCTGCATCAATGCCATATCCTTCGCTTATTGAGCGCACATAGCTAAGTGCCGCCTGTGCCGACTCCTTCATCACGTCGCCAAGCTTACCGGTGAGCACGAGTTCACCCTTGCCCGGCAGCACATTCACCTCAACCTCGAGTGTGACTCCGCCCACGCTGGTCCATGCCAGGCCTCTAACGATTCCAACCTCTGCGTGATCATTTTTCTTCTCCGGACTGTACTTCGGATTGCCCAGATACGTCTTAAGATTGGTCTTTGTAACCTTTACAGCAGCTTCGCTGTCCTTAAAGATTTCCCTGGCAGCCTTGCGGCACAGCTTGCCGATAGTCCTCTCAAGGCTTCTGACTCCGGCCTCTCTGGTGTACAGCCTGATGATATCCTTTAAAGCACCATCTGTTATCGTAAGCTGTTCCTTTTTAATTCCGTTTTTGCTCTTTTGCTTCTCAACCAGGTGTTCCTTTGCTATATGAAATTTCTCATTTTCAGTGTAGCTTGACACCTCAATAAGCTCCATCCTGTCAAGAAGCGGCTTTGGAATGCCTGAAACCTCATTTGCAGTTGCAATAAAAAGCACCTCCGACAAATCTACAGGCATCTCGATGTAATGATCCCTGAATCTGCAGTTCTGCTCACTGTCAAGCACCTCGAGAAGAGCTGCTGATGTGTCACCCTTGTAGTCACTTGACACCTTATCTATCTCATCCAACAGCATGAGAGGATTTGAAACGCCTGCCTGTCTTAGGCCATTTACTATACGGCCCGGCATAGCGCCGATATATGTCTTTCTGTGTCCACGGATTTCTGCCTCATCACGCACACCACCAAGAGAAATACGCACATATTTCTTCTCCAGTGCCGACGCAATTGAACGGGCTATGCTTGTCTTTCCTGTTCCCGGAGGACCTACAAGACAAATTATAGGACTCTCTCCCTTGCTTGTCAGATTTCTGACTGCCAGAAACTCAAGTATTCTCTCCTTAACATCCTTTAATCCGTAGTGATCATCATCGAGCACCTGTGCTGCATGGTCAAGATCCTTGTTGTCCACAGACATCTTGTTCCACGGAAGCTCAAGTACAGTCTCTATATAGCCTCTCTCGACTGTGCTCTCCGATGAGCTGCTGCTCATATTTCTAAAGCGCTTTATCTCTTTTTTCGTCTTTTCCTTTACGTAGTCAGGCGCATCTAACTCAGATAGCTTTTTCTCATATTCATCAGCCTCCGAGTCAGCATTCTCGCCCAGCTCCTCACGTATCACACCAAGCTGTTCACGAAGCACATACTCCTTCTGATGCTTGTCCACACGAACCTTTACTTTTTTCTGAAGCTCATTCTTTATGGAAATAACCTCCACCTGGGAGAGAAGTAATGATACTATAACCTGATATCTGTCATTGATATCCTCTGCCTCAAGCACCTGCTGCTTAAGCTCATATGACACCGGCAGATTGTTGGTTACATAATCAATGAGCTTTTCAAGATCCTCATACTGATCTATCTGTCTGATAAGCTCCTTGCTGATTTTGCCGACGACTGCCGCATATCTGTGAAAAGCCTCTCTGACTCCGAGAAGCATGGCTTCCCTGAGATCCTCCGGCAGGCTGTCTGCATTACTATCACAATAACAGATTTCAGCCTCAAGGTACTTCTCATTACCGGTAAAGCCAAGCAATGCTGCCCGGCTTATTCCATCTACAAGTATTCTCACAACATCATTCTGTAATCTGACAACCTGCTTTATATCAGCAACAATACCCATCTGATAGAGGTCTTCCTGAGTCGGGTCCTCACTGTCCACATTCCTTTGTGTGACAAGATAAATCTTTTGATCCTGCTCCATAGCCTCCTCGACAGCACGAAGAGAGCGCTCTCTGCTGATGTCGAAATGGGCAATCATCCCCGGCAGAATAGTAAGCCCTCTCAGCGCTACTGCAGGCATATTCATAATCTGTTCTTCCACTTATATCTCCTGTATTATTGCACAGCCATGCATAACAAACCGCTGTACAATTTATATTATCCGATGCTGTATCTTTTGTAAAATACCGCCTTGTACTTACGATGCCTCTTTTTCCTCGATATATGCCTCAGGCACGCAATCACCATCAAGCTTTAAGTTTTCCTCAACGATATCCTTGTCGATTACGCATTTGCTGATGCTCTTGTCTGATGGTATGCGATACATAAGGTCAAGCATAACAGCCTCCATGATGGCACGAAGTCCTCTGGCTCCTGTCTTTCTCTCAAGTGCCTTGTCGGCGATGGCATTTACTGCATCGTCTGTGAACTCAAGACCTACTCCGTCAAGCTCAAAGAGCTTGGTGTACTGCTTGATAAGCGAGTTCTTAGGCTCCTTAAGTATACGGATAAGTGCATCCCTGTCGAGTGCCTCGAGAGAAACGGTAATAGGTACACGTCCGATAAACTCAGGAATCAATCCAAACTTTACAAAATCCTGTGGAAGTGCATGCTTGAACGCCTCTCCTACATTGAGC
>ENA-OUQK01001357-OUQK01001357.1-human-gut-metagenome-genome-assembly--contig:-NODE-1357-length-12474-cov-17.814558_pt1 | contig 12474 bp, 20 predicted proteins | sample MGYA00237954_ERZ548842 | MGnify/ENA primary metagenome ERZ548842 (study PRJEB26490, sample SAMN05194704) | human gut metagenome | biome: terrestrial biome; feature: human-associated habitat... | reverse complement strand
CCTTCTCCGCCAATTTCTCCGCCTCATCCAGCATTTCTCCCACCGCATCCATGGCAGCAGGATCGCCGGTCAGTTCTTCCTCTACATCGAAGATAAAGGGTAGTCCCGATTCCTCGGGAAAGTTGAAGATTTCCTCGCCGGGTGTATATGTAAAATCAATGCGTTTACAGTTCAGTTTCATAATGTTATCCTCCTTACCCCTCAATGTTGGCAGTTTTGAGGCCCTTTTTCAAGGAGCCGTAGACCGTCACAGCATGGTCGGTGAACATCTCGTCGCAGTCAAACCAGGCGGTGAAGCTGCCGCCGGAGGTGACGGACAGGCTCGTCATGCTGATCCGTTGGGCCAGTTCTTCCTCTGTGATGGGGTCTGTTTCCGGATCGCGGGGGTTTTCCTCATCCTGGGAGAGCCAGTTGTTGGCCAGTTCGGTCAGGTTCTTTGCCGCAAGCTCCCGCATGGCCTTGTCCCAGGTGTCACAGTCGGCCAGCAGTTTCTTGGCGGCACTGCGGGCGCGGGTCCAGGAGGGCTTGCTCTCGGCATTGACTTCCAGAGAAAGGCTCACATCCTTTCCGCACCACTGGATTTCGCCCTCGAAGGTATCATAGTCCTTGTCCAGTGTCAGTTCTCCCAGCACCTGGTCCTGGATCACCACCGGCTTGTGGTACTCGTCCAGAACGGCCTGAAGTTCCGGGCAGTCCTCATGGGCATTGACTATCTCGGAGATACACCAGGGGCGCACCACCAGATCTTTTGCCCGTTCTTCTTTCATCCGGCGGATCTTCAGGCGGCAGATCTGCTCCTTGCCAAAGCGTCCCCAGCCTTTGTCACTATTGCGTTCCTCCTCGGTGACCGGCCAATCCAGCCGCTCCTCTTTGGTGCTGACCTTGCCGGTGTCACAGAACACGATACCCAGCGTCACAACGGTCATTTCCCAAAAGTTGCCTTTCCAGTTATATCCGCCCCCAATGCAGCGATTGATCAGAGCGACCACTTCCTGCTCCTCGGGCTCGTACATCTCATAGAATTCTTCAAACATCGGTGTAGCCTCCTTTACAGCAGTTCCAGCACCTCGGCAGCGGGCTTGGCAAACTCTGCCGGGACTTGCTCCAATACATCCTGGTAGGCTTTCACTGCTTGCCAGGAGTAGTAATAGAAGCTGTAGAACAGGTCATCGGGGAAAACCTCGTCCTCCTCGTAGCGCATCTCATCTTCTTCCTCGTCGTATTCCTCCGACCACAGGTATTCTTCCTTCAACAGATCGGAGAACAGCGGCAGCGCCTCGGCGTGTTCCATCTCATCTCCATCATGGAAGCACTGGAGGATGCAGGCAAAGAAGTCCAGCAGTTCCCCGGCCAGGAAATGGGCCGCGGGGTTCTGCCCGCTCTCTGCGAGGGCCTTCTCCAGAATTCGGCACAGGAACACCATGCCAAAGGGGGTAGCGTGCCACAGGGTACTCTGGTGCTCCATGTTGGTGGTGAGCTCATAGAGGGACTTTTTGACGGACGCCAAATCACGCATCTGCTCCAGCACTGTCAGGTGTGCGGGAAAATCCGTCCCCCGGCCATAGGCGGTGGTGAGCCGGTGCCACGGGACATCCGTGACCTTGAGATGGGTGATATAGGTTCTGTTTTCTTCTGTCATGTTGTCGCCTCCTTATCCCGCCGTCTGGCTGAGGTACTCCTTCTCCAGCGCGGTGTACCACCGTTTCAGCATGGTTTCCAGACTGGTTTTCCCGCCTCGATCTGTAAAAACAAGGAACTTGTCCAGCAGTCTGGGGAATAGACATTTGCCCGCTTTTGTCAGGTCCTGATTGAGATAGACCATCCGCAGGATACGGCCCTGCCGGTCCAGAGGATTCTTTTTCAGCAGCTCCTTTTCAAAACAGAAGCGCAGGAAGACCACATTCTCGTCGTAAAAGTCCTCCACCACAGCCGCGCCAATGCTGGTGTATGTGATGTCGTACACCAAACGGCTCCAGTCAAATTTCTCAGCATAGAGCAGTTTTAGTGCCTTCACCCAGTGTTCCTCCGGGATCACCAGCATCCTGTGCTGGGCGGTACTGGAGTAGCCACGGTAGACGGGTTCCGGCTGCCCCAGCAGCTCGCTCACACTGTCGGTATAGACGAAGCACAACTCCTCATCGAACAGGCCGCCGATGAAGTTGCCGTTGCAGTACAACATATAATTCTTGGACTTGGCTGGAGAATAAGAAAGGCTATATTCCTGCGAGTCCAGGCTTTTATGTACCTTGTTCAGAAAGTCTATTGATGTCATGGCTTTACTCCTCAAACTCGCCCTCGATCATCCCGTTCAGATACCGGCCGGGATCTGCGATGAAGTCATCCCATTTGGCCAGAGGGTGGAATTCCTCATATACTTACTGCTTTTTCTGGCAAAACTCTTTCACATAATCGTATATGCTCTTTATCCCGCCATCGGTTACTGTATTAAATAGGCCATAAGGTTCGTTTTCCAGCTCCTTTTCTGCAAGGAGCATTGCCTGGCGGAAATTCCCTTCTGCGATTTCACACAGTACGACATTCAATCGTGCGGCCGGCGCAGTATCATGGAGAATCTCCGCTTTGAAGTCGGAGACTGTACTGCAGCGGCTATTATGGTCTTGAATGGACTTGTTAAACCGACAAAACGCCTCATTCATGACCAAGGTTGCTGCGTCCACCGTGGGGACAGGTAGTTCCATTTCCTGGATGATATGAGCGGAAGGGGAATGTGCCGCTGTGATATGGAAACTAAATGGTTTCTTCCGGGCTATCTCACCCATTTCATATACATCCCAAAAGACATTGTCAATGACGCATGGCTTTGTGGAGACGACTGCTCTTATGGCAGTACCATGCCGGACAGGGGGCGCAGATAGGCACACTTCATATAAGAAATCACCCAGGACCTTATAGGCGCAGTCTGAAACCACTTTGAAGCCATGCTCTCCGGCAACTACTTTTAGGTTTTTGGAAATCATCGCGCTTAATTCCTTGACTGCCTTCTGCTCCTGCCGTGTCATACTATTTCCACCTCCTGAGCCAGTACAAATCCACACAGCCCAAGGGAAGAGTCGATGACAAATACCCGGATATGCTCCCGATCCATGCGCTTCCGCAGTTCCTCGATGCTGCAGCAGGCGGGAAAGCCATAAGAAATGGTCCCGCCCAGCAGGTCGTTGTACTGCTGGAAAAACCCGTCCACGGTGATCTCATCCATGCCGAAGAGGATGTTGTCCTGGACCACATTTTCAAACCAGTGGGCCAGCAGGCCGGTGAAGCGAACGGATACTTTCTCTCCGGTCTCGGACTGGGTATCCATGTGCAGTGTGTGGGCTTCAAAGTCAGCGCAGTAGCGCAGGACTCTGTTGTCGTGCAGGCCATCAAAAGAACAAATCAGTGTACTCACAGGGATTCCTCCTCGTCCATGAGCTGCTCCTGGACCTCTTTGGGCAGGTCGTTCCATAAAATGTCGTATGTAAAATCCCGAATCTCCGGGTAACACTCCCGCGCTATCTTTTCTGCCGTCTCCCGATCCAGGTAGTGCATCTCTTGGTGGAAAAACCAGTTGAGCTTTTCCATCAGCCGATAGAGGCGGAGCTGTTCTTCTTGGGTCATGGGATCGCTCCTTTTATTGCAATTTCAGCACGAATCCCCAGATGCTCACCACGATCAGAAGGACCCCCAGCAGGAAGAAGATCACCCGCCGGGAGCCGCGTCCATAGCGGTGAGAATCCGGCTTGCCGGTAGGGTCGCAGAGCCAGTTCCAGTTGCGGATCGCTCCAATCAAAATCACGGCCCCAATGATCACTGAGGCAATATACCAATGTTCCTGTAAAAAAGCTGTGATCTGCTCGCTGTTCATTTCGGTTTCCTCCTCTCCTTATCCCTGTATATCAGCGTCAACAGGGCCTTTTTTCAGCGTTCCATTCACCGTGACCACATGGCCCCAGAACATATCGTCGTCCTCATACCAGGCGGTAAAACGCCCACCCGGAGATACTATAAACTCAGTGAGCAGGATACGCCGGGCAAACTCATCCTCGGTGATGGGGTCTTTTTCCGGGTCACGGTCGGCCTGGTCATTGTCCGCCAGCCATTCGTTGGCCTGAGCGGTGAGCTTCTGGGCAGCCATCGCTCGCAGGGACTTATCCCAGGTTTCCTGGTCTGCCACCAGTTTCTTCATCACATTGGTGACGCGGGTCCAGGACGCTTTCTTTTCAATCTCCACATCCAACGAGATCTGGACTTCTTTTCCCATCCACCGGCAGATCCCGGTGAACATACTCATTTCACGATCCAGCGTGAGGGTTCCCAGCACTTCGTCCTCCAGAAGAATGGGCTTTGTGTACTCCTCCCAAATCTCCTCCAGTGCCGGACAGGATACGCCTTTCTCCAGTACCTCCGTGACATACCACTGAGGTTCGTAGAGGGCATCACCTTTCCAGCTGCGGGCTTTGATCCGGTAGACCTGGCCCTTGGCAAACCGCTTGGAATATTCGCCGGCTTCCCGCTCCTTGTCCAGCAGCGGCCAGCTCAGGTAGCATCGACCGGAGATCACCTCTCCGGTCTGGACATCCGCCATGGCGAGGGCATGGGTATGCGCCGCCCAAAAGGTATCCAGAAAGGTTTTGTCTGCGCTGACACCGTCTTGAATCAGTACCAGCTTTTCCTCATCTTCTGGGGCGTACAGGGCAATAAAGTCCTTGACCGTTCTCTTTTTCATGGCGTTCTCCTTATGCAAATACTTGCTGGTACTTCTCTTTCAGTTCCTTCGGCGCCGACTTGATGACTTTGCTGCCGCCGTTTTCGGAGGACGAGCCCCAGATGGCCCAGAGCAGGCTCTGCCAGGCGATGGCCTGGAATTTCGGGTCTTCGTTTTCTTCCGGCAGGAGATAAGCGGAAAAGCGGCGCTTGACTGCCAGCAACGCATCCAGGCTTTCCGCATTGGCGATCAGACTGCGGAATTCTCTGGCAGGCTCCAGCCACTGCATAGATAATGCGCCCCGCACCAATACCCCCAGCGTCCATGGTTGGAAACCAAACTTCCGGATCAAGGCATGAAGGAATTTTGCTTGCAGTGAGGAGTGCTCGTCGTCGCAGAGATCCAGATACTCCGCCACCAGCGGTGCCCACTGTTCTCCCTCCAGCCCCAGAGCGAACACAGCAAAAGAGCCGGGCATGGCGCAAGCTTCATCCGCGAGGTTTTGGTACCACTCATACTCCCGCATAGCCAGACGAGTGTATCGCTCTATAGCCGGATGCAGATTAGGGTGTTGCACAGCGCAGGCAAAGAGCTGATTGACTCCCTTCTTGGGCAAGCCGGGAATGGGCAGATAGATTTTCTCCTTTCCTCTGAACTCCACCGAGTAACTGCGGGGGAATTCCTCCTGCTCCAGTACCGCGCATAGGTAGTCCAGGGCTTCATCATAGCACTCCTCCGTGGAATCCTTGGCGGTGATTCGGATGGTGGCAAAGGCATCGTTGGCCGAGGCGGTTAGGTGCTTTGTTTTCCGCTTTTGGATCTTAGGCGGCAATTTGCCGCTACCAGCTGTTTTCAGCTGCTTCACCATATCCGGACGGAGCTGGGAAACCAGACCGAGGATGTGTTCCGTGGTGAGGGATTCAAAGCTCTGCCCGTACACGGTATGGCAGACAGCCACATAGCAGGCAAAGCGCAGCAGCCCTTCGTCCACATCCTCCGCTCGCAATTCCGGCCACACCGTGCAGGGCGGAAAGACGGTAAAGCCATCTTCCCGCTCTCCCACAAGGAAGTAGCGTTCCTGCACCTGCTTTTCAATGTACTTCCCCAATGTATAGCGGATCTCTTGCCAACCCACCAGCCGCCGCATGGCATCGCAGAAATGAGCCGCCTCCTCGTAGGGGAATCCCTTCAAAGGTAGCCCGGTCAGATACCGCTCCAGCAGCTGACTGGGAAGGAATGGCGTTCCGTTGTGATTTCGCACCACCAGCGGGTAGCCAGAGTGATTTTCACGGGCGGTGCCGTTCAGCACATCCTGAATGCAGAGATCCGCCTCCGCCAGTACTTCTGGTGAAGTGTCCGGTTTATGTATCAGATAATAACGGTCATTTACACCATCGCGCTTTGGTAAGCTCATGCTTGATCACCTCTGTTTAGACAATAAAAAATCCCCGCGACACCCTGTCACTTGGACAGGCTGACGCAGGGCATGAAAAGGCCGCAAGGGAGACGCCACATCCACCAGCGGATGTGGTTTCTTCTTCAGCCAAAATCAATTTTTCATATTTGAACAGAACAGCCGTGGACTGTCCCAGTTTTTCTTCCATAGCAAGACCTCGGGTTACAAATTTCTAAATGGGTATACTTTACTATTTTATTATATCACATCATCTGTTTTCTTTGGAAGAGAGATTTGCTCCTCAGCCAAATTTGTGATGTGGATTTTTCCCTTTCTCTTTCCTGTCCCGGCATACTCCAGCAGTTCTCTGGCATTGCTGGCCGGATGCCGCACATAGGCGATGAGAAAATCGCTGCGCTCCACCATATATCGGTTTGCGCGGACGATGGCAAGCCGTTTGGGGACCGTTTCCAGATCCGGCGGATAGAACAGAGCGTCGAACGCCTCTGGCAGATCCACCTTTCTGTTGACTGGGTAATATGGGGTCATCAGCATCAGCGTAATATCCGGGTGCGCTCGCTTGGCCTGCGACAGTGCCCAGATCACCAGACGGTCGAAGTTGCCATACCGCCCCACCACAAATTCAGATACGCCATATTCCGTGATATGGCGCTCTATGGTTTCAAGCAGGGTTGGGTACACCCGATCTGGTGTCTCCCTATGCCCTATAAAGAAGCAGCTTCCCATCTGACAGCCCTCATACACAGTCGCAGTCATATTTTATTGATTGTGATTCATAATAGAACTATAAAGCCAACGCCCATTTTAATAATTATATCACTAATTATTCGTTGTGTGAAGCGAAAGTTGATGATTTAAGTGCGAACCCGCGACGCTCCCTTATATTAAAATAATAAGTAGAGATTGGAGGGAGAGGATCATGGACGATAACCGCCGCTATGAAGCGTTTGTGCGGAACCGCATCACAGAGCTGCGGGAACAGAAGGGCGTTTCTGAGCATCGGATGAGCCTGGAGCTTGGAAAGAGCGGCTCCTACATCAGAAGCATCACCAATGGAATTTCTATGCCCTCTCTCCGGGAGCTGTTCAACATCATGGAATACTTTGATTTGACGCCAACTCTTTTCTTTGCTCCTATGGACGATCCGGATTCCCTGCGTGGGATCATAGGCAAGAAGCTGCTTGCCCTGCCGGATGAAGACTTGGAGAAAGTAGCTGTTTTTCTGGACTGGATCAGAAAATAACCGCTCCTACTGGCGTTTGACATGAAAAATATGCCGCTCAGTCAGTTCCTGATAGTTTCTGACATGGGCGGTTTCTTTTTTGCGCTCTTGGGGGAAAGAACTTCCGGCTATTGAAATTTCAAGCTCTTTCCACTAAAATGGATTTCATCGTCTGTTAGCAGTCAACCTCCAAAACAGTATAGTGCGGCAAAGCCGATGGATAAAAATGGTCCCAGCGGTAGCGCCGCCCGTGTCATTGCGGGTAGCGGATGATGAATGAATTTTTGAAATAACATAGCGGTGCAGAAATACAGCACCGCCAGCAGCAGACCCAGCGCCATCCCCCAGATCCCCCGCCAAAAGCCCAGCACAAAGCCGGCCGCAGCAGTGAGTTTGATGTCGCCGCCGCCCATGCACTCCGGCCGGATCAGGGCGGCAATCAGCAGGGGCAGAGCCGCCAGCACTCCAAAAAACTGGGCGGGGCTGAAGGAGATCAGCCCCGCCGCGGCGGTCAAAAGACAGAGGAAATCCGGGATAGTACGCTTGCGGCAGTCCACCGCAGAGGCAGCGGCCAGTGCCGTGAGAAACAGGAACGCCTGCACCGGGTATCAGCCCTTGTAGTCAAACATTTCCTCTACGCGCTCGGTCACGGTGGGCAGGACGGTGTCCCCGAACAGAGTGTAGAGGCCAGCCAGGAGCAGGGCGCCCAGCACCACGGCAATCAGGATCTTGATGGCGGTGTCGATGTAGCCCTCGCCGCGAGTGTTGCAGAGAGGGGCGGACAGGTGGGCACGGGCGCAGGTCATGGCGCAGTGGGCCTTGCAGGTCATCGTCTTTACGGTGTTGGACATCTTGTTGAACATCTTCTTCATAGAGAGTTCCTCCTCAAAATTTTAGATTGTTGATTGTTGTGTGGTCAGTGGGTCACATACCCATCTTCTGAGCCTGCTGTGCCGTGGGGTCCGGCGCGGACTGGGGAGAGCGGTTCATCCCCTGCGTCAGTGCCTGCTGGTAGGCGGTCACGACAGCCGATTCCAGTTCGGCGCGTGCCTCCCGTGTGTACGGAAAACAGATGTCCTTGATTTCACCCTTGCTGTTGATCTGGCCGGGCATGGATACAAACAGCCCATTGCTGCCCTCCATGAGCTTGACGCCCCGGACGGCAAAACAGCCGTTGATGTTCAGCGATGCGGTGGCCCGGCAGGGACCGTCAAACTGGATAGGCGGCCCCCAAATGCTCCGCATTCAGGAATGGACGGGCGGCATCCGAGGAACACTCTATGCTCTCCATGACAAATTTTCCAAGCGCGGCCTCGTCTCCCGCGCCATAGAAGAGGTCGTAACAGTCCAGTTGGGACGCAATCCGCATCACATGGCCGATCTCTTGGGGCTTCTCCAACTCCATCGCCCCTTGGAACAGGATCTTTTCTTTCTCTGTCATATTGGAAAAGCGCCGCTCCAGCCAGTCATGCTCCGATTTTGTAACATAGAAGCCGTCCAGCTTGTCAAAGAGGGCGGCGTTTTGATCTGACATCGCTCACATCATCTCCAGTCCTTGTCCTATTTCCTGTTCCGGCTGAAATACCGGGAGAGGCTGGCCGTCCTTTCTGCGGATCAGACCATACTCTGTGATAACCCCCAGCCGGTCATCCAGCATCTTCTGGCCGATCTGGGCCGCCTGCGGGGTCTGGAACAGCTCCTCTGGTAAAGCAGAATACTTCTCACGGAACATCATCTCCGCATAGCCCCAGGTCTGCGCTACCTCGGGACGGAGTTCGTACTGGTCAATCTCGCCCATCAACCGTGTGGCGTCCTGCAGACTGGGGTGGTCAACCACGGATAAAAGCGCCTTATACTTGACCATATCCGATTCGGGCCACTCCCGTTCTATTTGAGCCAACCGCTTGGCAAATTCGTCGGCCTGTTCAATGCCATCCTCATCGTCGATACAGGGATTAATGCATCTGCAACCCATCTTGTACTTCAGGGAACGGATCACTGAGCTTTCGGAGCAGGCCAAATTCGGTCCTTCTCACACCATCCTCCCGCATATAAAAGTTGCCCATTGCTTCGAAATCCGTAAAGCCATCGAGGGTAGAGATCAGCTCCTCGTCCGCCCCGATCCGCTCCAACACCTGCTTGCCATATTCCTCCGGATCGTCCGGTACACGCTCGTAGTCATCCAGTTCGATGGAAAACCTCAAAGCCTCCTGGAGCGTTGCCGGCTGTTCCACCTCAAGGACAGAGAGGTATTTCAGCAATGCGCCATCCTCCTGATCCATTATCCGGATATTTTCCGCCAACTCGTCCAATTGCTCCAGTCTCAGATCCATCCCCTGGAGAGGAAGATATTCCCCCAGATAAGGCCGCAGGGCCTCCACCCGAGTGAGTTTCGCCATATTGAGGCTGTCCACTCCCAGAAGTTGTCTGGCGCTCTCCAATTGCTCAAAGGTCGCAGGCAGAGTGATCTGCGCTGTTTCGCTCTGTACACGAACAGGGCAGGGGTTTTCCATCCATATCCGGAAAACGCCGTCCAATCTCTCGTTCTCCAAAAGTTCAGGTGTCTTTTTCTGCACATAATTGCCGCTGGAATATTCTCCTCCATGCTTTTCCCGATATTCAGCCCCCACACGGGCATAATTGATATAGGGCTTGAAGCGATCCGGAAATGGTGTGATCCCTTTGTTCACAAGGTAGATGCCCAATTCTGAATCAGACGACACATTGTTGACGAGCATATACTCATCCAGCCTGTCCGCCACAGTAAGGGCCCCCTCCAAGTTCCAGACACACTCCGCATCCAATGCCCCGGAAAAGATGGCGGCTTTCGCCGGAGAAAGTGCCTCTGTGCGTTCCGCCAGTTTTTGTAGTTTTTGAAACTGCTCCGAATCTTCTACATCCACATCGTACAGGCATCGGTAAAGGACCGGTACATTGCTGCTCACATCCAGGATGGCGGTGGCTGTGGTATCGAGGCTGATTCTGTCCAGGAAGGCAAATGTCTCCCCAATCTCAGCGGGACTGGCGGGCAGTTGCAGACGGACAGTTTCTTCTCCTTTTCCCCGGCTCAGAGTCAACAGAATCATCGTTACATTCCTCCCATCTGAAATTCCTGTTCCCGCTGGTGCTGCTCTGCCGGACCGCCGGCCATCAGCTCCCCCAATGTCAATGTGCCACAGTAGGCCACATATCCTTTCTCCGTGAAGGCTCCTGTTTCCTTCTCCATACGGAGTTTGCCGTAACGCTCATAATCATAGAACTCCTCCAGATTGGGGTCATATTCATAATGGCCGGAGTCCTGGATCATGTATCTGCCATATTCGGCGGGAGTGCGGACTTTGGGTGCAAACTCAAACAGCTCCAGATTTTTGGCCAGTTCGCGTATCTCGCCGGCACACTCCGGCTTGGCCATCTCCATGACCGCCGTCAACTTTTTCTGTTCCAAATCAGACAGTGCAGCGATGGCCGTCGCCATATCATTCAGCGCGAATAGATCCTCCCGTTGTCCCTCCAGGACCTCCTCCACCTCGGATGGAAGCAGACTGTCCTCATACCAGATGCGGGCATCGTGGATGTTAACGCCTGAGCGTGCAATTCCACGCTGGAGCTGTTGCTCGGAGCAGGGCAGGAGCAGCCAAGTGATTTGATCTGTATTTTCCGGCTCCTGCCGGGAGGAAAGCCCTACCGCCAGCAGATTCGGCTGGTAGTGGTAACAGGGGAAGTGGCGGCCGTCATAGAGCTGCTCCAGTTTCATCCCGTTATCATAGACCACGCCATAAGGGGTAATCCTTCCCTCAAGATGATTGAGGATCAGGTCCAGAGCGAACTTGCGGCCATCCAGCCGCTCGAGCTCCTCGATTCTGCAGCCCCCACCCTGCATCGTCATGTAGTGCTGCCGCCCAATGGCGTCCAGGTCGGAGAAGTCTGTGATGACCGTGGCCTGCTGGCAGCAAAAGGTCAGATTGATGAAATCCTTTATATTTGAGACGCCCAATTTGCAGGCCATTCCCTGGAACTGGGCAGCCTCACCGTCATCAAAACTGTCCAGCCGTTTGGCCAGATAGTCCAGCTCATCAAAATTGACCAATGAGCCAACCAGCCTGTTCAGTACGGTATAGAAGCTGTCCAGTTCATCCACCCGGCAATCCTGCCGGAGCGCGTCACCGATTTCCAATGGCTCCAGCAGTTCGATCATGCGGTCATATTTCTCATCGGGGATAGGGAATGGAACCGTAATCTGCCCATATTCCGGGTGCTGAGCGCTGCTCAGTACCGCTTTCAGCACATAGCCCATTCTGGTGCCTCCTTACTCGCATCCATGACCGCCTTTCCATATCTGGCAATCATGGTTGCGTAAATAATATTGTGGAAGTCCAGATCACTCACCAGTTTTGGGTGTGCCAAATCTTCTGCCTCCATGGGTGACTTCAGGTCATACAGCCGTCTGGCGGAATAAAAGATGGGGTAATCCTGTATCGCAAATCCATGGGGTTTGGATACGATGCGGCTGAAATCAATGGAATCGTGTGAAAGAGCGGGGAGCGCCGGTTGCCAGAGTCGCTCCTTTGAGGCGAGAAGATAGAGCGCCGCCAGATAGCCAGGAGGCGCATCATCCCATACCCTGTCCGCAAAGCGGCTTCTGAGGTGGACGGACACTGTGTGCAGGACTGCCTGATCCGGCCCGCTCCAGTGTTCCACAGCCTGAATCCTCTTGTGCAGGCCGGCATGAGGGATGTGTCCGAAATATTCCAGAATCAAATCCAGGTACTCAATCGCGCCGGACTTCAACCGCTCCGCGATATACGGACAGGTGCGGACTTGACAGGATCGGCGGCGGTAATGCAGGCAGTACCGGCAATCCACATCCTCCGGCTTGTAGCAGAAGCGGCTGAGGATCATCATCCCGCCGCCGCGCTTCTGGAAGCCAGGGACGCTCATCATCATATGCTCCAGACCAGCTCGAGGGGTATTCTGAGCGAAATATCTTGTCATGGCACACTCCTTCTTTCAAAACAAAAAAGCGGGAGCTGCTTATGCTGCACAGTGTGTGCAGATTATTACAAAGGAACGTCCGGTGGTACAGGCTGCGAAGGTATATGCGTTCTTAGGCGAGATCAGCAATGCAGATTTGCA
>ENA-OUQK01001342-OUQK01001342.1-human-gut-metagenome-genome-assembly--contig:-NODE-1342-length-12585-cov-4.511333_pt1 | contig 12585 bp, 10 predicted proteins | sample MGYA00237954_ERZ548842 | MGnify/ENA primary metagenome ERZ548842 (study PRJEB26490, sample SAMN05194704) | human gut metagenome | biome: terrestrial biome; feature: human-associated habitat; material... | reverse complement strand
AAAGAGATGAAGTTTGCGTGGACTGCCAAGGGCTCCCACTTTGGGGGAGCTGGCGCGAGAGCGCCTGAGAGGGCGAGGACGCTGCCCTGAAACCGTTTTTATTTCCGCGTTTCTCCTATTTTTTACTGTAATCCCGCTCACCGTAGATGGCGGTACCGATGCGCACAAGGGTAGCGCCCTCCCGGATGGCGTTCTCAAAATCGCCGCTCATGCCCATGGAAAGGGTCTGCATCTCCACGTTGCGGTAGCCCCGCTCCCCTGCCCGGACGAACAGCTGATACACCTGCTCCAGATACCGGCGGTTCTGGGCATCGTCATCGTTCACGGGCGGGATCGCCATCAGACCCTTGACCCGGATATGCTCCTGTGCGGCGGCGGTGTCCAGCAGCGGCCAGAGCAGCTCCGGCGCGGCACCAGTCTTGCTCTCTTCCCCGCCGATGTTCACTTCCAGCAGGATATCCTGCACGATGCCGGCCTTGGCGGCTTCCTTCTCGATGGCCAGCAGCAGATGCTCGCTGTCCACGCTCTGGATCAGGCTTGCCCGCCCCAGCACCTTTTTGATCTTATTGGTCTGCAAGTGGCCGATAAAATGGCTGGGCTTGCCGCAGTAAGCTCCGGCATCGTAATTTGCGCACAGCTCCTGCACATGGTTTTCGCCAAATACATCAATGGGCAAAGCCGCACTGGCTGCTATGGTCTGCGCCGTGCGGGTCTTGCAGGCGGCGCACAGCTGCACCGCTGCCGGATCGCGCCCGGCTTCCCGGGCGGCGGCTGCCATCTTTTCCCGGATCTCTGCCACAGCCTGCCGCATTTCTTCCAACGTTTTTTCTGCCATCTGGCTCAATCCTCCTCGGTATAGCGGGCACGCTCGCCGCCGATCAGCTTCGGGCGGGTGTAGGCACACAGAATGTTTGCTTCGCCGATCTTATTAAGGCTCAGCCGCACCGGCACTGCCACCCGCTTCAGATGCATCCCGATCAGGGTGCCGCCGATATCCATGCCCGCGTTGGCGCGGATCTCCTCCACCGCCACCGGGTCTTTGAAGTTCTTCCAGCAGGTGGTGGCCCAGCTGCCGCCCGCATGGGGACGGGGCACAACGCACACTTCCTCCCAGCCGTACTTCTCTGCGGCTTCCCGCTCAAGGATGATGGCGCGGTTCAGGTGCTCGCAGCACTGCGCTGCCAGCCAGATGCCTTTTTCTGCCAGCACCGGCGCAGCGCCCGCGTACAGCGCCCGGGCGGCTTCTATACTGGAATCCTTGCCGATGTGACCGCCCACCATCTCACTGGAAGAGCAGCCCACCACGAGCACATCTCCCTTTTTCAGCTTTGCCGCAGCCACCAGCTCGGTCATTGCCTGCCGCGCTTCGGTCTCGATCTGTTTTGCAAATGCTTCGGTCATACAAAAACACCTCGCTTATCGGTTTGCAGCCAGCAGGCTGTTTGCCCCTGCTGCACCGAAATATACTTTACTTTCCATCGGACACACCGCCGCGCAGCTGTCCTGTGCAAGGCCGGTAAAGGTCTGCTCCCAAGCCCCGGTGGCAAGGCTCACCGCCTCGGCGCAGGGGGCGTCTGCTGTACACCGGAACAGCCGCTCCTGCGTATTCTGCCCCGCCCGCAGGGCAATGCCCCGCAGCAGGGTGCTGTCCGCGTTCTTTTCCAGCCAGCTGCTGCGCGCCCAGCGGTAGCTGATGTACAGCGTGCCGTCCGTGTCTGCAGCCAGCGCGCCGGGATAGCCCGGCAGACCGGCAAAAGCGGCGGTGCAGCCCCGTCCCCCGGCGGTCAGCTCCCGGGCGGCGGCATCCACCGCCCAGATGCAGCGGCTGCCAAGGTCGGAGACATACAGGGTGCTGCCATCCGGGCTGAGCGCCAGACCCGCAGCACCTGCCACCCCGCCCAGCACCTTTTCCACCGTGCGGGCGGCGGGGTCGTACACATACACGCAGCCGGTGGCGGTGTGCGCCAGCAGCTCGGTGCGCAGGGCGCTTTCCAGCCCGTTCTCCGCGCCTGCCGCCGCAGCCACCGCAAAGTATACCTTGCCCGCCGGGCTTACCTCCACGGCAGATACCGCCCCCAGCGGCGCACCGTCCAGCTGGGTGACCACCTGCTCCACCGCTGCGCCCCAGCTGTCGTGCTTGGCGCGGCACAAGGTGCCCCCGGCGGTGGTCAGCTGGGTCAGCCACACATCCCCGGCGGCGTCAAAGGCAAAGCCGGTCAGTTCGCCCTCCACGCTCAGGATGGCGGCAGCGTGCCCGCCATCGGTACGCACAAGGTCGCTGGTGCGCTTTTTCAGGGCGGCACCGTTCCATGCAGCGGCATACAAAAGGCCGTCCTTGGCGCGGATGCAGTCCACGCCCTGATACTCCCCCAGCTCCAGCCGGGTCTTGCGGTCGGTGGAAACTGCCGTCTGCATCGCGCCCGTCTCCTGCCGGAGGTCGGGGGCTTTATAGGTCTGCGGCGGGGTGTCGATGGGACGGAAGCCCAGCGCATACACCAGCACCAGCAGGATGCCCACCCCGAACACGGTGCTGGCCGTGCGGAACCGCTTGAGCATGGCATCCCGCTCGATAGCCATCTGGGCGGCATACTCTGCCCGGCGGCGCGCCGCCATGGCGTTGGCGCGGTTGGCGCGCCGCATCCACCGGTCCACGAACAACGCCACCCGCGGCCCCACCGTGAGGGACGCAATGGCAAGTATGAGCAAAAATTCGATCAGTCCGATTCGCATAAGCGCTTATCCTTATCTCTGAAAAACCTGCGGACAGCGCACTGTCCTTTATCGCTAAAGTATAGCATTCCTGCGCAAAAAGGGCAAGCGGGGTGTGCCTATCAAACAATAAAGCATCTGCAACATTCGCTTCTGAGTTTTCAGAGAAACAGCGAATTTTTATTGCAGATGCTCATATTTTTTAGCGTGCTCGCCCTCTCAGCCTCGCTTTGCTCGGCAGCTCTCCCAAAGGGAGAGCCTTTGGCAGTCCATGCAAACTTCATCTTTTTGCCAAGGCCTCTCCCTTTGAGGAAAGACTTCCCCCGGCCGGGGGAAGATGTCGCGCAGCGACAAAAGGGGGAGTGTGGCACGGCGAAGCGAACTGACGGAGAGGGCGAGGACGCCGCCCTAGTGCAGCAGCTCTTCCTATCTTATCTCGTCTCGATCGGGCGGATGGTCTGGTCCCCGCTGCGGGTCACGAGGGAACCGGCGGGCACTTTGCCACGGATGATGCAGCCCGCGCCGATAACGCAGTTGTCCCCGATATCTGTGCCCTTGAGCAGCACCACGTCCGAAGCGATCCAGCAGCTGCGTCCCACGGTGATGCAGCCCGCAGCGCATTCCCGGCTGACCCCTTCCTCACGGCTGAAGCGGTGGTTATTATCAAAGATCTTCACCCCGGGGCCAAAAAGGGTGTTATCGCCGATGGTTATCTTTCCAAGGCAGCTGATGACCGCGCCGTCGTTGAAGTAGACCCCGCTGCCGATGTTCAGCCGGCTGGAATAGCCGGTGGTGATGGACACCCGCCCGTCGCTCTCCACCCGGTCGCCCAGCGTCACCCGGGAGCCGCTGTTCAGCCGCAGCCGGAGTTCCCTGTCCAGCAGGATGCCGCTGCCAAATTGCAGCCCGCGGCAGCTGAACCACCGTTTCCATTGCAGGCGGCAGCGGTTATGCAGGCTGCGCCGTTTTTCCCGCAGCCAGCGGGGCGAACACTGCCGCAGCCACATACACCAGCGCCCGACCTTTGTACACTTGAAGCGCTTGCGCCAGCGGTTTGCCTTATCGCCGCTTTGCCAGCTGCCCTGATAGTAGTGGATGCCGAAGGTGCGCGATGTCCGGTGCATCCGCTCGGTCACATAATCAAAGGGCGAAAAGCAGTCGGTGGGCAGCACCAGAAAGCCGTCCAGCTCCTGCTGCTCGTTTTTCTGCTGCAAACCGGCCTTGGTAAACAGCGGGATATCCCGCTGGGTGCAGGTGCGCAGATCCGGCTCGCCGGTTTCCTGAATAAAGGCGGCATTCCGGTAAGCCGCCAGCATTTTGCCGATCATCCCGCAGCCCGGCTCTGCGCCCACGCCGGAGCCGGTGTTTACCAGCAGCGTGCGGCCATAAGGCGAAGGCGCACTGTGCTCCATGCCGATAAAGCCCTTATACTCCAACAGCTCGTCCAGCGGGCGCACCAGTTCCACGTCCGTGTCCAGATAGATGCCGCCGTACTCGTACAGCACTACCAGCCGCGCATAGTCCGATACAAAGGCATATTTCTTTGCCGCATACGCCTGCTGTGCGTAGCGGTTTGCGCTGATATCAAAGTTCTGCTCGTTCCACGCCATGATCTTGTAATCCGGGCAGTATTTCTTCCAGCTTTCCATACATTTGCGGCTCTCCGGGCTGATGGGCCCGCCGCCGAACCAGCAATAATGGATGATCTTGGGGATGCTCATGATCACTTCTCCTTTTTCATCGCAAATACCCCAGTCTTTACGACTTTATTTTACAAAAACGCCCGTTTTCTTGTCAAGTTCCCCAGTGCCTTTTTCTGCGCTTTCCCGCAAAAAGATTGCCGCCCCGCCGCCCTGTGTGGTATACTGGGTGCAGACGGCTTTGTTTTTCCAAACCATTCACTTAAAATTCACAGCTTTTTCCAATTCTTGCATTAAAATAGAGCTGTATACTGATATATGATAGGGAGGAGTCCTGTTTTATGGCAAAGATCCTGATCGTTGACGATGAGCCCCGCATCCGGGAGCTGATCCACGAGCATCTGCAATATTCCGGGTATATCTGCGAGGAAGCCGGGGACGGCTCTGCGGCGCTGGCACAGCTGTCCGGCGGCGGGTTTGATCTGGTGATCTTAGACCTGATGATGCCCTTTATGGACGGCATGACCTGCCTGCGGGAGATGCGTGCCCGCCACATCAACACCCCGGTCATCATCCTGACCGCCCGGGGCGAGGAATACGACAAGCTGGCCGGGCTGGAAAGCGGCGCAGACGACTATGTGGTAAAGCCTTTCTCCCCCCGGGAGCTGGTGGCACGGGTACGCGCGGTGCTGAACCGCACCATGCCCCGCACCCCCGAGACTGCCAACACCATGACCTTTGGCGAGCTGACCATCGACACTGCCAGCCATACCGTGCGGGTATCCGGCGAGGAAGTGGCCCTGACCCCCAAGGAGTTTGACCTGCTGGTATTTCTGGCGTCCAACAAGGGCATTGCCCTGAGCCGGGAAAAGATCCTGCAGAAGGTGTGGAACTACGACTACTTTGGCGAGGACCGCACCGTGGACACCCATGTAAAGATGCTGCGCGGCCATCTGGGCAAATGCCGCAGCTACATTGCTACGGTATGGGGCATCGGCTATAAGTTCGACCCCGATGCCGCCCGTTGACTGAAGGAGCGTGCGGTCCATGCGGCAAACCACCAAAGCACGGCATACCCTTGGCATCCGCGGGCAGCTGATGTGGTTTTTGTGCTTCATCTGCCTGTTTCTGCTGGGGCTGTTCTGGCTGCTGTCCACCCAGCTGCTGGAGCCTTTGTACACCAAACACATCGAGACCCAGCTTACCAATCAGGCCGACAGCATCGTAGAGCGGCTGGACGATGCCATTGCCGAGGGCAAAGTGCTGTCCAGCTGGTCTTTCGGGCAGCTTGCGGTCAACAGCGATTTTTTTGATAAGCTCACGCTGGAACTGTACACCAAGGGCACTTTGAACAGCTTCTGCGTGGACATCTCGGACACCACCCTGCACACCATTTATAAGATCGAGAACCAGTCCTTCTGCAACCTGCACGGCACCTATCTTTCGGACTCTGCCAACAACGATAAGATCATTGCCACCGCCCTTGCCATGCGGCGCAAGTGCCGCAGCATGGGCAGCTTTGTGCAGACGCTCAACCCGCCCCGGCTCTCCGGCTCGGCGCAGCTATTGGTAGGGCGCACCACGGCAGACGGCAGCTACACCGTGCTGGTGACCACCAGCCTTGTGCACGTTGCCGAGGCCGGAAAGGTGCTCAGCACCCTGCTGCCGCTGGCGGCGGCGCTCATCTTCGGCTTTGCCATGTCGGCGGCGTGGCTGTTCAGCGAGTGGTTCACAAAGCCGCTGCGCCAGCTTTCCAGCGCGGCGCGGCAGATGGCGCTGGGCAACTACGCCGTGCAGGTGGACAACCGCCGCAACGACGAGCTGGGCGACCTTGCCCGGGACTTTAACCACATGGCCGAGGAGGTGCAGCACGCGGTGCAGATGCAGCGCGATCTGCTGGCCAACGTCTCCCACGACCTGCGCACCCCGCTGACCCTTATCAAAGGCTATGCCGAGACAGTGCGCGACCTGACCGGTGACGACAAAGCGCACCGGGACGAGCAGATGAACATCATCGTGGACGAAGCCGACCGCCTGACCGCGCTGGTGTCCAGCGTGATGGAGCTGAGCAAGGTGACCAGCGGCACTTATAAGTGCGAGCGGGTGCACTTTGACATGGGACAGCTGTGTGATGAGGTAAGCGAGCGCTACGACGCCGTCTGCGCCCAGAACGGCTGGCAATTGCAGCTGGAACTGCCGGAGGAGGAGCTGCCGGTCTACGCCGACCCGGACATGATGCAGCGGGCGCTGCACAATCTGCTGGGCAACGCCATGCACCACATCGGCAAGGACGGCATCTTTATCCTGCGCGCCTTCCGCTGCACCGAGGGCGTGCGGGTAGAGGTAGAGGATCACGGCCCGGGCATTGCCGCCGCCGACCTGCCCTATATCTTTGACCGGTACTACCGCTCCCGCTCGGATGCAGGCAAGCAGGGCACCGGTCTGGGGCTTTCCATCACCAAGGCCATCTTCCAGCAGCACAGCTTCCGCTTTGGCGTACAAAGCACCGTAGGCAAAGGCACCACCTTCTGGTTCGTCATGAGTGATCTGCCCTATGTGGACGATTTTGAGGGTAAGTGAACGCCCCCTGTAATACAGAAAAAGCACCGGCAGTTTTCCTGATTTTCCAATCGGGAAACTGCCGGTGCTTTTATTATGTTCCGCTCTCTGCCGTATGGTAGATGCCAAAGGTGTTGTCCGGGGCGGGCATCTCCACCCGGGAGGCGCGGTCGTTCACCGCCCACATCATAGCGCCCATAGCGCCCAGCACCACCAGAATGATGAGCCATTTTACTGCATTGGGTAATTTTTTCATTCCGTTATCCTTTCCGTAGTCTCCATGCGGCACTTCTGCCGGGCAGCGCGCAGCAGCGCAGCGGCTTCAGCAGCCGAAAGCGCCTGTACCCAGCCGAGGCGCTCCCCTGCGCCCGCGCCGGTGCTGCCTGCTTCGGCAAAGCCGGCCAGCGCCGTGTCGGTGCGGTCGTTCCAGCCGGCAAAGCCCTCTGGCGCAATATGCGCCCCAAGGCGGCAATCCAGCACCGCCGTTTTGCCGGTAGGCCGCCACGGTCTGCCCAGATACACGCTGCCCGCCGGGCAGTCCGAAACAAAATCGCAGTCCCAGAACACAAAGCCCAGCCCATCCGCCGCGCCGGAAGGCGCGGTGACCCAGCTGTGCGCAAGGCCATTGTCCACCGTGCGCAGGGTGCAGTGCTCAAACAGGGCGTCTGCCCCGCCAAAGATAAAATCAATGTCCCCGGCGATCTCGCAGGCGTGGTAATACTGTGCGCTTGCCCGGCGGGGTGCCAGCCCGCGCGGGCCCAGAAAGCCGTCCTTCTCCCGCTCCTTCTCCGGCAGAGGGGCGCAGAACAACGTATCCTGATTGCCCAGCAGCCGCACGCGGCTGAACGCCGCCCGGGCGCTGTCCACATAGGCAGCGATGGCCTGTCCCGCCTTTGCGCCGGGGCCTGCATCGTTTTCAATGGTCATATCCTCCACCCGCAGCTTCTCCCCGCTGAAAAAGGCGGTGTAGCTGCGGAAGGTGTGGGTGGGACGCCCGTCCGGGTGCGGCAGCTTGCCGCCATCGTTCCATACCAGCCGGGTGGCATCCATGCCCGCGCCCGCAAGGGTGATATCCTTTTTCTCACAAACCAGCTTTTCCCGGTAAATGCCCGGTGCGACGCGGATGACCGCAGGGCAGTCGTAGGGCACCGCCAGCACCGCCTCGGAAATGGTGGTAAACTGTCCGCTGCCGTCGGGTGCAACGTTGATGGTAAGCATAAGCCGCCTCCTGCGCCCGGCACTGCCGGGCTGAAAAATATGCTTCCAGTATACCCCTCCTTCCTGCAAATTGCAACGGAAGTTCTGTAAAGTCCAGCGGTAGCTCCTTCCTATTTATGGCTTCCCCCGGTCGGGGGAAGCTGTCACCGCAGGTGACTGATGAGGGCGCTGCTGCCGGAATCACCCCTCATCCGGCGCTGCGCGCCACCTTCCCCCCAAGGGGTGAAGGCTTTTAGACGTCCGGTCAAGACGTAAAAAGCTCATTTGTGTTATATGCCTGTCACCCGCTCTTTTCCAGCCGGAGCACGGCGGCGGTGATATCATCCGGGCGGCCGGTCTTTTGTGCGCGGATGCGGGCAGTCTCCACCAGCGTTTCGGCCAGCTTTTCCGGCGCATCTCCTGCCGCCGCCGAAAGCTCCACCTGCTTTGCCACCCAGCCCGCGCCGTCCACCAGTAAGCCGTCCGATACCAGCACCGCGTAGTCCCCGGCGGTCAGGTGCACCACCCGGCTCTGTCCGTTCACCCCGCCCAGCACCCCCATGGGCAGAGTGGCTTCGCCCACGGCCCGCACCCGCCCGCCGTGCACCAGAAACCCCGGAGCAGCCCCGGCCTTGAACAGCCGCGCTGTGCCGGTGTATAAGTCCACGCTGATGAGGTCCAGCGTTGCGCCGCTCTCGTCCTCGCTTTTCAGCGCCAGCGCCACGTTCACCAGCCGCGCCGCCAGCTCGGCGGTAAAGCCCGCCTTGAGCAGCCGGGCGGTCAGCTCTGCCGCCAGATTGCCGTCCACCGCCGCCGGGCGTCCGGTGCCCATACCGTCACATAGGATCATCTGCGCCGCCGTAGGGCTGCAGAATTGCTGCACCGCATCCCCGGATACCTCACCCCGGGCGGCAGCGCTTGCCGCGCCGAACACCGCCCGCAGCGCCGGTCTTTCGCTGAACAGCAGGGTGGTCATACCCTTGCAGGAGAGCACCTGCGGCACCTCCAGCGTGCGGCGGCAGATATGCCCCACCTCCCCCGCCAGCGCCGCCAGCTCCTGCGGGGTGAACCGGGTGCGCGGCAGGGTGACGGCGGCATGGGTGCGGCCAAGGTCGTCCAGCGTGACGGCGCACTCCTGCGGCGGCGCACCCAGCCCGGTAAAGAACTCCGCCACCCGGCTGGATTTATAGGGTTCCGGGTCGCCGGGACGCCCCAGCTGCTCGCTGAGCACCCCAAGCGCTTCGGCTACGGCGCTGTACTGCTCGGTCAGGGCGGTGCGCATGGCTTCGGAATGGATGCGCGCTTCCTTGCGGCTGCGGTACAGCGCAAAGCTGCGCCCCGCCGCCGCGCACAGCGCTGCCGGGTGGATGCAGCGGGATAATTGCCCGGGCAATTGCGCCGCTTCCACGCTGCCATTCTGTTCCAGCAGCGGGCGCAGCGCTTCCATGCCCGCCATGGTGGCAGTATATTCCTGCTTCCAGCAGGTCTCCCGCCGCCCGCAGTTAAAACAAAGGGTATCATGTACATTATCTATGACCCAGCGGAAACCTTCCCGCCGCCGGGGCAAGCCCTCGTAGACCGCGTTCACCGTCTCCGCCAGTGAGGAAAGGCTCTGCGCCACGGCTTCCAGCCGGGTGGACGCCGCCGCACTGCGGGCGGGCGCGGGGGCGCTCTCTCCGCTCTGTGAGATATCTGCCGCCGGGGCAAGCCAACCGCCGGGCAGCAGGCAGACCACCGCCATGCCGCCGCAGGCGCTGAACAGCATCCCAAAGGCATTTCCGGGCGGCTGCACGCAGAGCACCCCGGACACACACCCGCCCGCGTAGGCGGCAAGGGTCTCCACCCGCCGTCCGGGCGCCAGCACCGCCGCCGCTGCTGTGGCACAGCCAAGCCCCGCTGCCGCCGGGGCAAGGGCAGGGTCTGCGGCGCAAAGGGCTGCGCCCAGCACCGCACTGCCGCTCAGGGCGGCAAACCTCTGCGCCCGGCAGCACAGCGCCAGCTCTGCGGCGGCACACGCCAATACCCCGGGCGAAAACCATCCCCACCGCACACTGCCCAGCGCCGCCGCCACAGCTGCGCCCACCAGCAGCGTGCCCATGCCCGGGCGCTCCGGGGCAAATTTGCGCAGCCCAAAGCCGATGCTCACCGCAAGCAATGCGTCCGCCGCGCTGTACAGCAAAAGATCTGCCCCGCCGCTGCTGGCCAGCGCAAAACACAGCGCCATGCCGGTCAAAGTACCGCAGCCCGCCAGCGCGGCGGGCACAAACCTTTGCGGCAGCAGCCAGCGTGCCGCCACGGCTGCGCCCAGCGCACACAGCTGACACAGGCTGCGCAGCGAGAGTGCTCCCAGCCCGTGGAGCAGCAGCCCCAGCGCCGCCCCTGCCGCGCAGGGGGCAAAGCAATCCTCTGCCAGACCAAGGGTCAGCCCCAGCCCAAATGGCATCAGCGCCCCGTACAGCACCGCCCAGCCGCCGGCAAAGCCGATGCCCACCGCTGCCAGCCGCCGCGCCGCCGGGCGCAGCATCGCCCGTGCCGCCAAGGGCGAAGGCTGCAAACACCGCCCGTCCGAAGATAAAACACCCATCCGCTCTGTCATAAAAATCCCCCGCTTTCCGGCGGGGATTTTTGTTCTGTTCCCCGCACTGTCTGCATATACTGTAACGCGGGGCAGCGGCAGTTTTTGGCGCGGTGCATAGAACCGCCCCAAACCCGCCCAAAGACGCAAAAAAGCCCTGCGGCCGTCATTTTGCCGCAGGGCTTTGGGGGTATTTTGTAAAACTTAACCGTTCAGCTTTGCAATGGCAGCCTGCACACGCTGCAGGGTCTTTTCGCGGCCCATCATGCAGGCAAGGTCGGTGCCGCCGCCGGGGGTGCGCTGCTTGCCGGACAGGGCAATGCCCAGCGGGTAGAGCAGCCAGCCGTTCTTTTTGCCCAGCTGCTCAGCCTTGGCCTTGCAGGCATCAAACACGGCATCGCGGTTTGCAAAATCCAGTGTCTCATCGCTCAGCACCGGCAGCAGGGCTTCCAGTGCTTCCTTGGCCGTTTCCGGGGTGGTCTTTTGCTTTTTGTTGGCGTACAGGCTCACGTCGTAGTCCGGCATGGCGTCAAAGAAATCCAGCTGCTCGGGGATCTCGCCCAGCACCTCGCACCGGGGCTGCAGGTTTGCGCACAGCAGCTTTTTGTCGATGGCGCTGTGCACGGCGCTGTCGATCCACGGCTCGGCCTTTTTCTGGAACTCCTCAGGGCTCAGGCGGCGGATATACTCCGCATTGATGGCGCGCAGCTTGAGGGGGTCGAAGATGGCGGGAGACTTGGAGATGCCCTCCGGGGACCAGATCTTGACCAGCTCCGGCAGGGAGAAGATCTCCTGCTCGGCGTACTCGCCGCGGGGGCTCCAGCCCAGCAGGCAGATATAGTTCAGCACAGCTTCGGTCAGGTAGCCCTTAGCCACCAGATCCTGATAGCTTGCATCGCCGTTGCGCTTGGACAGCTTGTTCTGCGCGTCCTTCATCACCGGAGGGCAGTGGATATAGGTGGGGATGTCCCAGCCAAAGGCCTGATACAGCAGGTTATACTTGGGGGTGGAGGACAGGTACTCGCTGCCGCGGATGACGTGGGTAATGCCCATCAGGTGGTCGTCCACTACGTTGGCAAAGTTATAGGTGGGCATCCCGTCGGTCTTGATCAGGATCTGGTCGTCCATCTCGCTGTTGTTCACCTCGATGTGGCCGTACACCACATCGTCAAAGCCGGTCACGCCCTCGCGGGGGATCTTTTGGCGGATGACGTAAGGCTCGCCTGCGGCAAGGCGCTTTTCCACTTCCTCCTTGGGCAGCTCGCGGCAGCAGCCGTCGTAGTGGGTCATCTCACCGGCAGCGCGCTGCTCGGCGTGCAGGGCTTCCAGACGCTCTTCGGTGCAGAAGCAGTAATAGGCCTTGCCCTCTGCCACCAGCTGCTCGGCATACTGCTTGAACATGCCCATGCGCTCGCTCTGCACATAGGGGCCCACAGGGCCGCCGATATCCGGGCCCTCGTCCCACAGAAGGCCGGTCTCCCGCAGGGTGTTGTAGATGACATCCACAGCGCCCTCCACATAGCGGCCCTGATCGGTATCCTCGATGCGCAGGATGAAGGTACCATCCTCGTGCTTGGCCATCAGGTAGGTGTACAGGGCAGTACGCAGGTTGCCAACGTGCATATAACCCGTGGGCGAGGGTGCAAAACGGGTGCGGACTTTATTGCTCGGCATAGAAAAACGCTCCTTTATTCTCATGCAAAAAATTTGCGGATAGCTATGTTTTATTGTACTTATTCTGCGCAGATTTGTCAATGCGGGATAATATCATGCACCCATGCAAAAAGGGGCTGCTGCACACGGGCAGCGTCCTCGCCCTCTCAGTCAAAGCCTGTCGGCTTTGCCAGCTCCCCCAAAGTGGGAGCCCTTGGCAGTCCACGCAAACTTCATCTCTTTGCCAAGGCC
>ENA-OUQK01001339-OUQK01001339.1-human-gut-metagenome-genome-assembly--contig:-NODE-1339-length-12609-cov-3.571690_pt1 | contig 12609 bp, 7 predicted proteins | sample MGYA00237954_ERZ548842 | MGnify/ENA primary metagenome ERZ548842 (study PRJEB26490, sample SAMN05194704) | human gut metagenome | biome: terrestrial biome; feature: human-associated habitat; material... | reverse complement strand
GAAGATCGCCAAGCTTGGCAAAGAGATCACCGACCGGGCTACAGTGCTGCTTGGAAAGGATAAGATCACCCCGAATTCCCCGGAATACCTGGGCATCAATTCCGCACTGAAATACACCGCTTACAAGTACGATCAGAAGATGGCGGACGATATACTCGATATCTGCCTGACCATGAAAAAGCGTGTGCCGCTGACCATCGAGCAGCTGGCGAAGAAAAACCCGCAGTTCGACAGAGAGTATCTTGAGAAGGCAATGCAGGCTGTCAGTGAGAGCGGCCTTGTCGAGTTCCACTGGGAAAACCTCGACGGTAAGAACCCCAACCATGAAAAGCGCTGGGTGCTGGACATGTTCGTCCCCGGCAGCGCCGAGATTATGATGATAAACCCCGAGCAGTCCGACATGTACCCCGAGACGGCTGACTTCTTCGAGCGCATGGCTTATCTGCCGCTGGCCGGCATCACCGAAATGGTGCCTCCCGGAGGCGCAGGCATCGGCATGCATGTCATCCCTGTTGAGAAGGCCATCCCCGCCGAGAGCAAGTCTCTGCCCATCGAGCACCTCAGCCACTGGCTCAAGAAATATGAGGGTCACATCGGCGTGTCCGTCTGCTCCTGCCGCAAGCAGCAGCGCATCCGCGGCGAAGGCTCGGGCGATATCGAGGGCGAATGGTGCATCGGCGTCGGTGACTTTGCCGACTACTGCCGCGAGACCAACCACGGCCGCGACATCACCTATGAAGAGGCTATGGAGATCCTCCAGAAGGCCGAGGACAAGGGCTATGTCCACCAGATAACCAACATCGACGGCGAGAACAAGATCTTCGGTATCTGCAACTGCGCGGTCGGCGTCTGCAACGCGCTGCGTACCTCCCAGCTGTTCAACACTCCGAACCTCTCCGCCTCCGCTTACACCGCCGAGAGCGACCCCGAGAAGTGCGTCGCATGCGGCAAGTGCGTTGAGACCTGCCCCGCCGGCGCTGTCCGTCTCGGCCAGAAGCTCTGCACCAAGGAAGGCCCCATCCAGTATCCGCACCATGAGCTGCCGGACGACACCAAGTGGGGCGAGGATCACTGGAACAAGAATTACCGCAACGAGAACGGATGCATCCAGACCTGGCCGACCGGCACGGCGCCCTGCAAGGCTGCCTGCCCGGCACACATCGCCATCCAGGGCTACATCAAGATGGCGGGCGACGGCCGCTATGCCGACGCGCTCAAGCTCATCAAGAAGGATAACCCGTTCCCGGCTGTCTGCGGTAGCATCTGCAGAAAGTACTGCGAGGATGCCTGCACCCGCGGCACCGTCGACGAGCCGCTGGCCATCGACGAGATCAAAAAGTTCATCGCCGAGCAGGACATGAAGGCCGAGCACCGCTACGTGCCGCCCATGAACTCCTGCACACACGAGAAACTTGACCAGAAGATCGCCATCATCGGCGGCGGCCCGGCCGGTATGTCCTGCGCCTACTTCCTGGCCATTGAGGGCTACAGCCCGGTCGTGTTCGAGAAGGAAGCCGTGCCTGGCGGTATGCTCGTCAACGGTATCCCGAGCTTCCGCATCGGCAAGGACGTGGTCAAGTCCGAGATCGATGTGCTGCGCGAGATGGGCGTGGAGTTCAAATGCGGCGTCGAAGTCGGCAAGGACATCACCATCCAGCAGCTGCGCGAAGAGGGCTACCAGGCGTTCTACGTCGCGGTCGGCCTGCAGCAGGCGGCGAAGCTCAACATCGCCGGCGAGGATCTCAAAGGCGTCAAGAGCGGTCTCGACTTCCTGCGTGAAGTCAACGCCGGCAAGCTCAAGAAGCTCACGGGCGATGTGGTCGTCATCGGCGGCGGCAACGCGGCCATCGACGTGGCGCGCGCGGCCCTGCGTCTGACCAAGGGCAGCGTGAACATGTACTGCCTCGAGAAGGACGAAGAGATGCCCACCGTTCCGGACGAGAAGAACGCCGGCATCGCCGACGGCGTCGTCATCAACAACTCCTGGGCGCCGAAGGCCATCCTCGGCGGGGGCGGCAAGGTCACCGGCATCGAGCTGATGCGCTGCGTGTCCGTCCTCGACGCGAGCGGCAAGTTTGCTCCGGTCTATGACGAGAATGAGACCATCACCGTCCCGTGCTCCAACGTTCTGGTCGCCATCGGCCAGCGCTCGGTCTACGGCGACGTTCTGGCCGGCACCGCGGCGGAGACGGCTGACGGCCGCCTGATCGCACACGACGCCGTGACGTTCCAGTCCAACGAGCCCGATATCTTCGTCGGCGGCGACTGCGCCACCGGCCCGAAGTACACGATCGACGCGATCGCGACCGGCCGCGAGGGCGCGGTGTCCATCCACCGCTTCGTCAACAAGGGCCAGACCCTGACGATCCACCGCAACACCCGCGAGTTCAAGGAGCTCAACAAAGACGATATCGTTCTGCCGACCGAGAAGATCAAAAAGCCCGCGCGTGCCGCCGTTGCCATCGACAGCAAGAAGGTGCGCACCATGCAGGACGACCGCGTGACGTTCACCGAAGAGCAGATCCGCTCCGAGGCGTCCCGCTGCCTGAGCTGCGGCCGCAGCGTCGTCGATCCGAACAAGTGCATCGGCTGCGGCATCTGCACGACCAAGTGCGAATTCGACGCCATCCACCTCAAGCGCGTGCGTCCGCAAAACAGCAAGATGATCCCGGCCGAGGACAAGTTCAAGGCCATCGTCCCCTACGCCGCCAAGCGTCAGGTGAAGATCATCAAGAAGTCTCTGGCGGAAAAGAAAAAGTAATCCATCATTATGAGGCGGGCACAGAACCCTTCCCGCTGTGCCCGCCCGCTTGAAAGGAGCCCCCATGCACGAGCTGAGTATCGTTACTTATGTCGTCAAGCAGGTGCAGGAGATCGCCAAGGAAAACAACCTCACCGAGATCGAGTCGGTCACGCTCGAATTCGGTGAGGTCTCCGGCATTGTGCCGGAATATCTCGAGGACTGCTGGAACTGGTATACCAAGAAGGAGCCGATCATTCAGGGCACGAAATTCCTGTATGAGATCATTCCGGCCGTCACCTGGTGCGACGACTGTAAGACCACTTACCCGACCGTACAATACGGCAAGACCTGCCCGCACTGCGGCAGCGGCAACACCTGGCTGCAGCAGGGCAATGAGATCAATATCAAACAGATCGAGGCGCGTTGATTCCGGCACGCCTCCCTGCCTATGGGCAGCAAAAGAGACAGAAGCGGTCGCGCAGCCGCTTTTGATAGAAACACGAACGAAGAGGGAGTGAACCATGAAAGACCTGAAACATCTTTTGTACTTCGAAAACCTTTTGCAGGAAGCGCACAATGACCTGATTGCTCAGGCGCAGAACGAGGGGAAGATCTGCGTTGCCTATGCCTGCGAAAACACGCCCGAGCCGCTGCTGAACCTGCCCGGCGCGTTCTCAACGCGCCTGCGCGCGCCGCGCACCGGCTCTATGGAAATGGCCACATATTATATGACCAGCTTCCTGTGCGAGTACAGCCGCGCGCTGCTCGAGCGCGCCATTGAAGGCGGCTACAACTTTGCCGACTGCATGATTACGCCGGACGGCTGCTCGATGATGAACCGCGCCGTGGAGAACATGGAGCTGCTCAAGACCATGGGCAAGGACAAGCCGAAGTTCTTCTTCGAGTACATGGAGATCCCGATGAAGGCGGACGACAACGGCCTGAACCTGTACGTCCTGCAGTGCCGCAACCATATCCTCACGCCGCTGCACGATGTCTATGGCATCGACGTCTCGGATGAAGCCATCCGCAAATCTGTCGCCGAGCACAACCGCGTGTGCGAGCTCATCCGCGCCATCGGCGAGTACCGCAAGGGCCCCAATCCGCGCATCACGGGCTACGAGTTCCACGTCATCACGCTTGCGACCTATGTCGCGCCGAAGTATCTGCTCATCGACAAACTCGAGGAGACGCTCAAGGAGCTCAAGACCCGCCGCCCGGACAAGAAGACCCCCTACCGCGCGCGTGTGGTCGTCGTCGGCTCTGAGGTCGATGACATTGACTTCATCAAGCTCGTCGAGGAGACCGGTGCGTACGTCTGCGCCGACCGCTTCTGCTACGGCTCGTTCCCGGGCCGCGACCCGATCGTGCTGACGGACGATGAGGACGCGCTGACCCAGATCTGCCGCCAGTACATGAACCGCGCCCAGTGTCCGCGCTACATGAACATGCCCAAGATGATCGGCCGCCGCGAATACGTCAATCAGCTCGCCAAGGAGTACGAGGCCGACGGCATCATTTACGAGCAGATCAAGTTCTGCGATCCGTGGGCGTATGAGCGCATGCTCGGCTCGCACATCCTCAACGATGACTACGGCTATCCCGTTTTGTCCGTTGACCGCCCGTATAACATCGCTTCCTCCGGCCAGATGCGCACCCGTGTGCAGGCATTCGTGGAAAGCATGGAGATCAAGAAGATTCAAGGGGGGAAACAGTGATGTCCAACAAGAGAATCGGCTGTGAAAACTTCGGTAAGTTCTATACCGAGGGCAAGGTCCGCAACCGCCGCGAGTGGCGTGGCGTGACCGACACGCTCTATGATTATTCCCGCTGGCTGCACAACTGGATCACCATGGCGAAGATGGTCTCCAAGCCGCGCAACATCAAGGCCATGTTCCGCTATCGCTGGATGGCCAACTATCTGGCCGTGCCCATGATGGTCGACCGCCACACCCAGGGCCTGCGCGATGAATATCTGCGCATCTGCCACCTGGAGCAGGATCTTATCATCGAGGACGTGGCAAAGCTGCTCGACGGCCTCTTCCGCGGCGACCGCCGCATCGGCAAGGACAAGAAATTCTCCGACAAGGTCGTGCTCGTGGACGAAAACGAGATGACCGCCGTCATGATGGGCTTCCCGACGCTCAAGGGCCTGAGCCGTGAGACGCCGTCGACCTATGTCTCCGTGCTGCTCAACCAGCACGCCGCCGAGCATTATATCGACGTCGCGCAGGAGTACGGCCTCGCGGGCGATGTCTGCCCGATGCCGGAGGCGGAAGCCGGTGTGTCCATCGACGACGACGCGCCGGTGCTCGGCGCGTGCGCCGTGCAGTGCAACACGACGTGCGACGGCTCCCTGCTCGGAAACGGCGTCATTTCCAAGCGCCTCGAGCTTGAGGACGGCATTCCGGTGTTCCAGCTGGCAGCGCCCCTGCGCCACCGCGAGGACGACGTGCAGGATTACGCCGCGCAGGAGATCAAAAATGCCATCGCCTTCATCGAGGAGCACACCGGCGAGAAGTGGGACTGGAAGGCGTACTTCGAGTGCGCCGAGCGCGTGAACTACGCCACCAAGTGCCGACTCGAGTGGCTGGAGATGAACAAGACCGACTATCCGCAGGTCTTTGGCTCCAATCTCGCGCTGTACACGGAGACGAACTACATGGCCATCTGCGGCAAGGTCCCCGCGTTCCGCGAAGTCGATCGCAAGATCACCCAGCTCGCCGAGCGTGCCTACCGCAAGCAGAAGAAGGCCGCCAACGAGTACCGCCACCGCGCCATCGTCTGGGGCGTGCAATCGCACTTCTACATGGACTTCCTCGTCTGGCTGCTCAACTGCTGGGGCATCGTGCCGCTGACGGATATGCTCTCCATGGTCTCGACACGCGAGCTCGCCACGACTGACACGCCCGAAAACCGTGAGCAGGCGTATTACGATATGGCATGGCTGACCGAAAACATGATCATGCGCAACCGCACGCACGGCGGCTACAAGGTGCTGCTTGATGAGCTGTGGGAGTTCTGCGAGCAGTTCAATGCCGACATGGTCATTCTCTGGGAGCACATGAGCTGCAAGGCACTCGACGGCATGCACGGTCTGTTTGAAGAGCGCGCCCGCGAGCACGGCATCCACCTCGTCTGGGTCACGCACGATCTGTTCGACCCGCGTGTCATCTCGCGGCAGGGCGTGCGTCAGCAGGTCAATGACTATATGCGCACCGTCATGCAGGAAGAGCCTGTGGATCCGAGCCTGGAGATCCTGAAGGACGAGAAGTCCTGGTAATCAGAGAGGAGATCGAACATGAACAATTTGAAATGCAAGCTGCTCAAGGCCCTTGCGGGTGTGTCGCTCGGCGCACTCGGCGCGTTCGTGGTCACGTTTGTCATCTATTTCTGGAACCTGGACATGAAGCTGACTTCCGTCATGGAGGGTATCCTGCTCAAGCACTACGACAAGATCGACCGCGACCAGCACCTGTAATCTTTTTCTGTACAGCCCGTCTGCTTCGGCAGGCGGGCTTTTTTCGCATGTAAACAATTTGTGACGCCTCTTGACGATAAAAAATATTATCGCTATAATGCGTAGCGTGCTACACATTGGAGGTGTATCATGGAGCAATTTCAAATCGGATGTCTATTAAAAATGATTACGGATAAGATCAAAATGCGGGCAGATGCCGCTCTCGCGCAGCAGGGGCTGACGCTGACGCAAAGCCGCGTGCTGGGCTATCTGGACCGCAGCGGCGGTCAGGCGACGCAAAAGGAGATCGAGGGCTTTCTGCAGGTGTCGCACCCGACGGTGGCGGGCATCATCAACCGCATGGAGCAAAATGGCTTCGTGCGCTGCCGGCTCGATCCGGCGGACAAACGCAGCAAGATCGTCAGCCAGACGGAGCGCGCTGCCGCGGTCGCGCAGGATATGCACGCCACGATCCAGACAACGGAGCAGCAGATGCTGCGCTCGCTGACGCCGGAACAGATCGCGGTGCTGGAATCGGCGCTGCGCACGATCTATGCCGATCTCGGCTGACAGGCCCGTGATCCAGGAAGGAGGAAATCCATGCTTCATACATTATCCCGCAGCCTGCGGGAAAACAAAGGCCCCGCGCTCGTGACGGTGCTGCTCTCGGCGCTGGAGGTCGTGTTTGAGATCGTGATCCCGCTGTTCATGTCCAACCTCATTGACTTCGGCATTGAGGGCGGCAGCATGGCGGCGGTCTGGAAGTTCGGTGCATTTTTGCTGCTGCTGGCGGCGTTCCAGCTGGCGACCGGCGTGCTCGCGGCGCGCATCGCGGCGCGTGCATCCGTCGGCTTTGGCGCGAACCTGCGTGAGGATATGTACAACAACGTGCAGACCTTTGCGTTTTCCAACATCGACAAGTTTTCCACTGCGTCCATCGTCACGCGCCTGACGACGGATGTCACGAACGTGCAGAATGCCTTTCAGATGCTCATGCGTATGGCGATCCGCTCACCGGTCATGCTGGTCTTTTCCATGATCGTGTCGTTCCGCATCAGCCGTGACATCTCCATGACGTTTCTCATCATTCTGCCGATCCTTGCCGTGGCGCTGTTTTTCATCATCCGCAGCGTGTTCCCGATCTTCACGCGCGTTTTCCGCACATATGACGAGCTCAATAACGTCGTGCAGGAAAATGTCCGCGGTATCCGCGTCGTGAAGTCCTTTAATCAGGAACAGCACGAGATCCGCAAATTCGGCGCCATTTCCGAGCGCATTTACAAGGACTTTTCCAAAGGCGAGCGGCTCATCACGCTCAACGCGCCGCTGATGCAGTCATGCATCTACGCGTGCATGATCATCATCTCCTGGCTCGGTGCCAAGGCCATCATCGCCAGCGGCAATGACCCGGCACTCGGCCTGACGACCGGCAACCTCACTGCGCTCATCACCTATGCCATGCAGATCCTCGCGAGCCTGATGATGCTGTCCATGGTCTTTGCCATGCTGACGATCTCGCTCTCGTCCGCGCGCCGCATCGCCGAGGTGATCGAGGAAAAGACGGACATTCAAAATCCGGAGCACCCGATCATGGCCGTGCGCGACGGCGCCATTGATTTTGACCATGTGAGTTTTGTCTACGCCTCCAAGGCGGACAAAAATGTGCTCGATGACATTGATCTGCACATCCGTTCCGGCGAGACGATCGGCGTCATCGGCGGCACGGGCGCGTCCAAGTCCTCGCTCGTGCAGCTCATCCCGCGTCTGTACGATGTCACCGGCGGCAGGCTGACGCTCGGTGGCGTGGACGTGCGCGATTATGATCTGGAGACGCTGCGCAACGCCGTTGCCATGGTGCTGCAGAAAAACGAGCTGTTTTCTGGTACGATCGCCGAAAATCTCCGCTGGGGCAACGAAAACGCCACGGACGAGGAGCTCCGTCACGCCTGCGTGCTCGCGTGTGCGGATGAATTCATTTCCGCCATGCCGGACGGCTATGACACCTATATCGAGCAGGGCGGCACGAACGTCTCCGGCGGCCAGAAGCAGCGCCTGTGCATCGCCCGCGCGCTGCTGAAAAAGCCGAAGGTGCTCATTCTCGATGACTCGACGAGCGCCGTCGACACGCGCACGGATGCGCAGATCCAGCAGGCCCTTTCCGCCTATATCCCGGAGACGACGAAGATCATCATCGCGCAGCGCATCAGCTCCGTGCAGAACGCGGACCGTATCGTCGTGCTCGATGACGGGCGTATTGACGCCGTCGGCTGCCACGATGAGCTGCTGCGCACGTGCGAAATTTACCGCGAGGTCTATGAGTCCCAGCAGAAGGGAGGCGAGGACGATGCCTGAACGCCCGAAGTTTGATTCCCAGACGCTCAAGCGCCTGCTGTCGTATATGCGCGCCTATAAGGGCACGCTCGTGCTCGTGACCATCTGCATTTTACTCAGCGCGGTCGCAGGCGCGGCCTCGTCCATGTTCCTGCAAAAGCTGATCGACGGCTATATCGTGCCCATGCTCGGCACAGCGTCGCCGGACTATTCCGGCCTGATCCGTGCGCTGATCACCATCGGCTGCGTGTACCTCGTCGGCACGCTGGCCACGTGGCTGTATAACCGCCGCATGGTCACGATCGCCCAGGGCACGCTCAAGCGCATCCGCGACGAGATGTTTGAGAAGATGCAGAGCCTGCCCATCCGCTACTTTGACACGCATACGCACGGCGACATCATGAGCCTGTACACAAACGATACCGATACGCTGCGCCAGATGATCGCGCAGTCCATGGCGCAGCTCGTATCGTCTGTGTTCACGCTTGCGGCAGTGTTTTTCTGCATGCTGTACATCAGCATCTGGCTGACGCTGATCGTGTGCGCCGTCATGGCGCTCATTCTCGTGTTCGTGCGCAAGCTCACCGGCCGCATCGGCGGCTACTTCATGGCGCAGCAGACGGCGCTGGCGGATCTCAACGGCTATGTCGAAGAGATGGTCAACGGCCAGAAGGTCGTCAAGGTCTTCTGCCACGAGGGGCAGAGCAAGGCGGAGCTGCACCGCCGCAACCGCGTCTGGGCGGAAAACGCCGCGCGCGCCAGCGGCATGGCCAACAGCATGATGCCGATGATGAACGCCGTAGGTTACCTGCAGTATGTCATCATCGCCGTCATCGGCGGCACGATGGCGATTGCCGGCACGCCGAACCTCGGCCTGACGGGCATGAACACGCTCACGCTCGGTATGATCGCATCCTTCCTCACGCTCTCGCGCGGGTTTACAAACCCGATCTCGCAGATCTCCAACCAGTTCAACTCCATCGTCACAGCACTGGCCGGCGCATCGCGCATTTTCGCGTTCATGGATGCCGAGCCGGAGACGGACGACGGCTATGTGACGCTTGTCAACGCCAAGGAGGAAAACGGCACGCTCGCCGAGACCGACCACCACACCGGTCTCTGGGCGTGGAAGCACCCGCACGGCGACGGCACGGTCACATACACGAAGCTTGCCGGGCGCGTCGTGTTCGATCACGTCGACTTCGGTTATACGTCGGACAAAGAGGTCCTGCATGACATCACGCTCTACGCCGAACCCGGCCAGAAGGTCGCCTTCGTCGGCGCGACCGGTGCGGGCAAGACGACGATCACGAACCTTATCAACCGCTTTTACGACATTGCCGACGGCAAGATCCGCTACGACGGCATCAACATCAATAAGATCCGTAAGGCAGATCTGCGCCGCAGCCTCGGCATCGTGCTCCAGGACGTGAATCTCTTTACCGGTACGGTCATGGAAAATATCCGCTACGGAAATCCGGACGCGACGGATGATGAATGTATCGCGGCGGCGAAGCTTGCCAATGCCGACCATTTCATCCGCATGCTGCCCGACGGCTACAACACCGTGCTCAAAGGCGACGGCAGCGGCCTGAGCCAGGGCCAGCGGCAGCTGCTGAGCATCGCACGCGCGGCTGTGTCCGATCCGCCGGTCATGATCCTCGACGAGGCGACCAGCTCCATCGACACCCGCACGGAGGCGCTCGTGCAGAGCGGCATGGATAAGCTCATGGAGGGGCGCACGGTGTTCGTCATCGCGCACCGGCTCTCGACGGTCAAGAATGCGGACGTCATCATGGTGCTTGACCATGGCCGCATCATCGAGCGCGGCAACCATGCAAAGCTCATCGCCGAAAAGGGCGTGTACTACCAGCTCTATACCGGCGCGTTCGAGCTCGAATAATTTCCTGCGCCCCCCTTGCGGCCGGCAGGGGGGCGCGGTATAATTGCGGTAACGAAGCAAAGGAGGAGAACCATGGAGTATCGAAGATTTGGAAACACCATCGTCGCCCGCATCGACCGCGGGGAAGAAGTGCTTGAGCAGGTTGTGGCCATCGCGCAGGCCGAGCAGATCAAGCTCGCGAGCGTGCAGGCGCTCGGCGCGGTCGGTGAATTCACGGTCGGCGTGTTCCACACGGCCGAAAAGCAGTACCACGCCAATTCGTTCGCGGGCGATTTCGAGATCGTCTCGCTGACCGGCACCATCAACACGATGGACGGCGCATTTTACACGCACCTGCACATGAGCGCCGGTAATGAGAAGGGCGAGGTGTTCGGCGGACATCTCAACCGCGCCGTTATCAGCGCCACCTGTGAGATGGTCATCACGGTTATCGACGGAAGAGTGGATCGTTTTCACAGTGAGGAGATCGGCCTGAACCTGTTCCAATTCTGAGCATCTGTGTCAAAAGCACGCACGGCTATTGAGTCGTGCGTGCTTTTTTTGCTGCCTTGATCCTATATTCCTATTGACAACATAGGAATATAGGCATATAATTCATCTCGATGAGGTAGGATTTTGTGCCGGACCATCCTGAGCCTCTCTGAATTCGTGTATACGTATGCAGCCGTGCCGTCAGGCACGGTTTGCCATTGGGAACGGAGGATACATATATGAACAGCAACCTGCTTGAAGTCAGCGGCCTGCACGTGAGTGCGGGCGAGAAAGAGATCCTGCACGGCGTGGACCTGACCGTCGGCAAGGATGAGACGCATGTGCTCATGGGGCCGAACGGCACCGGCAAGTCCACGCTTGGCTATGCAATCACCGGCAATCCGGAGTACACGGTCACGGCCGGAAAGATCGTCTTTGACGGCGAGGATATCACACGGCTGCCGGTCAACGAGCGCGCGAAGAAGGGCATTTTTCTGTCGTTTCAGAATCCGCTCGAGGTGCCCGGCGTGACGCTCAGCGCGTTTATCCGCAGTGCGCTCGAGCAGAAGACCGGCAAGCGCATCCGCCTCTGGGACTTCAAAAAGAAGCTTGCCGAGACGATGCAGCTGCTGGCGATGGACGCTTCCTATGCTGAGCGCGACCTGAATGTGGGCTTTTCCGGCGGTGAGAAAAAGAAAGCGGAGATCCTGCAGATGCTCATGCTCGAGCCGAAGCTTGCCATCCTCGACGAGACGGACTCCGGTCTGGACGTGGACGCCGTGCGCACGGTGTCCGAGGGCGTGCGGCTCTTCCGTGAGCGCACGCACGGCTCGCTCCTCATCATCACGCACTCCACGCGCATTCTGGAGGCGCTGCACGTCGACGCCGCGCACGTCATGGAAAACGGCGTCATTGTCAAAAAGGGCGGGGCCGAGCTGGTCGAGGCCATCAACGAAAAGGGCTTCGGCAGCCTGAAGACGGAGTAAGGCGGTGACATCGGCATGGCAGAGAACAGAGAAAAAACCTACGTTGCGGACGTAGACCGCAGCATTTACGACATACGCGACGCGGAGCACGACGCCTACCGCATGGAGTCCGGCCTGACGCCGGAGATCGTGGACAAGCTGTCCAAGGAAAAGAATGATCCCGTGTGGATGCAGCAGTTCCGCCTGCAATCGCTCCAGATCTACAACGAGCTGCGCCTGCCCGACTGGGGCCCCTCGCTCGAGGGGCTGGACATCGACCACATCGCCACCTATGTCCGCCCGAACACGAAGATGCAGAACGACTGGGCTAACGTGCCGCAGGACATCAAGGACACCTTTGAGCGTCTGGGCATCCCGCAGGCGGAGCGCAAGTCGCTCGCCGGCGTGGGCGCGCAGTACGACTCCGAGCTGGTTTACCATAATGTGCGCGACGAGGTCGCCGCCGAGGGCGTAGTCTACACCGATATGGAAAGCGCCCTCAAGGGCGAGTATGCCGACATGGTGCGCAAGTATTTCATGAAGCTCGTCACCCCGCGCGACCACAAGTTTGCCGCGCTCCACGGGGCGGTGTGGTCCGGCGGCTCGTTCGTGTATGTCCCCAAGGGCGTACACCTCTCCATTCCGCTCCAGTCCTACTTCCGGCTCAATGCCAAGGGCGCGGGCCAGTTTGAGCACACGCTCATCATCGTGGACGAGGGCGCGAGCCTGCACTTCA
>ENA-OUQK01001318-OUQK01001318.1-human-gut-metagenome-genome-assembly--contig:-NODE-1318-length-12796-cov-19.379405_pt1 | contig 12796 bp, 10 predicted proteins | sample MGYA00237954_ERZ548842 | MGnify/ENA primary metagenome ERZ548842 (study PRJEB26490, sample SAMN05194704) | human gut metagenome | biome: terrestrial biome; feature: human-associated habitat... | reverse complement strand
TACAGTCCTTTGAGCCGGGGGAAGTCGATTATCAGAAAGCCCATGAAATCGGAAAGCAGCTTGCCGACGCGGTAACAAAGGGGCAGCATGAGTATGTACTCACGACGCACATTGACAAAGGACACGTCCATAACCATATCATTTTTTGCGCGGTGAACTTTGTAGACCACCATAAATACAATTCCAACAAAAGGAGCTATTACGGCATACGGAACATGAGCGACAAGCTGTGCCGGGAAAATGGCTTGTCCGTTGTCGTCCCCGGCAAGGGCAGCAAGGGAAAGAGCTATGCGGAGTACCAGGCAGAAAAGACGGGTACAAGTTGGAAAGGCAAGCTGAAAACCACTGTTGACGCGCTTATCCCCCAAGTTTCCAGTTTTGAGGAATTGCTAACGCGGTTACAGGCGGCGGGCTATGAGATAAAGCCGGGGAAATATGTATCATGCCGCGCCCCCGGACAGGAACGCTTCACCCGCCTTAAAACCCTCGGCGCAGACTATACAGAGGAAGCCGTAAGGGAACGGATAGCGGGCAGACGGACAAAGGTGGCGAAAGCTCCCAGAGAGCAGCGCGGCGTGTCGCTGCTTATCGACATTGAGAACAGTATCAAGGCAGCGCAGAGTAAGGGCTATGAACAGTGGGCGAAAATCCACAATCTGAAACAGGCAGCTAAAACAATGAATTTCTTGACGGAACATAAGATTGAGCAGTACGCGGATTTAGTCAGCCGGATTGAGGAAATGGCAGCGGAAAGCGGACAGGCGGCAGACGCATTGAAGAACGCCGAAAAGCGGCTTGCGGAAATGGCGGTGCTTATCAAGAATGTTTCCACCTATCAAAAGACAAAGCCTGTCTATGACGCATACCGCAAGGCAAGGAACAGGGAGAAGTACCGCGCCGGACAGGAACAGGCAATTATCCTCCATGAAGCCGCCGTAAGGTCACTGAAAGCGGCGGGCATTGCGAAGCTCCCGAACCTCGCCGCGCTGCAATCGGAGTATGAAGCCCTCCAAGCGCAGAAAGAAGCCCTTTACGCCGACTATGGAAAATTGAAAAAGAAAGTCCGGGAATATGATATTATCAAGCAGAACATTGACAGCATTTTACAGGCAGACAGACAGCCGGAACGGGAAAAGGAAACAGAACGCGGATAAGGATAGCAAAATCCCCGCCGCTGTGCTATGATAGGGCTATCAAAAAGCAGAGGAGCGTTGAGCATGGAAAACCAGAAAATGCCGGAATATGAAACCATACGCGCCGCCGTTGCCGGGGAGAAATGGGCGGTGGAGAAAGTCGTGGATTGCTACAAGGACGAAATCGACAGGCTATCGACGGTAGCGGTCAGACAGCCAGACGGAAGCACGAAACAGGAAATCAACGAAGATATGCGCCAGTCTATCACAAAGAAGCTGATAGAAGCCCTCCCGCAGTTCCCGCTTGAAGAAATGGAAAAGGGAAATGTCAGATAGGCAAAAAAAGAACAGGGCGCGGAAGCCAGTATATGACTTCCGCGCCCTGTCTTTTTATGGGTGCTGTTTTCGTGAATGTTACGCAGTAGAACGCCATTTTCGGGGGTAAAGGTATAAAGTATCGCCTATCCGATTTTCACGCCCGGAAAGCCCTGTAAATCAAGGGATTTTCCGCACCTACTGCGTAACAGGGGTGCGTCTTTTCCTCATGCGCTCGGCAGCTTGTCTGCGGGTGATACGCTTCCGGCAGACGGGGCAGTATTTGACACTGTTAGAGGTTGACGCAAAGAACGCGCCGCACTCGGTACATTTCTTCTTATCCCCTGTCTGGTAAAGCTCCGCATAAAGCAGCCTGTCGGCGGGAAGCACCGCAACCCGGAACCACTTGCAGAGAAGCGAATAGGAAATGAGCTGCGGACATACGCACTCGTCCCCGTCGTCCAGTAAGATACAGTTCCCGTTATCATAATTGCAGCACGTCCGGCGCACAAGGGCGTTGACTTTCCGGCTCTGGGGCGGCGTCAGCCGCTTAACCCCGTTCATACTTCATCAGCGGCGTAAATGGGAAGCTCTGCAAATTCCGCTTCGGTCAAAGCGTCCACTTTGGAAAGGGTGCGCTTTGCAAGCTCCCGCATATCCGCGTCCATGTAGGGCAGCGCGGCGTTGACATTCTCAATCAAAGCCCGCTTGCCGCCCTCGTTGTAAATGCTCAAAAGGTTTGTTTCTTCAACAGTCAGTCTAATCATGCTCATACCTCCATATCGTGATTTTTTGTTTTTGCCGCCGCCTTTTTCGGGGCGGTCTTTGCCTTGTCTGCTTTAAGCTGCGCCCGGATAGAGGGGCGGGGCTTCCTTATCTCCCTGTCCCGGTTCTCCCCCTTGTCAATCAGCGCATACGTCCCATGTCTGCCCTCGATTTTGGAAAAGGAAAGGGTCTTGTAGGGCAGCATGGAGAAAAGGCGGTCAGTGTCCTTTGTGGCTGCAAGCCGCATGAACGCCGGGGAAAGCTCTGCCATGAAATGGGTCTTGTTCGGGCTGTTCGGCTCGTAATGCCGCTTCATTTCCCGCACAATGCGCCGCGCTTCCGTTTCAATCAGCCCGTCCCGCAAAGCGGCAATATGCGCCTTGAAATCCCCCGGCGAAAGCTGCTCCCGGCTGCGCCGTTCTTCCTGTAAGAGCGATTGCAGCGCGTCCGGGTCGTTGGGTACGGCTTCAAAGCGTTCAAACTTCCCAAGCTGCGGGTCTGGGGTTCCGTCAAAATATCTCCCGGCTTCCTGTACCCTTTCCCCATGCTCATAAATCAGCTTCACCGTATCGGCGGGCAGCTCCTTTTCCTTGACGCGCTCATAATGTTTAGAGTAGTCCAGTTCGTACAGATTGCCCTTGATTTTCCCGCGCTCCTTTCCCGTCAGCTCGATTGCATAGGCAAGAACGCGGTCGCTTGTCTGCTCCATGTAGAAACGCCATGTGTTGTGGGGCGCGGTGTCTTTGAGGAAAACGTCGCGCTCCCGGAAGCAATGCGTCCCGGACGGGCGGCAGAACCACAAAAGGGTCTTGTCCTCCTTGCGGGGGCTTGCCGCCGCCTTTGCGATAATCTCCTTGTCAATCTCCAAGTCGCTCTGGTAAAAGCCTGTGTTCTGCTTCATAACCGCATTGAGGGAAGCGAACAAATCCACGTTCTCAAATTTACTCTGTTTCGGCATGGGTCAGCTCCTTTCCAAATCCTGTAATTTCTGCTTTGCGTTTTTCTTCTGCGCCTTTTCCTTGTCAGCCCTAAGCTGCGCCCGGATAGAGGGCTTCTTTTCCGGCTTCGCTTCCTTGCCGCGCTCTTTGTCGGCTTTGACCGCGTTAGCCAGGTCAACAAGGGAAATTGTTTCTCCCGCCTTAACCTTTGCTTCCAGTTCGTCAACGGTAGGGGTGTTGTTGATGATACCGTCAAAGTTGTTGTCGTTCTGCTCTACGGTGTCCTCGATATGCTTCAAGGGGTTTGCCTTTTCCGGCTGCTCTGCGGCAACAGCAAACGCCCGCGTCCCATTCCCCATAATCAGATACTTTCCGTCGTCCGACTGGTGGTGAAAGCCATATCCGGCGGCTTCTATCTGCTCCCGGCTCATGGCGGTCACATGGAAAGTCCCCCTCGGTGTCTTGACAGTTTCGCCCGTTTCCAAGTCGTCCGGGGTAAGCTGCTTTTGCTCCTGTAAAAACTCCGGCACTTCCCGAAAACCTACACTGTCAACGAAATGCGCCGCGTCCTGTCCGTCCTGATGAAGCACTACCACGTCGGAAACGGAAAGGCTGTGTCCCTTAAAATCTTTGGGGTGGTCGATATTGAAACAGGTGTAAATATCTTCAAGGGAAGTTTCCGGCGCAAGGGGCGCGGAATAGACAAGCTCATAGTTCGCCCTGTCAACCACATTTCCCGCCGCCTGCAGGCGGTCGTATGGCTCAAAGCGGAAATCCCTTGTTTCGTCCCCGCCCTTTATCTGGTAAATGGAAAAGGTGTCTTTGTCCTGTCCGGCGGTCTGCGCCGTTTCCTGTGCCTTTGCGTAAAGCTGCTTCACGTCGCCCTCGGTCAGCTCGCCGCTTTTGAGCTGCCCCATAAGCTCGCGGCATTTCTCCGGCGTTCCCGTATAAAGCACGTCGCCCATTTTCGCCCGCCCGTTCTCCTGTGTCACATAGGCTTGCAAGAGGTAGCTGTTTTCCCGGCTGTCGCTGTAAGGGTTCCGGCGCACTCTGTAAATCGTTTCCGGGGTAAAGGCTTCTTTCGGGGCTGCGCCCGCTTTTTCCTGTGCGCCGGATTTTCCCGGTGCGGCTGCTTCCGGATCCGGCTTCTCCGGCGCGGCTTCCTGTCCCTCTCTGGTGGGCTGCTCCTGTCCGGCGGTCTGCTCCTTGTCCTGTGCCTTTTGCAGCTCCGCTAAGTTCTCGTCTATGGAATTGATAATCTCGGCGGCTGCGCTGCGTATCGTTTCAAGGGAGCTTTTCAGCTCGGACAGCTCCCGCCCGCTGCTCCACCCGGCGACATAGCCGAAAGAGTAGTCCGACGTGTCAAGCCCGTAATGTTGGCAGACAGTATAGGCGACGCTTTCCGCTTCGACTTCGCGGGTGCGGCGGTCAACGTGGGGCTGCTGCTCGTCCTTTGGCGCGTTGAGGTCAATGTCGTGCAGCTTCGCATGGGCGATTTCGTGAATGGCGGTCTTTAAGGTCTGTAATTCGCTCATGCCCTCGTTGATAGCAATGCGCTTGTCCTCCAAGTGGTAGTAGCCATGAGAGCCGCCCTCGATATTCTCAAAGGCGATAGGAACGGGGGAAGTCTTTTCAAGGGCTGCGAAAAAATCCTTGTAGCGGTCAACGTCGCCTGTCAGCTCGTCAACCGCAATGTCCGGCAGCTCCTTTCCCTCGGTCTGGGAAACGTCAAAGACGGATACCACCTTGTAGGCGGGTATGGTGACTTCCTTTTCCTCGGTGACGGGCTTCCCGTCCTTGCCGATAACGGGCTTCTGCGTGTGCGGGTCGATTTTCTGCATTTCCTGTTTGATTTTATAGGGCGACGGGGCAATGATTTTAATTCCCTTTTGCCCTTTCATCACGTTTCGTTCAAAGTTGTTCTTCCAAGCGGAAAAGCCCGCCACAAGGGAAGCGTCCGGCTTCTGCATGGCGATAAGGACGGTGTTTCGGAAGCTGTAATTATGGAATTTTGACATGACTTTCAGATATTCCTTGTAACGCTCGCTGTCAAAGAGTTCCGTAATGCCCTGTTCCAGACGGTCGGTAATCTCTTTTAATTTCTCGGCGGGCTTCCCGGCTGTCAGCACGATAGGGATAACCGGGTGCGGCTCCTGTGGCTGCTCTGCGGCGGTTCGGGCGGTCTGCTCTGTGGCGGCTGCGTCCATAAAGGTCTTGTCCTGTCCGCCGCGTTCCGGCTGTGGGAAGCTCATAACGCGGTATTCTTTGGGTATCTCGTTTTCCGTTCCCCGATACCATTCGGTAAAGGTGTTCTGATTGTTATAGATATAGCCCTGTTCGGTAAACTGCCCCTTATCCTTGCTAACTGCGTCCCGCCCGTATTCTTCATACTTGAAATATTTCTTTGCTTCTTCGGGAAGCTCCAGCTCGTCCAGTTCGTCGATAAGATAATAACCGTAATCTTCTTCGCTGCGGACAGTGGGATAGAGCCAGTAACAGTCAAGGTTTTGTGCAAGGTTGATAAGGTCTTTCATGCTTCCGGCATACTCGCCATGTGTAACCGCCGCCGCAAATTTATCCTTGTCCCCGTCACTCTGCATTTCCAGAAGTTTTCCAAAATAATTCAGCTCGTCCATGCTTGCGCTTTGGATAACGGAAAGCGGCAAGTCAAAGGGGCAGTCCTCCGTAGAAGAATACCCGTTGATGAAAAAATCCTGCGGATTGTCTGCGGTAATGCCGACGCTTTCCATAGCCGCATGAAGCTGCTCTGTTGTGGTCGGCATGGGAAGCCACACGCCGCCCGGTTTGCCTGTTTCAAAGCGGCTGCGGCTGTCGATAAGAATTGAAAACTGCTCGTTTATGGTTTCACGCTCCTTTCTCTGTTCGGTGTCCTGTGGCGGCTCTGCTGTGGTGGGGGCTGCTTTTTCAGCGGTAGGCTGCGCCCGTTCCTCGCCCTCGATAGCATAGCCCGGTAAAAGCTGCCCGTTTACTTTGAAATGCTCTGCATACTCTGGCGGGATAGGCGGCGATACCTCGGTGAATAAATGCTGATAGGCTTTGATACGCCCATTCAGATATTTTTCCATAGCTGCCTTGTCTGCAAAGACTTTCCTTTCCTGTCCGGCGATTTTTGCCTGTCCGTAATTGTGGGGGCTGTTGGTGTAAATACTCCATGAAAGCGTCCACGAATAGGGAATGGATTTCTCTTTTTCCCTGTCATACCGGGTATTCTCGGATATGTGGTAGCGCATTTGGTAGACGCGGTTGCTGATGTGCTTCCCGTAGTCCGTAGCTTCCCACTGGTTCGCGGTATGCGTAGCTTCGGGTGTCCTCACATACTCAATGGCTTTGTCAATGGCAAGGGTCTTTCCCGCCTGTTCGTCCCATGCCGCCGCCTGTTCTTGCAAGGCTTCAAAAGCTGCCTGTTCAGCCGCCGCGTATTCTTCCCGCAATGCCTGTAACTGTTCTAAGGGCAGGGCGGTAAGCCCGGAAAGGTCAGCGGTCTGTTCCTCAAAATAAATATTTCGCTCTATCCGCATACTGTCAGCCGGGTCTAACTTGTCACGCTCAAACATGGAGTAACCTTTTTTCTTTTCCATTCATTCGCTCCTTTCTGAAATGGCGGCGCACCGCCGCGCTTTTGGGGTTCGCCCCGTACTACGGTGGGCTGTGCGTTATGCCAACAATTTTTTCATTTTTTTAGAGGGTTTGGGAAACTTCCCAACAAGCAAAATCCCCGTCCGGCGCGTCAGCGGCAGGACAGGGATTTACGGAAGTGGGTACCCGCTTCCTATGCTTGCTATTCAAGTTTTTAGTTCTTCTGTACTTCGATACGGTAGTTGACGTATTTCCCGCCAGTGTCAGCCAGAACGATAGTTCCGTCATAGGTCTTGCCTGTTTTCGGGGAATAGAGCTTCTTCACATTCACTTTGCCGGATTTAAGGAGCGCGGCGGCAATCTTCGCGGAAAAAGCGGTCTTGCGTTCCTCGAAAAAGCGGTCATTCTTCCACATGACAAAGGCACATTCTTTGTTGCTGCAATAATAGTTTTTCTTCCCCTCATGGACGGGGGAACCGCAACGGGGGCATTTGCCGACAGAGGGCTTTTCCTCCCGGAACAAATCCTTTTTCCCGTCCAGTGCTGCGGCGTGTGTCTGCACAAGCTCCCGCGCCATAGCTTCAATGCCGGACAGAAATTCGCCGGGGTCTGCGGCTCCCTTTGCTATCTGCGTCAGATTGTTTTCCCATTCTGCGGTAAGCTGCGGGGAAGTGAGCATATCCGGCAAGACTGATATAAGGGCGGCTCCGTTCTGCGTGGGGATAAGCTGCTTCCCCTTGCGCTCTGCAAAGCCGCCCTTTACCAGTTTTTCAATGACGGCGGCGCGGGTGGCGGGAGTGCCAAGCCCCCGGCGTTCCGCGTCCGGGTCGGTGTCCCCGTTCCCGGCTCGCTCCATAGCAGAGAGAAGCGACGCTTCGCTGTGGGGCTTCGGCGGCGTTGTGGTATGCTCCGTTACTTTTGCGGCGGGGTTAGGAAAGTTCTGTCCCTCGGAAAGCTCCGGCAGCGTCACGCCCTCATTTTCCCCGTCCTCTGCTTCGGGCTTATCTTTCAGCGTCGCCCGGTATCTGCGTTCAAGCTCTTTCCAACCCTCCGCAAGTACGGTCTTTCCCCTTGCGGTGAAGTCTGTCCCGGCGCATGAGAAAACCGCCGTAACCGCTTCATAAATATGCGGCTCGGCGGTGGCAAAAAGCAGACGCGCCCCCGCAAGGGTAAGGATATTCTTCTCGCTTTCCGGCAGCGCGTCCGGGTCAGCCTTTGCAAGCTCCATAGTGGGAATGATTGCGTGGTGGTCTGATACTTTCTTGCTGTCTAATACCTTTGCAATCTCCGGCGTGAAGTCCGCGCCCGCCATAAAGGGGAGCTTTTCGCAAAGCAGCGCGATAATGTCCGCTGCGGTGCCGCCCATGTCGTCAGTAAGAAAGCTGCTGTCCGTCCTCGGATAAGTAAGGAGCCGCTTTTCATAAAGGGATTGTGCAAGGTCAAGGGTCTGCTTTGCGGTGTAACCGAAAATGCGGTTCGTTTCCCGCTGCAAAGAGGTAAGGTCAAAGAGCTTTGGCGGGGCTGCGGTTTTCTTCTCTCTGGTAAGGGAAACGCATACCGCCTTTCCCGCTTCGCAAGCCCCTTTCAGCGCGTCGGCTTCTGCCTTGTCCGAAATCCTTTCGCTTGCCGCGTCCGCGCCGGATAAATCAAGGCGAACATGATAATATTTTTCTTTCTGGAAATGGGAGATAGCCGCGTCCCGGTCGGTGAGCATTTTTAAGGTCGGGGTCTGGACGCGCCCCACGTTCAAGGTCTTTCCATACAGGCAGGAGAAAAGCCGGGTGGCGTTAATGCCGATAAGCCAGTCAGCCTTTGCGCGGCAGAGGGCGGACGCAAAGAGCGCGCCATAGTCCCGCCCGTCTTTGAGGGAAGCAAAGCCCGCCTTAATCGCCCCGTCCTCCATTGAAGAAATCCACAAGCGGCGCATGGGCTTCTTGCAGCCCGCCACTTCGTAGACAAAGCGGAAAATCAATTCACCCTCGCGCCCCGCGTCACACGCATTTACCACTTCGGAAACGTCGGCGCGGTGCATAAGCTCTTTAATGGTTTTGAATTGCTTCCCCTTGTCCGGGTCAACGGCGTACTGCCATTCCTCCGGCAGAATGGGTAAGCTGTCAAAACTCCATTTTTTATATTGCTCCCCGTAGGCGGCAGCTTCCGCAAGCTGTACCAAATGCCCGACGCACCATGAAATGAGGCAGCCGCCGCCCTCGATATATCCGTCTTTCTTTTCCTTAACGCCAAGCGCGGCGGCGATAGTCTGCGCCACGCTCGGCTTTTCTGCAATAATCAGTTTCATTTTCTGTTCTCCTTTCGGTTGTTTTAGGTTTGAAATTGGTTTATACTTTAAGCATTACTATAAGAAACAGGTGACAATATGAAATCAATACATACTTTCGATGTTTTTGCTCCTACTGATGAACAGGAAGAAGCAATGAATAAAAAACGTGGCGGGCATTACAGGCGCGGTAAAAACAAAGAAATGGATTACTTTATTGAGTGTGCTACTTCGCTATTTCCCAACAACCATTATTCAAGGTTCACACCTATATATGATACGACAAAAGAGTTTTATCAACTGATTACTTCTTCCGATACAACAGAAAGAGCTATACTAAATTGGATAGCTTCTAATCGTGCATGGAATTATTTGTTTGGCTTATTACGGCATTATTACAGAACAGGACACCATGACGATAATTATATCTTTCCAGAGTTCAAAATCGGGTCGGCTTATGTGGCTGATTATCTGCTCATAGGTAATAGTTCAGACGGTTATCAATTTGTCTTTGTGGAATTAGAAGCTCCCAACGGGCGGATAACAAAAGAAAAAGGTACTCGTTTCGGGGAAGTAATCAATAAAGGGATTGAACAGGTTAGGGATTGGCAAATGTATATTGCTGCAAATTGGAATGTAATTGTAGCAGAATTGGAAAAGCACTCATTCTCCAATACAAAGTTACCCAGACAATTATACAAATATTGCCCTTATCAAATCTACTATGCTGTGATAGCCGGACTCCGTAAAGATTTTGAGAATATTCGTGATAGAAAGCTCCAACTGCAAAATGAAAATAACATAACACTTTTGCATTACGAAAATCTCATAGATGTTGCAAACGAAAATTAAAAGTCCATTTTCAGCGTTCCGGCTCACTTGCCTTTTTCTCCTGTACCTGTTTCAGACAGTAGCCCACACAAGGGAGCTGCCCTTTGTACGGACAGGAAGCGCAAGCCGGGGAATGGGGAACGGGCGGCGCATTGTCACGCCGCCCGCCCGGTCTTTGTATCATCATCTTTTCAAAGGGATTGTCGGTAAACAGGGTCATGCTTCCTCGTCCTCCTGTTCTTCATCAGAAAGCCCGTCCCCCTCGTCCGGCTCGTCCTCGTCGTAGTCGTCAAAATCGAAATCTTCAAGGTCGGTGCCGCCCTTGACGTTTTGCTTCGGCTTCATAAACTTAAAATAATAGAACGCGCCCCCGCCGCCAAGAAGTGCCACGACAAGGAAAAGCACAAGCCCGCCCGCATTGCCTTTCTCTTTGGGCAGCTCCGGCGGTTCCTCGGTTTCCGGCTCTGCTTCCTTGCCGCTGCAAGCGGTCATGTTGTCCTTGCAGACGGGGCAGCTCACATTTACCTTTCCGGCTTCGCATTTATCGGTGCAACTGCAAACGGCGGGCGGGGCTGCTTCGGTGCTTCCGTCCTCCATGAGTGCCATAAGGTCGGCTTCGTCCACTTGATTAAGGAAATGTACGGTGTCCTCGCCCTCGTCGTCCCGGTCGATAAGGATATAAAAGTAATTGCCGTTTTTGGTCGTCACTGTGATAAGCTGCTTGTTGCCGCCGAAATCGTCTACAAGGGTCGCGTTCCCGTCCGGGGTAAGGGGTTCTTCCTTTTCGGGTTCCTCATAGACAACGCCGCTGTCGTCGGTCGCGTCCTGTCCCTCCGGGGTCTGTGCAAAGGCGGTGACGGAAAAGCCGCCCGTCAGCATGAGGGCGGCGCAGAGTGCGGTCAAGGTTCTAAGGATTTTCTTATTCATTCTCGGTGTCCTCCATTTCTTCGGTGTCGTGGTCTGCGGGTTCTGCGGGGTAGCCCGGCGCGGCTTCCATGCCCGGAATACCGCCGCCGGAAAGCATAGCGGAAAGCTCATGCGGGGAAAGGCGCATGGAGCGCACAAGCTGTACGATTTGCAGGTTTTCCGCTTCGGTTTTCTGCGCTTCAAGCCCCCTTAATCTGTTCTGGTACTCGGTGATTTTCTCGCGGGTCTTTGCAATCTCTTTGTCGATACGTTCAATTTTGTTCATAGCCATCAATAAATTTCTCCTTTCAGATTTTCATTTTTTTGTTGTCAGTTCCAATTCATTAAGCCGTAGCCCTTGATACAGGAGTAATTGACGGGGTAGCTCTTTATCTTGCAGGCGTCGCCGGAATTGCCCTCGACGGTATAGACGCGCTCCCCGTCCGTCCCGATAACAAGCCCTACATGGTCTGCGCTCCCGTCCCCGTCCCAGTCGAAAAAGATAGCGTCGCCGGGGGCGATATTCTCATAGCCCCTCGCGCCCCATTGCCCGCGTGACTGGAACCAGGGTACGCCCTGTGACTGGCACCCGGCAAAGCGCGGCTCGCTCTTTCCGGCTTGATTGTAGCACCATGAAACGAAACAGGCGCACCATTCCACGCGGCTGTTAAATCCGTACCAGCTCCAAAAGGGTCGCCCGCCCACGTTGCCGACTTGCCGCTTCGCAAGGTCTACAACGGCGGTGTTGCCGGGGCGTGTGCCGTTTACAAGCTGTACGCCGCTTAAATCCTCGGACGCGCCCATATCGGGGGAGCCGCCGCCGAAAATCAGCGGTTTGTTTCCGCTTGTTTCCAGATAGACGCGGTACATTTCAAGCTGCTGTGGCGTTAGAAGTTCCTCCGCAATCTCGGAAATGGGCTTGTTCGTCAGCTTCACGTTGAGGATATGGTACTCGTAGGGTACTTCCTCGGTGGTCGTTTCCCCTGTTTCCGGGTCTGTGCTTGTTTCTGTGCGGTAGCGGATTTCCGTTTCTTCTGTCAGCGTCAAAGTGTACTGCATGGCAAAGACGCGATTTAGCTCTGCCTGTGCGCTCTGCGGGGTGTAGGTCTGTAAAAGGGCGGTGAGGTAGGACGCTAACTCATGGGGGTTATGCCCGATACTGTCAAGGTCATAGCGGTATTCGTCATAGCCGGGGTGGGTGCTTTCGATATTGTCAATCTGCTGCTGAAGCTCGTTTTCCTTTGCGGCGTAATTGTTCTCCGTCGCCACAAGGTCGCTGTCCTCCGACGTGTAGGAAGTCCCAAGTATGCCGTTCATCAAGCCGGAGAACATGGAACCGCAAGAGGAAAGCCCCGCCGATACCATGATGAATAAGAGCAGCGCGGCAACGGCGATACATACGCCCGCCGGGTGCCGCCCTACAAAAGCGATTGCCTTTTTTGTTTCCTCGGCGGTCTTTTTTGCCGCCTTGCGGGTGTTCTCTGCGGCTTTCTGCGCCGTTTTTGCGCCGCCTTTCCTTGCCGACTTTGCATACTGCCGCTTGATTTGCTGCTTCTGCATGAAGCGGGAAAGGGGATTGCCCGCAATCTGCGGATTGTCATGCAGGGCTTTATGGTACTGGAAATCCACATTCGCCTTGAACGCCGCTTTCTCTGCCTTTGCCGCCGCCCGGTAGGGTTTGAGCTTGTGGCTGTGGTAGCCCTCCTTGACTTTCCGCGCCCCGTACTTTGCGCCGCGCTCTGCCAGTTCTTCGGATTTGTGCGCCCCCTCAACGCCGGAATTGTCCTTTTCAACGGAATGTATCTTGTTGTGGACGAAAATACCCGCTTCCTGTGCGGGGCGGGATAGCGGGTTATTGTGGGGCTTATTCTTTCCTATGGGCTTTTCCTGTTCCTCAAAATGTAGGCGGGTCTTGCCTTTCCCGGTGGCTTCATCAAAGGTGCGCTCCCGTACAAGTTTCTTTTCTTTGGGGATAGCCGCCTTTGCCGCGTCCAGACGGTCGGCTGCTTTGTCCGATTTTCGGATATACCTTT
>ENA-OUQK01001298-OUQK01001298.1-human-gut-metagenome-genome-assembly--contig:-NODE-1298-length-12966-cov-15.048099_pt1 | contig 12966 bp, 10 predicted proteins | sample MGYA00237954_ERZ548842 | MGnify/ENA primary metagenome ERZ548842 (study PRJEB26490, sample SAMN05194704) | human gut metagenome | biome: terrestrial biome; feature: human-associated habitat... | reverse complement strand
GCTGCCGGAGCGGTGCTTAAGCCGCAAGGCGGGAATTGTGCGGTGTTGCCTTAGAAGTGAGGAAACGGAGAGAGTATAAGAGTGTTATGATTTTAATACGCGGCGCAAGCCGCAACATAAACTCCTAACGCCTCCCTCCTGACTTCCAATTAACCAAGTTCTACTTGGGCTTTGCTTCCGCATTTGGTCTTTTGGACCAGGATTTGTTTGGGGATGCGGTCCTGGAGGGTTTCGACGTGGCTGATGATGCCGACCAGCTTATCGGAACCGGCAAGGGCAGTCAGGGTGTCGATGGCTTTTTGCAGGGCGTCGGCGTCCAGCGTGCCAAAGCCTTCGTCCACAAACAGGGTATCCACGCTGATGCCGCCGGCACTTTCCTGGATGGTATCGCTGATGCCAAGAGCCAGGCTGAGCGCCGCCAAAAAGCTTTCGCCGCCGGAAAGGGAACCGACCGGGCGGGTCTTGCCGGTGTAGGCATCGAACACATCCAGCTCCAGTGCGGTCTTGGCGGCAATATCGGCGCTCTGGCGGCGGCGCAGGGTATACTGGCCGCCCGTCATGCGGGTAAAACGACGGTTTGCGGCGGCGACCACGCCGTCAAAATAAAAGCTCTGCACATACTGTTCAAAGGGCAGCTTTTGCTTTTGGGGCAGATTGCCGTTGATGGTCTTGCTCAGGTTATCCAGCATGGCGGCGTTGGCGCGGGCAGATTCTGCGGCGGTGATGGCTTTTTTTAGGTTGGTCAGGGCATCGCGGTTGGTATCCAGCCGGTGCAGGGCGGCCTGGTTTTGGTCGCGCAGGTTTTTGCGCTCAGCTTGCAGTGCAGTAAGGGCCTGCTGCTGGGCGGCAGGGTCCGGGCGGCTGGCGGTATCCCCGGCCTGTTCGGCCAGGGTTTGGGCGGCGCTTTGGGCCGCAGCAAGTTCTTTGGAAAAAGCATCGCGGCTTTTGGCGGCGGCATCCAGTGCGGCTTGCAGGGTGCGGCGCTGTTTTTGGGTCTCGGCGCGGGCGGCGGCCATAGCGGCGGCATCTGGCCAGGGCAGGTTTTTCTGCCCCTCGGCAAGGCGGGTCTGGGCTTCCGCGGCGGCTTTTTCGGCGTTGGCCTGTGCGGTGCGGGCCTGCTCCACAGCGTTTGCCTGGTCGGGGCGCTGGGCTTGCAGCTGGGCTTTTTGGCGGGTCAGCTTTTCCAGATCTTTTTTGCGGGATTCAGCATTTGCCATGCGGTCATGCACTTCGGCAAGGCCGCGGCGCAGGCTGTCATGTTGGGCCTGCAGGGCGGTTTGCAGCTCGTCCGGGGTCAGGGTATCGGCCTGCGGCCCGGTATAATGCTGGCGGCGGCGCGCCAGAAAGGCGGCGGTACGCGCATACAGGGTATCCCGTTGGGTTTGGGCTGCGGCTTTGGCTTCCCCGGCTGCGGTGGAGGCTTTGGAAGCTTCCGCCGCAGCGCTCGCCGCTGCCTGCGCAGCTTTGTTGCAGGCGGCTTCGGTGACATGGCTGGGGGCGGGGGCAGCCGGTGCTGGGTGGTGCAGAGCACCGCACACCGGGCAGGGGGTGCCATCCACCAGATCTTGCGCCAGAATCCCGGCGCGGGCGGCATTCAGGGCGCGTTGCATCTCGGCGCTGGAATGCTGGGCGGCATCGGCCTGCTGCTGCTTTTGCCGGTATTCATCGGCAGTGCGCTGCCAGTTGGCTTGCGCGGTGTGCAGGCGGGGGATATCGTCCAACAGGGCTTGGCAGTCCTGCTGCTGGCTTTGGGCCAGCTCAATGGTTTTGCGGCAGCTTTCCAGCTCGGCGTTCGGTTCGCCGCAGGCCGTGATCTGCGGTTCCAGCTGGGCTAAGGCAGTATCGGTACTGCTTAGAGTTTTCTGGTCTTTTTCCAGCGCCGCGGCGGCCTGCTCGGCCTGGGCGCGGGCGATTTTGGCGCTGGCTGCGGCGGTGCTCAACTCTTGATAGCGCGGCTCCCACTCCGCAAAGCGCTGCAGCTTGGCATCCAGCTCGGCAAGCTCCGGGCGGCGGGCTTCAGTCTTGTCCCACTCCGCATTCAAAGCGGGGGCCTGGGCAGTCAGCTCGGCGGCTTTGGCCTGGGCTTCATCCAGACTGCTCAGCAGTTTGGCACGGTTTTGGGCGGCTTCCACCGCGGCGGACTGCGCTTCAATGCGGGCATCAAGGATATCCAGCTGTTGGGATTGCTCCGCCGTCAGGGCGGTGTCCGCTTCGATCATTTCAGCGGCCCAGTCCAGCGCGGCGGGGGCACGGTAGGGGTCACGGCTGTCCTGCGCATCGGCAAGTTCGCCGGTGTGGGGGCTGCCAGGGGCAGGCTGTAAAGCGGCCAGCAGCTGCACAACGGTGTGGTTGGCAAGCTCAGCCTGGCGCAGAGCTTCCCCGGCTTTGGTGCGGGCGGCACTGCCAAGCCGCTGGTAGCTGGCGGTATCAAACACGCGGCGCAGAATTTCGGCTCGGTCGGTGCTGGAAGCATTGAGCAGGCGGGCAAAATCATTCTGCGCGATCATCGAGATTTGGGCAAACTGGCGGGCGTCAATGCCCAGCAGGGCTGTCACCGCTGCAGTCACGGCTTTGGTACCGGTCACGGGAGCGTCCGGCTCCTGCGCTAAGGTGGCAGAGCCGGGAACCGTGGTAACGCCCTCGCCCCGGCGCTTGGCGCGGGTCTGCTCCGGGGTGCGGTTGACGGTATAAGTACGGCCGCGGTGGGTGAACTCCAGCTCCACAAAGGTGGTATCAGTGGGGATGGCATAGTCGCTGCGCAGCATGTCCGGTTCGCGGTAAGCGCCGGTGGTTTCGCCGTACAGGGCAAAGGTGATAGCGTCAAACAGCGCGGTTTTGCCCGCGCCGGTATCGCCGCTGATCAGAAAGAGGCCGCTGGAGCCAAAGCCGGTCAAATCCAGTGTGCAGGTTCCGGCATAAGGGCCAAAGGCGCAAAGGGTCAGGCGTACAGGTTTCATAGTCCGGCCTCCTGGCGCAGCTGGGCCAGAGCTGCGGTTTCTTCGGGGGTAAGGGTGCGGCCGTGCATCTTTTCAAAAAAGCGGGCGAACAGCTCGTCAAAGCTCATGGTGCGCAGTTGGGCGGCCTGCTGGATGGCATCGCTGCCGGTATCCAGTGCGCCGCCGGGGGCGTAATCCAGCTTCATGGCGTTGGGGTAAGCGGCACGCAGCACGGCCATGGCGTCCGGGCGGGGAACCGGGTCGGTCAGGGTGGCCCAGATGTAATCTTCGGCATCTGTTACGGTATCGGCGGCGGTCAGCTGGTCCAGCGGGCCGGTGAGGTGGCGCATGGCGTGCAGCGGGCGCAGGGGCAAAAGCTCCGGTTCGGCTCCGTTGGCCCCGATATGAACCAGAACGGCGCTTTTCTGCGCGCCGCACTCATCCAGCGAATAGCACAGCGGGCTGCCCGCGTACCGCACAGTGGGGCAGCCGACCTGCTGCGGGCGGTGAATGTGGCCAAGGGCGGTGTACAGGTAGCCGGTAAAGCGGGCAGCATCCACGGCCTGAACCGTGCCGACGTTGACATCGGCGGCAACGCTCTCACTGCCGGAACAGGTGGGCAGACTGCCGCCGCCCAGCACCATCTGGTGGGCGATCAGAACCCGACGATCCCCGGCGGTGGGCAGCGGGCCCAGCGCGGCGGCGATGGCGGAATCTTCATCCCGGATATCGGCATCCGGCAGGCAGTGGCGCACGGTGGCGGGGCGGACAAAGGGCAGGAGGTCAAAGGTGAGCTCGCCGAATTCATCCTGCAAGATGACCCGGCGGGGGGCACTGGTGAACTGCCCGGCCAGATAGACCTGTTGGTTGGAAAGCAGCCCGGCGGCATAATCCAGCCGCTCGGCGCTGTCATGGTTGCCGGCAATGGCCAGCACCGGAATGTTCCGATGAGCAAGCTCGGTCAAAAACCAGTCCAGCAGCAAAACTGCGGCGGCAGGGGGCAGGGCGGTATCGTAAATATCCCCGGCCAGCGTTACCGCCTGCACATTGTGGGCGGCGCACAGGTCAAGGACCTGCTCTAAGATATAGCGCTGGTCCGGCAGCAGGTCAAAGCCATTGACCCGCTTGCCGAGGTGAAGATCGGCGAGGTGGAGAAGATTCAAAGGTGGCACCCCCTTGAAAGTTAGGAGTTATCTCAATTAGGAATGAGGAATGAGAAATTAGGAATTGGAGATGGGGATAAGTTTGAAATTTGGGGTGAATGGTAAATTTGTGGGGTAGGGCGACATAAATTCTGATTATTTTTAGGCCCTGCGTGGGGAGCCACCCCTCAGTCCGCTGTGCGGACAGCTCCCCTCCAGGGGAGCCAAAATATACGGCGGGCTTCTGTATGAATTTGTTGTGGCATCCACCATAAAATCGCGGAACGGTCAAGATCGTTCCCTACAGATTGTTTTATAATGCGCAATCGTCATTTTGTATGCATCCCACCCGTAGGGGCGCACATTGTGCGCCCGTTGCTTTGTGGGGAATAGCGTGGTGGAATATACGGCAAACACTCTATAATTTTTACGTCCGCCAGGATGAACTCCCGCCCTATGCTCGGCCCATGAAAGGTTTTCGCCCAGCCTTTTTTCAAAAAGGCTGGATGGTCAGCGCCAGATTTTTTCCCAGGTGGTGATATCGAGAGTAACGCCGGGCAGTACTTCCATGGGGACGGTCTCACTTTTGCGGAAGCGGCACTTTTTGCAGAACCCTTCAGCTTTCAGGTCCTTGGCCCATACCCGCAGATATAGGCGGCTGCGGCCATCGCCTTCGGCCAGTTTTTGGGCATAGGCCACAATGCTGCGGCCAATGCCCTGGCCGCGGGCTTTTTCCAAAAGGAACAGGCGGGACAGGCACATGGCCCCCGTGGGGGTAAGATCCAGCGCAAAATAGCCGACTGGATCGCTGCCCAGATAGATCATGAAATAATTCACAGTTCCGCTGTGGATCTCGTCATCCGTCAGGATATCACTCTGGTACTTTTCCGCCAGGGCGCGGGCTACTTTTGGGGTCAGCTTGGTGTAATGCTGAACAAAAATTTCTTCCGCCAGCTGGCTGATCTGCTCAATATAGCGGGTTTTGGTCACTTGCTTGTAGGTGGGTTTCATGGGGAACCTCCGTAATGTATGGTTATTCAACGGTAACGCTGGCGCGGGCGGGCAGGCAGGCGGCCCAATCGCCCTGTTTGGTCAGTACGCCAAAGGATTCACAGGTGTGGTCCGGGCAGGGGCTTTCCACAAAGCGGATGCCGCCGTTTTCCACAACCAGATGGATGGTGTAATAGCCGGTATCAATATCATAGTGATGGTCGGTGTCCAGCGGGATGCGCAGCTGGGTGCTGTCATCGCCATAGGTCAGCACGGCAACCAGACCGGACCCGGCAGCCGGATGGCCGAAACAGAGCCACAGCACCCCGGCGGCCAGCAGAATGATGATGGCAAACAAAATGTTCAGACGGGTAGATTTTTTCAAGGGGAAAACCTCATTTAATCAGGGTCAAAATTCAAGGTCAGCCGCATGCCGTCAACCCCGGCGGCTGCGGTGGGGAACGCCTGCTGCGCGGCGGCAAGGCCGGGGGCAAGGTCCGTTACGGCGGCGCTGTAATGGGTCAGCCACAGGCGGCACACGTTGGCTTCGGCGGCAAGGACCCCCGTTTCGCGGCAGGTGGAATGGCCGTATAACTTCGCTTTGGGTAGGTCGGCGTCATCGGCATAGGTGGAATCCATCAACAAAAGATCGGCATCCTGTGCAGCGCGGCGCAGCGCAGCGCAGGGGCGGGTGTCGGTCGCATAGACAACTTTCAGCCCGCGGCGCGGCGGGCCGAGAACCTGGGACGGCAGGAAGCCGCCCACCGGCTGGCCGCTTTGCAGGGTGGACCAGTAACGCACGGGGATGCCCGCCGCCTTTGCCCGCTGGGGATCAAACTTGCCCGCCCGCGGCAGGGTGAACGCATATCCGCAGCAGGGTACCCGGTGCTTGAGGGGGAACGCCTGCACGCACCCGGCGGGCACTTCAAACTCGCCTTTGCAGTCCGGCAGTTCTTTCAGCCGTAGTTCGAACGGCAGCGGTCCGGCCACGGCGTAAAAGGTGCGCACCACATCCGTCAAGCCCGGCGGCCCAGCCATGACGAGGGGGGCAGTGCGGCCCTGGGCGGCCATCGTCTGCCAGATGCCGGGCAGGCCGAAAATGTGGTCCCCGTGGTAATGGGTCAGCAGAATGGCGTCCATGCGGAAAATACTGACCCCGGCCCGGCGCGCGGCAGTCTGGGTGCCCTCGCCGCAGTCCAGCAGCAGGTTGGAGCCGCCCACCGTGATGCAGGCAGCCGCCAGGGCGCGCTCCGGCAGGGGCTGTGTGCCGCCGGTGCCAAGCAGAATGATATCCAGCATGGCCAGAACCTCCGATAGGCTTAAGGCAATACCGCATAATTCTAAGTGCCGATACGGCGAGCGAGGTGCGGCAGATGCTAAGCCAAAAGCGCAGATAATACTGGATGTCTTATCGAGCATTTTGGCAACGCAGATGCCGTGCCGCAGCCGCCGGAGCGGTGCTTAAGCCGCAAGGCGGGAATTGTGCGGTGTTGCATTAATACGAAATGTATTTCTTACAAGATTTGATAAACAAATCGTATAACTTGTGGGGCGGTGGCTGTAGAAAGCATATACCCCCAACTTATCATACTGCTAACAGTATACCACAACATGCCAAGCGGGAAAACCGGAAAATTTTAAACGGGGGACAGCACAAAATGTTGAAAATTTCACACCTGCCGCGTATTATGATAAGAATGAAGCGAAAGGGGAAGGCGGCCGTAGGGGGCAGAGTGTACCAGCGGAGTGTTTGCCGGTATCACGAAGCAAAATATCCGGCAAGGCTCGACATCCGGGACGATGCAAGCATCGTCCCCTACAGATTGCATTTAGGTTCGTATCGAAAATATATGTCGCTCCGAGAGAGAACACTGTTATCTAAAATTGTACTTCGTGCGATGTTCGTTATTACAGAAAGCTTTTTGGCAGGATAAGGCGCATTTTAAGATGTATGCACCACTGCCGCAGAAAGGAATGGAAACCGGTATGAAAAAGTTCAGGATTTGGATTTTGGCCGCGCTGGCAGCAGCGCTTTGCCTGTTGTGTGGGTGCAGTGCAGAAGATTTTGCCCTGCCGCATGAAGTGCAGCTTGCCGTTGGCCAGCAGTGCGCGCTGGCCGGGGAGCTGCGGTTTACCGGCAGCCTTTCCGATATTACGCCGCAGGACCGGGCAGAGTTTGCCCAAGCTGTGACCGATGCAGTGGTACATATTGCTTCGACTGACCCCAGTGTGGCCGCAGTAGACCAGGACGGCAACGTGACCGCTGTGACCCCCGGCACGGCAACCGTGTTGGTAAGCTGTGTGGACCTGGATTTTTATGCCGAAGTGAACATTAATGTTGTGGAAGCCGCCACGCCGGAAAGCGCAGCCCTCGCGACCCCGGAAACAGCCACGCCGGAGAGCGCTGCGCCGGCGACCCCGGAAACAGCTGCAACACCCGAAAGCGCGGTTCCTGTCACCCCGGAGACTGCTGCCCAGTCGACCCCGGAAACAGCCACGCCGGAGAGTGCTGAACCCGCAACGCCTGAAACTGCTGCTACTCCAGAGACCGCTATCCCGAAAACGGCTACCTCCGAAAGTGCAGCTCCGGCAACACCGGAAAGCGCCGCCACACCCGAAACAGCAAAAACGGCCACGCCGGAAACTGCGGCCCCGCTCAAAATGCCAAGAGCAACCGAAGCCCCAGCTGCAACTCGGGAAGAAACAACGGCTGCTGACGAAAAAACAAGAGAACCGTTCCGCGAATTTTTGAAGAAAGCAGGCAGCACCGTGGCAAACTTTTTTGGCGGGTTGTTCGATAAGAGCAAGACCACGGGATGATGCCTGACCGTGAGGATCCGCCCAAAAAGCAAAGAAAAACGGAAAGATAAACAAAAAGTATTACACTTGCCAAAATTGAAAAAATGTGTTAAAATAACACTATAATTTTATAGCAATATGACAGATGGCAAGTCCACAAAGGAGGCAGTGTCGTTGAAAATCTATGAATCCGCAGAGGATTACCTGGAAAAGATCCTGATGCTGACAGAACGCAACGGGGAAGTCCGCTCCATCGACATCGCTACCGAGATGGGCGTTACCAAGCCGAGCGTGAGCATTGCAATGAAAAATCTGCGTCAGGCCGGTTATATTTCGATGGATGGTGCTGGGTATATCACCCTGGAGCCGCCGGGACTGGAAATTGCCACCCGGATTTATGGCCGCCACAAAAAGCTGACCCGCTTTTTTGTTGCACTGGGTGTGGACCCTGTTGTTGCTTCCCACGATGCCTGCAAGATCGAGCATGACCTGAGCGCAGAAACCTTTGAAAAGCTGGTGGCTTTTGCCGAAAGCCAGCATATGCTGAAGGAATCCTGAGTTTTTTATAAGAATCATGATGCCCCGGACGAGAAACGTTTCTCGTCCGGGGCATTTTTGCTGCAGTGTGCGCGCTATATGTGATATAGAGCCAAATAAAATCCGCCTCGGCAAAAAACTCTGCCGGGGCGGTAATAGAATCATGCGGGATTGCTTCAGCTTTCCGCAACACCAAAGAAGAACTTGTTCAGGCGGTACTTGTTTTCTTCATACAGGCCAATGTGCTTGAACAGATCCTTGTAATAGGTGGTCAGCTCAAACCGAGTGGTCAGCACATCAAAGGGGTTCAGGTGGTGCACGGCGCTGTCTGGGTTTTGCACATAGTTGTAAATGGGGGTGGAAAGCGCATAGAACTGCTGGGCGTAGCGGATAAAGCTTAGATTGAAATACAGGTCCTCGCTGTAGTCCAGTTCCTCATTGCAGCGCACATCGGGGTGCTCACGCACAATGTCGGCGCGGTAGAGCTTGTTCCACATCACGCCGTAATAAAAGCTGGCGGGCTCCTGCATCAGGCCACAGGCAAATGCGTCTTTATTCAGGGGGCCTTCCATCAAAAAGCCGAAAGTCTGCACCCGGTGCTGCGGATCCAGGATGGGGTCCAGCACACGCTCCACCACGGTATCCCGCATGGTTTTGGGCAGGCTGACCGGCGGTTCAATGCGGTTGTAGTGGGCAATCACCATATCGGCGTGGCTGGCTTCCGCTTTCTGTACCAGCAGCTTGGTGGCATAGGGCTGGATGAAATCATCCGCATCCACAAACTGAAAGTATTTGCCGTGGGCTTCCTGCATGCCAAGGTTGCGGGTGGCGGAAACTCCGCTGTTGTTTTTGTCGATCACCACAATGCGGCGGTCAATACCGGCATAGCTCTGGCAGACGGCATAGCTGACATCCTTGCTGCCATCGTTGAGCAGAATGATCTCCAAATTCCGGTAGGTCTGGCGGCGGATGCTCTCAATACAGCGGGCAATATGGTCTGCTGCGTTGTAAACAGGAACAATAATGCTGACTAGCGGCTGGCTCTGCGGTTCGGTAGGCATGGCGGGCCTCCTTATATAAAAACGGTTAGGTTGTTGCCTTTACTATAACGCAGAACCCGCAATTTTGCAATAACACAAATACCGCAGGCTGTGCCCCGGAACATTTTGGTGTTGCGGTTCGGCCTGCGGTATGGTTTTGCTGGCTTTATTTGTTCTTTAGGACGTCGATTTCGTCCAGCTCCACAGCGGGCACATAGTAGGCAGAAAAGGTGTGCAGCGTCTGGTCGACATCATCGCCGTCGCCCAGGGCAGCGGGGCCCTCATCAATCGTGTATTCCCACATGGGCAGGTAGTAGGCGGCGCTCCCCTGCACATAGGTCAGGCGCAGGTTGGCAAGGTGCTCCGGCTCTGCGGCGGGGTCAACCGCTTCCGCCGTGTAGCTGTCGGTCAAAAACTCTCCGTTGGCCAGCCGCTTGTCAGCCTCGGCGCGGGAAACGCTGGTGTATTCGCCCAGGGGCTCCACGGTGCGGTCCGTTTCATGCAGGCTCAACAGATTGCCGTCGGTATCTACGCTGACCAGCAAGTAATGGAAAGAATCCGCCGCGAACTTGACAAAGAGGGAAGAGGGCTGGCCGTAGATCGTGCTGTCGCCTCCATCCGTCACATCGGTATATTCACCGCCAAGCAGAGAGGTAAAGAGGGAACCGTATTTCTCTTGCAGGTCGGCGGCAATCACGCGCTCTTCCGCAAGGGTGGCAAAGGTCTTCACCTCGGCAGAGCTGTTGCAGACCACACTGGTGCGCAGGTCGTTGGAGACGGTGATTGTCAGCCCACCGGGCCAGTCGCTTTCGGGGATGTTCAGCTGCAGCTGTGCGACATTAGAGAGATAATTCAGCACGGAAGAATCTGCATCCCACCCGTTCTGCTCGGCGGATTCCTTTATACCAGATACTGTTTTGGAGATGGTATCGGCGCTGTCCCTGCTGAACGTGGCGGTGTCAGCCAGTGTGGCATCCAGCCCAAGAGCATCCAGCACTGTGCGAAGACGGGCTTTCATGGCATCGGTATTGTCGGCGGCATCCAGCAGGCTGTTGCGGTAGACCGGCAGGCTGGCAGGGAGAACAACATCCGCGGAACTGCCTAAAATTAGACTTTCGCCGAAATACAGCTCATCGGCACTGTGGGCCAGCAGGGAAGAACTGCCGGAAGCGCCGCTGCCAAGCAAAATATCGCTCAGAGCCTGCAAGGGGCTGCTGTCCTGCATCGCGGATTTCAGGGAGGAGGACAACGGGGCATCGGCAACGCTGCCTGCGTCGGCATCTGGTTCACTGCCCTCCATGCTGAATGCGCTGAAGGTATCGGGACTGTTGGATTCCTCATAGGCGGGGGCGCTTTCGTTCAGATCAGCGGTCTCGGCGGCCTGGCTGACCCCGGCGGAACGGTCCTGACTGACCATCGCCGCCCCTAACAGAACAAGACAAAAACAAGCTGCTGCCGGAACAAAATGCCGGAATTGCAACGGAATGGTGCGCTTTACGGGGGTTTTGTTGGCAGATTCAATCAAATCATCATCAATTTGCCCGATCGCGCGGAATAAATCGCGGGAACTCACAGGCAGACACCTTCTTTCTCTAAGTAGGCTTTCAATTTGGTGCGCATCCGGTGCAGGGTAACGCGCACCTTGCTTTCGCCAATACCGTAGCGCTTGGCAATGTCGGCGGTGGCGTCGCAGTACCAGTACCGTCGAATAAAGATGTTGCGTGCCTGCTCCGGCTGGCTGCGCAGAAACGCGCTGATGGAGCGGGCTGTTTCAGCGCTTTCTACCTCCTGCGCGGTGTGGTCTCCGGCGGGCAGGCAAAATTCCAGCTCTTCCAGCACGGTTTCGGTCTGGCCGCCGCCGCGCTTTTTGGCATTTTGCCGCTCCCGCAGGTCCAGTGCCAGGTTGCGGGTAATGCGCCCCAGGTAGGGTGCAAGCTTGTCCGGCCGGTTTTGCGGCATGCTGTTCCAGGCGGCCATCCAGGTGTCATTTTCGCATTCTTCGGCGTCTTCCTGGCTGCCCAGCAGGTTCATGGCAATCTTGCGGCAATAGGCGCCAAACTTTTGTGCGGTCTGTGCAATGGCCTGCTCGTCCCGTGCCCAGTACAGCGCAACAATGTCGGCATCAGTCATTGTGGCACACCTCGCTTTCCTCTTACTATTTATATAATAGGGGAATCACCCCCAAATGTTACAGGCAGAAAAGTAAAAAACGCACCCCGGCGGGCGGGATGCGGCAAACAATACAAATCAGAGCATATGTTTTTTGTGCAGTACCCAGGCAGCGATCCCACAAATAGCAAGCGTAAGCAAGCAGACAATGACAAATCCATAATCAGAACCGGAAAACGGCATGCCGTCAATGTCTACGTTCATGCCATACAAACCGGAAATAACGGTCGGGACAGCCATCAACAGGGTAACGGAAGTCAGGTACTTCATCGCATTGTTCAGGCGGTTATCCAAAATTGAGCTGAACAGCTCGCGGGTGCCCTTGATATCATCGCGGTAGATGCTGGTCATCTCAATGGCCTGCCGAATCTCAACGATTACATCGTCCAGTAGTTCCATGTCATCAGGGTACTGTTCCAGCCGCTTGTAGCGGGTCAACCGGTCCAAAACCGTGCTGTTGGCACGCAGTGAGGTTGCGAAATATACCAGGGTGGATTCCAACCCATGCAGCTCCATCAAGTCACTATCGCGCAGGGTACCGGTCAGGTTTTTCTCAATTTCCTGGCGGCGGCGGTCGATCAGGCGCAGCTCCTGCTGGTACATCGTGGCGGCGCGGTACAGAATCTGGTACACAAAGCGCATCTTCTTTTTAGTAGAAAAGCCGCGCACCCGGCAGGAAGCGAAATCAGACAATACGGGGGTATCTACGGAGCAAACCGTGGTGATGGTGGTCTGGGTCAACAGAATACCAAGGGGAATGGTGGTGTATACGCCCTCGGCGGCGCCGTCTACCTTTAAGGGTATATCCACAATGATGACGGTATAACCATCTTCCAGGCTGATACGCGCGGATTCTTCCGGGTCAAGGGCGGCCTGCACATCAGCGGGCTCAATATCTAAGGTGGCGGCAACCTCGCGGATCTCCTCCTGGCTGGGGGCAGTCAGGCAGATCCATGTGCCTTCCTCAATTTCGTCTGCGCGGGTTAAGCGCCGGTTGACGGTTTCGTATATCGCCAGCATGGAAAGATCACCATCATTTCTTTGTTAAATCACAGATTTTAGTATACTTGCTTTGGACCCAAAGCGCAAGTATGGAAGATAAATGATTTGGGAAAGATGGGGAAGCAGGGGATGGAGAAGGCTATTTGTATTATAGGAAGATGTGGGGGAAAAGGATAAAAAACGGGGACAAAAAGAAAATGAATAGAGAAACCACGTTAAAGCGTCCATATGCACTCTGCCCAAAAATAAATCGAAAAAATTATGAAGAAAATCGAAAAAAGGTGTTGACAATGGTTGAAAGTGTGGTATTATAAATAAGCTGTCGCGCAAGACAGCAGCTCTTCAAAAGCC
>ENA-OUQK01001297-OUQK01001297.1-human-gut-metagenome-genome-assembly--contig:-NODE-1297-length-12970-cov-4.884243_pt1 | contig 12970 bp, 16 predicted proteins | sample MGYA00237954_ERZ548842 | MGnify/ENA primary metagenome ERZ548842 (study PRJEB26490, sample SAMN05194704) | human gut metagenome | biome: terrestrial biome; feature: human-associated habitat; material... | reverse complement strand
TCTTGGGGGATCTAAAGGGGGCCATTCTCTTTTGTGAAAGAGAATGGCCCCCTTTTATCACGCCTTGGTGCGATCGTACGAAACGACCACACGACGGTTCGGCTCGGTGCCGATGGAGAACGTTGTCACACTCGGCGTATCCTGGAGCGCGGTGTGGATGACGTGGCGCTCGTAGGCGTTCATGGGCTCGAGGGTGACATTGCGGCGGTACTTCGTCACCTTACCGGCGACCTTTTCCGCCAGGCGCTCGAGGCTCTGCTCGCGCTTTTCGCGGTATTTTTCCGCATCGACCTGCACGCGGGCGCGGTTCTTCTCGCTGCCGCGGTTGATGCTGTAGTTCGTCAACTGCTGGATGGCGTCGAGCGTTTCGCCGCGACGGCCGATCAGCGCGCCGAGCTTTTCACCTTCGAGGAAGACCTTGTAGCGGCCCTTCTCACTCTCGTAGACCTTGACCTCAGCGGCGGAGTCCATGTGCTCAAGAAGGCCCTTAAGGAACGCGCGGATCTGCTCGCTCTTCTCGTCGTGGCACTCTTCGCCGAGGTCGACAATGGGCTTGGGCTGCGGGGCGGGACGCTCCGCGCGCTCGGCGCGGGGAGCGCGGTTCTCGCGGCGGTCTTCGCGCGCCGGACGGCCGCTGCGCTCTTCCTTGGCGGCGCGGGGTTCTTTTTTCTGCAAAACCTCGGGCGCGTACATGGGCACGGCCTTGGGCGCAGAAGCGGGTTCAACTTTCTTTTCGGGCTTGGGTGCGGCAGGCTTTTCCACCGGCTTGACCTCTTCGGCCTTGCCGTCGTCATAGCTCACGCGAACGCGCGCGGGCGCGCTGCCGATGCCGAGGAATCCGGCTTTCGCGCGCTCAAGAATTTCAACAGAAACGTCGTCTCTGTCCATCTTCAGCTGCGCGAGCGCACTCTGGATGGCCTCGTCCTCCGTCTTGCCCGTTACGTCAATAAACTTGATCATTCAGACAAGCTCCTTACAATTATTCTCCGTAGTGCTCGGGGTCGTAGGAACGGCCGCGGGCATAGGGGCGGTCGCCGACGCGTCCGCTTTCGTTCGTGGAATTTTTCTTCTTCATGGATTTTGCAGCCTGCTTTTCCGCACGCTTTTCCTTGAGGCTCTTCTTCTCAGCCTCTTCGGCAGCGTACTTACGCTGCTGCTCGCGGGCGGCTTCCATGCGGCGCAGACGGTCGTCGCTCTTCTGCTTTTCCTTCTCGCTGAGCTCGTCCTCCATGTGGCTCTTATAGTACTTGGTCAGAACCTTTTCCTGGATGGCGTAGAGCAGCGAGTTGACGATCCAGTAGACGCCGAGAGCCGCGGGCAGCGTAAAGCCGATCCACAGCGACATGAGCGGCATCATCCACATCATCATGCGGCTGGAGCGGGCCGCGGCGTCGTTGCCCTCAGCGGCGACGTTGCCGGCCATGGACGCCTTGGACTGCAGAAAGCTCAAAGCACCGGAAATGAACGGGATCAGCACAACGCCGATCACGGGCCAGCCGCCGGTGAAGAAATCTTTCCACACATCCCCCGGCATGACCGTAAGGTCAAGGCCGAGGAAGTTGTAGTTCACGTTGAGAAGGCCGTCAAACTTGCCGGAAAAATCCGCAAAGTTGTCGGAAATGAACTTGGCAAGGCCGATCTCCTCATAACCCACGCGCACGCTCTCGGCATTGTAGCCCAGGGTGGTGGCAAGGGTCGTGATCTCCGTCACGACGTCCTTGGAGAGCATCATGAAGCGGCTGAGCGGCTGACGGATGATGGAATACAGAGCGATGAGGATGGGGAAGGGCAGGAAGCTCCAGAGGCATCCGCTCATGGGGTTCACGCCCTCCTGTGTGTAGAGGAGCTGCATCTCCTCGTTCATGCGCGTGGGATTATTGGCGTATTTCGTCTGGATCTCTTTCACCTTGGGCTGGAAGAGATTCATGCGCATCATGCTCTTTTTCGACTTCATCTGGAAGGGCAGCGTGATGAGCTTCACGACGATCGTGAAGAGCACGAGAGCCCAGCCGTAGGAGCCGGTCAGCTCATAGAAGGTGCGCAGGACCCAGGCGAAGGGAACGCAAATGTAGTAGCCGATGGTTGACATTCTTCGGTTTCCTCCGTGGTTTTAGGTTCGGTCACGGGACCGGGTCGTAGATTTTTCCGCCCTTGTAGAACGGATGGCACCGCATGATACGCTTGAAGGCAAGCCAGCCGCCCTTGACCGCCCCGTACTTCTCGATCGCTTCGAGCGCGTATTGAGAGCACGTGGGGATAAAGCGGCAGCAGGGGGGACGGTAGGGTGAGATGGCCCTGCGGTAAAACCGGATGAGAAACAGCAGAAAGCGTTTCATGCCTGCGTTTCCCACAGATCAAGCTTTTTGCACGTTTTTTCAAACGCGCGCTTGAGCTCCCAGTAGTCCGCGTGGGCGGCCCTTGTGCGGGCGACGACGATGCAGTCGTAGCCCTGCTTCATCTTCCCCTGGCTCAGGCGGAAGATCTCGCGGATGCGGCGGCGGACTCGGTTGCGCACGACGGCGTGGCCGAGCTTGGTGCTGACCGTGACGCCGAGGCGGTTGTGTCCGAGCCGGTTTTTCCGGTAATACACCACAAGGCAGGACGAAACACCGGACTTGCCCTTGGCATACATCCGGCGGAATTCGTAATTTTTCTTGACGGTGGTGGTGCTTTTCACGCGTGATCTCCCTGCTTTTGCGGATTTCTCCGCATAGCCTGCAAGGGACGGCGATCGAAACACATTCTCATCGGCCGTCCCTCATTGTTTCATGTGTAGCATACGATACGCAAGTTGCTCCCGCTTTAGTGGGTCAGACGGGCGCGGCCGCGTGCACGACGGCGAGCGATAACCTTGCGGCCGTTGCCAGTGGACATTCTCTTGCGGAAGCCGTGCTCCTTGGAGCGCTGGAGCTTCTTGGGCTGGTAGGTGCGAGAAGTAGCCATTTCGTTTTACCTCCTGAAAAAATTTTACCGGCAGCACCCCCTTGGGGAGGCGCTGCACTTACTCGACGGCGGGCGGAGAAAGCTCCCCGCGGACCGCAGTTGATAAAAATAGTGCCGTATTGATGCGGCATACGGGGAGTATTATATCGGTTTTGCCGCATTCTGTCAACCAAAAATGCAAAAATTGGTGCATATTTCCATTTCCCGCAAAACCTTGTGGCGCGTATCGAAACATGCAACTATCTCTTGTGTTCTTTTGCCTGTTTTTCAGGGCTTTTGCACTGCAAAAAACAGCGTTTTATATTTAGAATATGTGTTGCGTTCGCGCGCGTTTTTTGGTATAATATAGGGAGTAAATTTTCGGCTGTCACAGCCGTTTATTCCAAAGAAAGAAAGGAGCGCTTCCGTGAACTCTGTTGCAGACATCTGGAAGATCGTTCTCTCCCGCCTCAGCCAGGACCTGTCCGAGACGACCATCTCCACGTGGTTCGACGAGGTGGAGGCCGTGTCCATCAAGGACAGGACGCTCTATCTCCACTGCCCGAACGATTTTAAGCGCAGCACGATCGAATCCATGTTCTCTGACCGCATCAAGGATTCCCTGCGGGACATTTACTCCGCCGATTTCGACGTCAAGCTCCTCTCCACCGCGGAGAGCACCGCCCTTTTCGAGCCCGAGGTCAAAAAGTCCACCGCGCTGCTCGATTCCGGCGAATTCACGTTCGACACGTTCGTCGTCGGCGAATCGAACAAGATGGCCTATGCCGCCGCGCGCGCCGTGGCCGACGGCGTGGGGCACTACAACCCGCTATTTATCTACGGCGACTCCGGCCTTGGCAAAACGCACCTCATTTACGCCATCGCCCACCAGATCCGCACGACGCGCCCGTCGGCGAAGATCATCTACATCAAGGGCGATGATTTCATCAACGAATTCATCGAGCTCGTGCGCGCGGGCCGCGGCAGTGAGTTCCGCGCGAAGTACCGCGACGCGGACCTGCTGCTCGTGGACGACGTGCAGTTCGTCGCGGGCAAGGAGCAGGTGCAGAACGAATTTTTCCATACGTTCAACACGCTCTACGAGGCCGGACGCCAGATCGTCCTGACCTCCGATCGCCCGCCCTCTGACATGCACCTTCTCGACGACCGCCTGCGCACGCGCTTTGAGTGGGGCTTACTTGTCGATGTGCAGCCGCCCGATTTTGAAACGCGCCTTGCCATCGTGAAAAACAAGGCCGCGCAGTGGGGCACCGTCATCGACGACGACATCGCGCGTTACATTGCCGAGAATGTCACGTCCAACGTCCGCCAGCTCGAGGGCACGATGAACAAGATTCTCGCCTACCGCGATCTTATCGGCCGCGAGATGGACGCCGACGCCGCGCACCGCGCGGTCGAGGACTTTATGAAAAAGAACGCGAATCTCGCCCCCACGGCGGCGATGATCATCACCGAAACGTCGCGCTACTTCGGCATCGACGAAGAGGTCATCAAGGGCCCGTCTCGAAGCCGCGAGGCCGTCAACGCCCGTCAGGCCGCGATGTACCTCGTGCGCCGCATGACGAATCTGTCGACTCCCGATATCGGCCGCGAGTTCGGCAAGCGCGACCATACGACCGTGCTCCACTCGCTCGAGCAGATCGAAAAGAAGATGAAATCCGATCCCGTCTTCAACCAGACGATCAAAGAGATCACGATTAACATCAACTCCAAGAGATAACAAAGTTTTCCACATTATCCACAGGGTTGTGCAGAGGGAAGCTGTGGAAACATTTTTTCAAAATTTTGGGTGTGGAAAGTGATAGAACTTTTCAACAACCCATGAGGGATAAATTTTCCTTGCCACTTCGGGCAAAAATTGGGTTTTCCACATTTTTGCGCCCCTACTGCTGCTATTTCTAAAAACTATCCTTTTTCAAAAAAGAAAAAATCATCCGTTTTACGAAAGGAACGCCGCTATGAAATTCTCCTGCGAAAAGCTGCTGCTGCAAAATGCAGTCAATACCTCCTCCCGCGCCGTCGCGGCGAAAAGCTCCATCCCTGCGCTCGAAGGACTGCTGCTGACCTGCGGCGGCGAGAGCCTGACCGTTTCGGGCTACAACATGCAGACCGGCATCCGCACGAAGTTTGCCGTCGAGGTCGAGGAGTCCGGCGAGCTGGTCGTCAACGCGCGCCTGATCAGCGAGATTTTAAGAAGACTGCCCGACGACGTCGTGACCTTCACCGCGAACTACAAATTTTTGATCCACCTGACCTGCGGCGACGCGGATTTCGACATCATGGGCCTCTCCGCCGCCGATTTTCCCGAGCTGCCCGAGGTCGAGGAGAAATACGCCGTCCAGATCGCCGAAAAGACGCTCAAGTCCATGATCCAGCAGACGAGCTTCGCCGTTTCGACGAACGAGGCACGCCCCGTGCACATGGGCTCGCTGTTCGAGGTATCTGCCGAGGGGCTGACCGTCGTCTCCGTCGACGGCTTCCGCCTTGCGCTTCGCAAGGAAGCGCTTGAAAAGATCGAGGGCGGCGCGTTCTCGTTCGTCGCGCCCGGCACGGCGCTCAATGAGGTCGAGCGCATCTGCGAGGAGATCGACGAGGTCGTGACCATCACGCTCGGCCAGCGCCATATTCTCTTCGAGGTCGGTGAGACCGAGCTCATCTGCCGCCGCTTAGAGGGTGAATTCCTCGATTATAAGAACGCCATCCCGCGCAGAAACCCCATCAACGTCGTCGTCGACACGAAGACGATGCTCCAGAGCCTCGAGCGCGTGAGCGTCGTCATCAGTGAAAAGCTCAAGAGCCCCGTGCGCTGTCAGTTCGGCGAGGACAAGGTGACGATGTCCGCCAAGACCGCCAACGGCGACGCAAAGGACGTCTGCCGCATCGCGGGCGACGGTCAGGGGCTTGAGATTGGCTTCAACAACCGTTATCTGATGGACGCGCTGCGCTACGCGCCCGCCGACACCGTGAGAATGGAGCTCAACACCGGCATTTCGCCGGCCATCATCGTTCCCGTCGAGGGCGAAGAGAACTTCCTCTACATGGTGCTGCCCGTGCGCCTGAAGGCAAATTGAGACAAAAACTGAATCCATATCGTATAAAATGGTACAACGATTTCTGATAGGAATCGCTTTGTAAAGGACTTTTTATGACTGACATTACCATCACCACGGAATTTATCAAATTGCAGGACCTCTTGAAGCTGGCGAATTTAGTCGGCACGGGCGGCGATGCGAAGATCGTCATCCAGAACGGCGACGTTTTGGTCAACGGCGAGGTCTGCACGATGCGCGGCAAGAAGATCCGTCCGGGCGACACGGTCGCCTTCGACGGCAAAGAGCTGACGGTCTCCTATGAGAATTGACGCGTTGGCGCTGCGGAACTTTCGCAATTACGACGCGCTGAATGTCACGTTCGCGCCGGACTGCAACGTCATCGTCGGTGAGAACGCGCAGGGAAAGACGAATCTGCTCGAAGCCATCGTCTATCTCTCGTCTGCCCGTTCGCCGCGCGCGAGGGCGGAAAAAGAAATCATTTCGTTCGGCAAGAGCGAATGCAGCATCAAGGCGAACGCGTTTGCGCGCAACCGAGATTTTCTGCTCGAGATCGCGCTCGCCGCGGGGAGAAGACGAAAAATTCTCATCAATAAGGTGCCCGTGAAAAAGGGGAGCGACCTCAGCGACGTGCTCGGCGCGGTCTACTTCTGTCCGGAGGATCTGCTGCTGATCCGCGACGGCGCGGCGGCGCGGCGCAAGTTCATGGACGACGCGCTCTGCCAGCTTCGCGCGCGCTACGCGCAGGCGCTCAGCGACTATCACCGCGCCTACGAGCACAAGACGCGCATTCTGCGCGACAGCGAAGAGTATCCGTCGCTTCTTGATACTTTGCCGGAATTTGACCTGCGCATGGCGCAGAGCGGAGCGGTCATCATCTACTACCGTGCGCGGTTCTGCGAGCGATTGAAGGAATATGCGGGCATCGCGCACCGCGAATGCTCCGGCGGCAGGGAAGAACTGGGCGTCGAATACCAGACGGTTTCGACCATTTCAGACCCGCTCGCGCCAATTGAAACGATTTACGACCAGCTGCGCGCGCATCAGGCATCGCACGCGGCGGCGGAACGGGCATCAAGAATGTGCCTTTCCGGCCCGCATAAGGACGATATCGCCGTGACGATCGGCGGCGTGAACGCAAGGCAGTTTTCGTCTCAGGGCCAGACCCGCACGGCGGCGCTCGCGTTCAAGCTCGCCGAGCGGGAGATTTACCGCGAGATCACATCCCGCACACCGCTGTTATTGCTCGACGACGTGCTGTCCGAGCTGGACCCACGACGGCAGGAATATGTGCTCAACCGCATCCTCGGCGGGCAGGTGTTTATCACGTGCTGTGAAGAGGATCGGTTGGGGACACTTTTGAGTGGAAAAGTGTTCCATATCTCGCAGGGAGCGGTAGTTTAGCCGCACCTATGCGGCTGGGAGATGCCGCCTGCGGGCGGCAAGACCACACCCCCCATTTTCTTTCCCGAGAAAGAAAACGGGCGGTGTGACCGTCCAAAAGAAAGGCGTTTGATTGGCAGCCCCAAGCTCGAACAACCTTTATGCCTCCGGAATGCAACTGCCTGCGTGCGGCGGAGCCGCGTCAGCTTTGCAAGACGATTTGCCTCTGCTTCTACTACCCGCTGTTGCGCAGCCGTTGGCAGCTCTGCTGCCTTACGGATGCGGCACACCCCTTGCGGGTGCCGCTCTGCTGATCTTGTGGAAGCACAGCCTAATCTCCGTCTACTTCGGATTTTATCAATTTTGCTGCTGCCTGCCAAGGCGGCATTGCTGCGCTCGCCGCGGTTATGTCAGCGGTGATATTCCAGCAGATCGCCGACGGTGCAGTGCAGCACGCAGCAGATGCGGGCCAGAATGTCAAGGTCAAGTTTTTCAACGTCACCGCGATACCACTTGTCGACGACCTCAAAGCGCACACCGATCCTTCTTGCCAGCGTGTTGCGGTTGATGCCGTCACTGTCCATGCGCTCCTTTAACTTGAGCCGCACGTTTCCATACTCTTCCATTGTGATGATACCGCTGTCAGCCATATTTTTCACCTCAACGGTATACTATGGTGATAGTAACGTCTTGACTATTCGCTTATTTATAGTTACTATTTATATAGTATTTCAAAGGAGGATATGATTATGCTGACCTACAAAAACCTTTATTGCTCCCTGGTTCGCAGTATGAGCGAAGCCATCGACCTCTACGACAAGGGAAAGGGCATTCTCGCCCGCGAAGGCCTGAAAAAAGCCCTGTTGGACGCAGAAGACCAAGTCATTTCCCACGACATCATCCCCGACGAACCCATCAGCAGCTCCCACCCAGCAGAAGACTAAACAGCGCGGCGAGCGCAGCAATGCCGCGCCCGCAGGCAGTCTGCCGCCCAACCACCGTCACTCGCGCCTCACGAAGTAAGGCGCGGTTGCAACATGTAACGATACGTAGGGGTTCATGGCGAAGCCATGTACACCGCACCTGATTCCGCAGGCTGAGCAGCTCTTCAAGCCCCAGACCGGCAATGTTGGGGGTCGAGGGGCCCTCCCCTCGCGTTCTCTTGGGGGTTCAAGGGGGCCATTCTCTCACGCGAGAGAATGGCCCCCTTTGCCGCACCCCTGCGGGTACGCAGGGAAAAGCACGCAGCGCCGCCGCGCTGCATCACGCGCAGCGGAACGCTTCCACAGCCGCCCCATCCGCGCAGCGATACAGCCGCCCGTCCTTGGCGTAAAACGTCTCATTCCCCTCGTCGCATTCGACGTTCCATCGCAGACGCCACACTGTCTCGGCTCCGTTTTCGTCATAGCCCTGCCAGCCGAAGCAGCTGACCTCGTTCAGCGCTTTCACGTTCCTCCCAAGCCGCAGTGTCACCGTGCAGTCGACGATCTTCGCGTTCGGATAGTCCTTTTCCGCGTCCGCCGCAACTTTCTCGTCACCGAAGACGACCTGGGTATTCCATATCTCCGGCGCGTTCAGCGCAAACGCCGTCGGCACACCGCGGCCGATATACCCGCCGAGCGCCGTCACCTTGTAGCCGTGCACTTCATCGGGAATGACGATCACCGCGCCGTCGCTCCCGTCCCAGTCAACGTCCGCCGCAAAGGCTTGATGCGTCACCAGGTTGCGGTAGTAGCGCTGCCCGTCTGTGTCTGTCCAGTCCGCCGCGCGGTATCCCTGCGCACCGGTCAGCATCCATAAGAGGACTCCGACCGCCGCGGCGATCAGCGCGACCGGCAGCGCGATCGCGCCCATCTTTCCGGAATGTTTCTTCTGCATGACAATACTCCTTTCTTCATCCTTGCAAAGGGCCTTTTCATTTCCATCCAAGTTGATTATAATAGACAGACACCGCATTTGTAAAGGAGGTCCACCGCATGGCGACGCTCAACACCGATATCCGCTATATCAAGGGCGTGGGCGAAGCGCGCGCCAAGTCGCTCGCCAAACTCGGCATCACCGACCTGCGCTCCCTCCTTTCCTACTTTCCCCGCGCCTACGACGACCGCCGCGCGTACAAGAAGATCGCCGACCTCATCCCCGGCGAGAATGCCTGTGTCTGCGCCGTCATCGCGGGCGAGCCCAGGCTCTCGCGCATTCGCAAGGGGCTCGACCTTATCAAGCTCCGCGCCGTCGACGAGACCGGCGCGCTTGAGCTCACCTATTTCAACCAGTCCTACCTCAAAAACACCTTCCACACCGGCGACGCCTACGTCTTCTTCGGCCGTGCCGAGGGTACGCCGAGCCGCCCGCAGATGACCAATCCCCTCTTTGAGCGCGAGGGCGCGCACCAGATCACCGGCCGCATCATGCCCATCTACCCGCTCACCGCGGGCGTCAGCCAGTCGATGCTCTGCAAGGCCGTCGAACAGAGCCTCGCCGCCTGCGTCGACGAACTTCCTGACATCCTTCCTGAGAACGTCCGCCTCGTCTACCAGCTCTGCCACACCCGCTTTGCCTACGAAAACATCCACTTTCCCACAGACGACGAAGCCCTCTCCGCCGCGCGCCGCCGCCTTGCGTTCGAAGAGCTTTTCCTGCTCGCGCTCGGCCTCAAGCTCCTGCGCGAGCGCCGCACGTTCGTCGCGGGAAAACAGTGCAAAAAAGTTGACCTTTTGCCCTTTTTCACCTCTCTCCCCTTTTCCCTCACCGGCGCACAGCGCCGCGCCATCGGCGATATCGCGCGCGACCTGACAGGTCAGCGCCCGATGAACCGCCTCGTGCAGGGCGACGTCGGCTCGGGCAAAACAATGGTCGCCGCCGCCGCCATCTACATGGCCGCGAAAAATGGTCTTCAATGCGCCCTCATGGCCCCGACAGAAATCCTTGCCGAGCAGCACTATCGCTCGCTCGCCCCGCTTTTGGAGCCTCTCGGCATCCCCTGCGCGCTGCTCACCGCCTCGACCAAGGCCAGGGAGCGCCGTGCACTGAATGAACGTCTCCGGTCCGGTGAACTCTCCCTTGTCATCGGCACGCACGCCCTGCTCTCGCCCGATGTACAGTATCAAAATCTTGGTCTCGTCGTCACCGACGAGCAGCACCGCTTCGGCGTCGACCAGCGCGCCGCGCTGTCCGCCAAGGGCGACGACCCGCACCTTCTCGTCATGTCCGCCACGCCCATCCCGCGCACGCTCGCGCTGATGATCTACGGCGATCTCGACGTCTCCATTCTAAATGAGCTCCCCCCCGGACGGCAGAAGATTGACACCTTTGCCGTCCCGTCGAGCTATCACGAGCGTATCTACGCTTTTTTGCGCAAGCTCGTCGCCGAGGGCCGTCAGGCCTATATCGTCTGCCCCATGGTCTCGGAAAACGACGAGCTCCCTGATGAGCGCAAGGCCGTCACCGCCTACGCAGAAATGCTGCAAAAAGAGGTCTTCCCCGACCTTCGCATCGCCCCCATCCACGGCAAGATGAAGCCTAAGGAAAAGGACGCCGTCATGCGCGCTTTCGCCGCGCATGAGATCGACGTGCTCGTCTCCACCACCGTCATCGAGGTCGGCGTCGACGTGCCAAACGCCGCGCTCATGCTGATTGAAAACGCCGAGTGCTTCGGCCTCTCCCAGCTCCACCAGCTGCGCGGCCGCGTCGGCCGCGGCCGGCACAAGTCCTACTGCGTCCTTGTCTCCGACAACAAGGGTGAGGAAAACAAGCAGCGTCTCAAGGTCATGTCCTCCACGAGCGACGGCTTCGCCATCGCGGAAGAGGACTTGAAGCTCCGCGGCCCGGGCGACTTTTTCGGCTCCCGCCAGCACGGCCTGCCGTCGCTGCGCGTCGCCGATCTCTCGTGCGGCTTATCCCTTCTGCACGAGACGCAGTCCGCCGCCGAGCAGCTCCTCGCCGCCGACCCCGCGCTCAAAAATCATCCGCTGCTCAAAGCCCGCGTCGAGCTTCTCTTCGAGCTCAACGCCGATGCCATGAATTGAAATAAAAAGTCAGGCCTGCTGGCTTGACTTTTTTACGCTTTGTAGTATGATTAGTATAACTAATCATACTTTAGGAGGTTGATTTTATGGAAGTACCTCAGGGCAAGCACGCCTGGATGGTCAAGATCGGCGAAAAGGGCCAGTTTGTCATCCCCAAGGAAGCGCGCGACATTTTCGGCTTTCACCCCGGCGACGAGCTGCTCGTCCTCGGCGACGACGAGCGCGGCATCGCCATCCTGCCCAAGGCCATGCAGCGGGAATATATGCTGCGCATCTTTTACGAAATGGACAACGGGGGCGACAGCAAATGAGCAAGATCGTCTTTTTCTGCATCCCGGCCTACGGCCACACCAACCCGACGCTCGGCGTCGTGCGCGAGCTCACCGCGCGCGGTCACGAGGTCCGCTACTACTCCTACGAACCCATGCGCACGCTCATCGAAGCCGCAGGCGCGCAATTCGTCGCCTGCGACCCGTATGACTGCGAACAGCACCTCACGCCCGCCGACGGCGCGCGCGTCGGCAAGGACATCGCCTTTTCGACGCACATTCTGGTCGAGACCACCCTCGCCCTCGACGAAATGGTCTGCGCCGACATGCGCGCTTACGCGCCCGACTGTATCGTCGCCGACTCGATGGCTGTCTGGGGCAAGGCCGTCGCCAAAAAGCTCGGCATCCCGTTCATCTCCTCGACCACGACCTTTGCCTTCAACCGCTATTCGGCCAAAGTCATGAAGCAGAGCGGCGGCCAGATGCTCAAAATGATGCTCGCCATGCCGAAGATCAACCACGATCTCCAGCGCCTCCGTGACCGCGGCTATCCCATCAAAAATATTCTCGACATCATCCAGAACGACGACCGGACCGACACCATCGTCTACACCTCGCCCGAGTTCCAGCCCTGCGCCGACACGTTCTCAGACAAGTACGCCTTCGTCGGCCCGTCCATCCGCCCCGCGACAGAAACTGTCGAAAAGACCCGCGATGTACTCATCTACATTTCGATGGGCACAGTCAACAACGACCTCCTCCCCTTCTACCGCGCCTGTATCGCCGCGTTCGTGGACTCGCCCTATCAGGTCATCCTCTCCACCGGCGAGCAGATCGACCGTTCCGCTCTCGGCACACTTCCCGACAACATCACCGCCCTCCCCCACGTCGATCAGATCGCCGTGCTGCAAAAAGCCGACGTCTTCCTCTCCCACTGCGGCATGAACAGTGCGAGCGAGAGTCTCTACTTTGGCGTGCCGCTCGTTCTCTTCCCGCAGACGAACGAACAGGGCGGCGTCGCCGCCCGTGTCGCCGAACTTGGCGCGGGCCTCAAGCTCGAAAAAGCCGACGCTGCCTCCATCCGCACCGCGGTCAACGCCGTTCTGCAAACACCGTCGTACCGCGCGAATGCGCAGAATATTCGTGAGAGCTTCCTCCGCTGCGGCGGCGCGAAAGCAGCGGCGGATAGAATTCTTTCTGTCGCTGACAGAAGATAAATTTCCTGCGTCCGCGCAGGGAAACGATTAAGGGGGATATTCTCTTTCCTCGGAAAGAGAATATCCCCCTTTGACCCCCAAGA
>ENA-OUQK01001292-OUQK01001292.1-human-gut-metagenome-genome-assembly--contig:-NODE-1292-length-12993-cov-3.358865_pt1 | contig 12993 bp, 3 predicted proteins | sample MGYA00237954_ERZ548842 | MGnify/ENA primary metagenome ERZ548842 (study PRJEB26490, sample SAMN05194704) | human gut metagenome | biome: terrestrial biome; feature: human-associated habitat; material... | reverse complement strand
GCAATACATCCTTTAACCGATTCAGTTTATCTGCTGATTTTCCACTTTCAGCTATTGGAAGATATTCCGAATGTTCCATTGATCCCACTCCTCCTAATATAACAACATCCAGTAAATGTCCGGCATCGTCTATAGACTGAGAATACTCTTGCTCTGACAAATGATTCAAATTCACAGCCAACCCCATGTTAGCACTTACACCAATTTGCTGTAACATTTGTTTTTGCTGCTTTACGTCTGCAGCTATTCTAAAACGAGTATTAGTCAATAAAATTTTAAGTTGTCTCTGTCCTGCATACTCTGACAAAATCTTAAACGATTCTTTCATCTTATTGTAGATCTGCTGTTCAGAGTAATTAGCTTCAATAGGAGCCTGCGTAGTAAACAGTGCTCTTTTTAGTCCTAGATGTCCCATTTTACTCAACACATCCTTATAATAATCCATACTTCTTTCATAATATACAGGAACAGCATCACATAATGTCAATCCAGGAAAATGATTAATCTCTTCAATAAAACTAACAATGACCGAAAGTCCTATCTTATCCCACCATTTTTTCTCCTCCAGCAAAGCATCCAAAGATTTATTAGCAATATATTCAGCTGTTACACACACACCACCAAATGCATCAAAAAAGCAATCGACTCCTGAAACAGCTTTTCGTATATCTTTTTCATAACGCTCCAAGGTCAAAATATGATTTTCGTTAACCGGTAAAACTTTTTTATCGACTGTTACATCCAATTGCTTATTTACACACCTTTCACGCATTGCCATATAAACATCATCCCATTCCAGTATTGAACAATCCAATAACCTGAAATTCTTCCCATAAGACCAGTTAGAGTTTTCCGAAATAGAATCAATAAAACAAATATTATAATATGCCCTCATTTCATCTGGACACTGATTCTTATAAGCACAAGGAATTAACAATGAATGTTTTCCGTATAGCAACTGCAATTTCTTACTTATTCTATTTAAGTCATCTTTTGTACGCTGAAAAGCTGACTTCTGAATATCAAAAGTCCAATAACCAGAATCAAAGCCACTGCGCAAATCTGCAGCTATATCAAGTGACTGTAGCGTATACCACTCATTTTGGCGCGCCAAAGCCTTATCATCCATTTGCAAAACAGCCCTCCCATCAACAGCCACTCCATCAAAATAATCAAAAAAAGTAGGCATTGTCCTAATTACCTCTTTCAGGTACATCATATTATCGGTAGCCAAGTAGGAACCTGTTACGGGTGAAACCTGATTTATTTTTCTCATCACATTTATTTTTTCATTTTTCACCGTTACATCAAATAGACGAATATCCCCTCCATAGATATGTGATTCATCATCTTTACCTTCTACTTCTCCCTTCATCTCATGAGGCCAATACCCGGCACAACTGAAAAGCTTATTTCCTGTAGAAAGTTCATTTATTGTTTCTATATCACCTATATGTGATTCTATTTTAAATGGAAGACTTTTCAACGTATTATTATACACAGCAAGCCGATATTTTCCTTTACCTAAATAGTTTACTATATACCCTAAATCTTTACCTACCGAAAATAAATTTACAGATGAAAATAATTCATCCAAGATTGTTTCAAAATGGCTCAACAGACGATAAGGACGCTCCAAATAAGTATTAAACTCCCCTCTATGCCAACTAGAAGGAGGTTGTACTCGATAAGGTTGAGAATTTAAACCAAACTCTGTCAATGACAGAATTACCCGTCCCTTTCCTACTGGAATACACCAAACCGTAGGAAATTTTCCCACCTTAGCCATGATTTGCGCATTCTCAGGCAAATCAGCCTTATATAGTCTAAATGCAGCCTGCTCAACGATTTGTTCATTTCCTACTTTCACTTTAGTTCCTGCCGGGAACAAAGTATTTTTCTCTATAATTTTCCATTCCGGCCAAAAACGAGCAGCATTTTTAGCCGTAACCACAAAGGTTCCTCCTTGTAATACATAATCATTTATTTTATCAGTCAATTCTCTTCCTCCACTAAACAAATCACCAGCAGCTACTATCACTGGATATTGCTTCATTGTTTCTACACGAGCATCACTCAATAACGCGTCTACATTCTCACCGTAAGGAGTTGCGCACATGGCCCCAGTTTCATCATAAAAAAATCCACTTCGCTCATAATGTGGATAAAACATGCTGACAAGAGCATCCGTCAAATAATCTCCTGAGGAATATGGCATACCATTCCAAACGCGAAATGAAGCTGCAATATGAGAAGCAGGCATCCAACCTGAATAAAAATCATTCAATAAAGCAATCTGAGTAACCATAACTCCAGGCTGCCCATATTTATGTACAAAATCCACGCAATCATTATGCATTATCCCAATGGGAGAAAGTTTTCCACGATTAGTGGCCCAAGCTCCTTCACACCATCCATGTTCCATACTCAAAATTGTAGAATTATACATATATTGAGTATAATAAGAACGCTTCATAAGCGACAAACTTCCACCATTTTTAAACCCATTTTTATCATCATAAATTTTGCATCCCCATGAATCAAAAACAGATACATCACCATACCACAATATGCCATATTGCTTCCCTGCTCCCCTTAAATGCATGTATTGTACCTGTCCGTTAGTTATCTTATTCTGAGTCTCCGAACCAGCCAGCATAGTATATCCTTCTTTTAAAATGGGATGCCAATACCAAAGTACACTTAATGCACTGCACCAGTTTCCTAAATCACTTGCTACCCGATCAAAATAAGGTTGTGAAGCCAAGTATTGCTGTTTTTTATCAGGTATATAAGGTTCTATAATATGCCGATATGTAAAATTAAAACGTCCATCTTGTTCTCCTACATCAAAACCCGTGAACTTATTTCCTATATACCTCTGAATCTGATCTATCTGCCACTTCGGAACAATACATTCTCCAAATCCACCATATACAGGCATAGCAGATCCCGGTCCATATCCACCTATATTATGCACAAAGAAATTATTCTTCGACATAAATTGCAATCTCCGAGTGAAGTTCTTATCACACATCAATGAAAGTCCTGGCCTATATACATCACCTTTTACCTCAGCTACCTCTGTTGAATCTATAGGGGTGTTACGCCCCACTACAAACTGGGTCTTATTGCCAAAATCTTTCCACGATAGCGAGGGATAAGGCCTTCTATAATATTCAGGATAATCTTTCGGCTCTACCAAATAAGGATATATTGCAGGGGTTATTGTCAAACTTTGAGAATAGTTTGTCTTACACGTTTCCTTTTGTTCTATGGTTTCAGCAGCATACCCTTCAATACTGACAATCGGTAAAAAAGAAGAAAGCAGATATAAAATATAACGGTATCTCATAACACTATATAAAAAACAAATCAACACACTAGCTAAGAGAAATGTAATAAATAGCTTATCACATTTCTCTATAAACCTATAACAAATTAGAAGCCGCCACTCCAGATATAAGATATGGACAAATCATCTATCAATAAATTCATATTATCTAATTTTGATTCTATTGTAAGATTAAATGTGTCTCCTACCTTAATTAATCCCGTTTTATAACTAAACTTTGTCCATTCCCCAACATTAGAATAGACTTCATTTGTTCCAAAAGTTGAATACACATTAAAACTTCCATTTTCTTTTCGAGCCATAAAGCTTATCACATAATAACCATCATACAAAGCACCTCCCCAATCATGAAGAATCTGTAACTTACCTTCTTTTATTATTAATTGCTTTGAGCCCGAATATGCTTCCCCCGCTACGACTATAGGGCTTCCCTCCGTATAATATTGTGTACGTTCAGCTATTTCAGTCCAAGGTTGTATTACATAACCATCCTCATATTTTTCATAATTATCCAAACATAAATAAGCTTTGTTTCCAGTAGCCGAAATTCCAGTCTGTGAAATCCCATTATAATTATTTGAATAAAGTGTATATTCTGTGGGAACATCTGTAGCATCATAATCAATAAACTGATTTTCAACTACATCTGCATAAAAAACATCATTCTTATATAATTTATAAGAAGTAGCAAAACGCCCAGTTGTCCACGACAATACACATCCTCTAATATCATCTACCGAAGCTTCAAATTTTATTGGAGCACGTGGAATGATTCCATTTGGAATGCCCAAATATCCAGAATCTGAGGCATAAGTAGAAGAGCGCCATCCCATAGCATCCACTGCATAAACTCTATATTCAGTCAATGTATCAGGTGCTAAAGCATCTTCATAAGACTCTACATACAAACTATCTGCTATTACTTTTAAACCACGAACCAATGTATAAAATGCAGTTCCTTCAACCTTATCCCATTTTAAAAAGACAGAAGTATCCCCACGTGTAGCAGACAAATTCTCTGGTGAAGCTATTCTATTAATAGCATAATCTTCTTCATTACAACCAACATATACAAAGGTTCCAATAAACACAAAAACTATAAATAACAACTGTTTCATAATAAATTAATTTTATTAATACCCAGGATTATTAGGAGAAAGATTTGGATTTGCATCAATAGCACTTTGCGGAATAGGCCAAAGTTCATTCTTTCCAGAAACAAACACTTTATGAGATCCAAAATCATATTTTTCATCCGATGTGATTCCATTTATCACTTGATCAGCAATACCCCAACGACGAATATCAAAATATCTTAATCCTTCAAAAGCAAATTCCCACTTTCTTTCATTCTGTATCGTATTCATCATCTCAGATTGAGATTGTCCTCGAGGCACACGTGCAATACCGGCTCTATCTCTTACCTTATCTAATATGTCATAAACAGAATCGTCTATTTGTCCAAGCATTGTTTTAGCCTCTGCATACATCATTAACACATCTGTATAACGTAAAACAATAAAATCAGACTCATCTTCATTTGTCCAGTCTATTTTATCATCTTCATTCATATATCCTTTATTTATTGTTAAAGGATAATCATTTGCGCATTGAGCACTTATATTGCATACATATTCAGACGATTCATATAAAAGGCCATTAACCATTGAATAATCACCAATATAAAATGTGCTTTCAAACCTAGGGCCTCTATTCGCCCATTTTTGTTCCGGATCATAAGCTCTTGAACCCTCTTCCACTGTTTTACCATCAATTAAAGGATATGAATCTATAAATTCAGGTAATACAGAAACTGTTTCCCAAGAACCATTCATACTGGCTTCTGGCAGTCCTGGTAACTTACTACCAAACGTTGTATTAAAGGTGCTTCCCTGTTTATATCCTCCCGCAGTATATTTTAAGGCAAATAAAATCTCTTTATTATCTTCATTTGAATTTGAGAAAATGTCTTTATAATTATCCAAGAAACCAATTTCAGATGGATTTTGCTTTTCCAATTCCATTAATTCCAATGCACTCTTAATTGTATTCTCATAATCCTCTGCATATAAATAAGCTCTTACCTTCATTCCAATTGCAGCTTGTTTTGTTGCAATCCCTTCACGAGAATCATAAGGAGTAACTTCTAAGTTTGTTGCAGCCAATGTAAGATCTGGAATTATAATTTTTTCCATAATCTCTGAAAAAGGACTTCTTGGCAATTTTGATTCCTCAGGAGTATAAATCTTATCAACCAAAGGAACATCACCCCATAAACTTGTCAAACGAATATAACATAAAGCCCTTACAAAACCTATTTGCCCTGTTACATACTTTACAAAATCCTCATCAAAATTATCAGCTTTTGCCTCTATTTCTGCCTTAATTGTATTCGCCCATGAAATTGCATAGTACAAATTTTTATACACAAGATCTACATTTCCAGTCACTGCATTTAATTCTCCTCGTGAAATATCAAACCAAGGTTGTGTCCAACTGTTCTTCCACATACAAACATCCGCACAAACCTCCCAATACAGATTCCCAAAATATGCACCTCCAACAGCATCTGCATCCGTAGGCCGAAGTATTGCATAAAGCCCTGTTATAGCCTGATTAAAATCCTCTTGAGTATTAAAAAATGTCTCTTTTGCCAAAGAATCCTCCGGTTCCAACTCAATCCAATCATTGCAACTATAAAAGAAGCATGACATAAAACCCAGTACTAATAAATATATCTTTTTCATATTTCAATTCTATTTAAAAAGTCAAATCAATACCCATTTTGAATGTCGTAGCTTGAGGAATTCCTCCACGTTCTCCACTACTATTAGACCGTTCTGGATCAAATCCCTTATATCCTTTCTTTGTCCAAGTAAATAAATTTGATGCAGAAGCATACACCCTCAAACGGCTTGCTCTCAGTCTCTTACATATATTCTGTGGAAAAGTATAGCTAAATACTAAATTTTTCAAACGCAGATATGTTCTATCCATCAGAAAATATGTATTGGCATAAGTATTATTAGGACCATTATCTACCCACACTCTCGGTACAGTTTCACTAGGATGTTCAGGTGTCCAACGCTGTACCCAAAATTGTCCAAAATTGGAACCTTGGAAAGTTGGTGTATAATATTCGCAAGTTCCATAAGAATATGCGTCAGCAATCCCCTGAAAATCAACACTCAAATCGAATCCTTTATATCCAAATGACAAATTTGCCCCAAAAGTCCAAGAAGGATACTCAGTTCCTAAAATTTGCCTATCGTAAGCATCAATAGTTCCGTCAGGAGTCCCGTCAGGACCGCTAAAATCTTCAAAAATAAGATCTCCAGGACCAGCCCCACTCACATGAGGGCTATTATCTACTTCTTCTTGTGTTTGATAGATTTTTCCAGTCCACTTCACTAAATAATATGAATTGATAGGATTATCACGTGTAGTTATTTGATTTCCATTTATATGCCTATCTGCTTCACCAACCAATGTTGGATCTAACGAAATAACTTTATTTCGTATATATGAAGTATTTCCACTTATTGACATATTAAAATTATTAAATCTTTTTTGGTAAGTGGCCATAAATTCAAAACCATTATTTTGCACCTGAGCAAGATTAGTCATTACCGAGCTAAAACCCGTTTCATAAGGTAATGGAGTATTAAATAAAATATCCTTTGTTTTACGAATAAAATAATCTCCTTCAAAAATCAATTCTGAATCCAAAAGATGTAAATTAAAGCCTAAGTTTGTTACATTCGTCGTTTCCCAATGCAAATCAGGATTTCCATAGCTAGATGGCGTAACCCCTGTTTCTACAGTTTTTCCCCACACATAATTTGCATTATAAGCTATCTTTGCCATATAAGGAAAATTATCTCCACCATACTGAGACAAAATTGCATATTTAGATAAAGCACTTGAATTATCTTTCGTAGTAGGATCACCTGCACCTAAAATATGAATATAGTTAGAGATAAATTTACCACGGTATGCATCAAAATAGTTATTACTATTCTTCTCATAACTAACAGCTGCCATAGCTTTCAAGTTATGCTTGCCAAAATTCTTCTCATAATTTAATTGTACATGAGGGTTTATTCGATAGTTTCTAGAAGATGACATCTTTAGACTTGCATTCCCATAAAAATTATTTTCCAGGTCACTCATTGTACCATTGAAATAAGGATCCGCCAATAATTCCTTATAACGCCAGTTTTTTGTTGAAGGACATCCCTTCCATTCATTATAATCATAAACCTGAATATTAGCATTCAATATAGTAGTCAAATGAAGTCCTGGCAAAATATTCCAGTCCAAATAAGCAGTGCCAATAATATCATTACGAGTTTGATGTATCTCATTATATAAAAGTCCAGCCAAGGGATTACCACTTTGAACTTGTCCCGTATAAGATAAAGAATAACTATCAGGAAGAGCCAACGACCCATCATCATTATAAGCTGGATTTAAAGGAGAAGCTCTCATTATATCAAGTGCAAAGACCTCATTCACACTACCATTGGGAGTTCTTTGATTACCATAAGTATACCCCATTACAGCCCCAACGTTCAATTTTGGCAGAATTTGTGAATCTAATGTCAAGCGAGAAGTAATTCGTTCATAATTACCATCTGAAACAATAGATCCTTGATCCATATAACCTAAAGAAAAATAAAATTTAGTTTTATCGTTTCCTCCATGTGCACTAATATTATACTCTTGAGTAAAACTAGATCTAAAGATTTCGTCAAACCAATCTGTAGAACATGCCTCTCTATAAGAAGGTGTACGGTACAACTCCATTACTTCTTCAGAAAATGCAGGAGTTAATCCTGAATTGACACGTGCCTCATTCATTAAAAGCATAAAAGTCTCTGTATCTGTGACCATTTGAGGCTTACTCTGTTTGGTTATTTGAGATATAGAAAATCCAGCATTCACATTAAAAACTGCTCTATTTTCTGTGCTTCCTTTCTTTGTAGTCACAAGAATTACCCCATTAGCTGCTTGAGAACCATATATTGAGGCCGAAGCAGCATCTTTTAATACAGAAATATTCTCAATATCTGCAGGATTCACTACATCCATACTTGGCGATATAACACCATCAATTAAAATAAGAGGTGCAGTATTATTCAAGGTTCCCAATCCACGAATGGTAATTTGTGCACCATCATCTCCTGCAATACCTGAAGATTGTGCAATATGAACACCAGCAACTTTTCCAGCCAGACTTTGAGAGGCACTAGTAATTGGTTTACTTTCTAATTGTTTTGAATCCAAAGTAGCAACCGCTCCCGTTAAATTTACTTTCTTTTGAGTTCCATAACCTACCACTACAACTTCATCCAAAACCTCTGTATCTTCTGCTAATACAACCTTGACAAAAGTTTGCCCTTTCAATGCAACTTCTTTTGTTTCATATCCAATAAATGAAATTATTAAATTCTTTGCAGATTCATCCTTTAGTATAAAAAAACCATTCAAGTCAGTAATTGTACCTAAAGATGTATTTTTTATTTTTACACTAGCGCCAATGATTGGCTCTCCATTCACATCGACAACTTGCCCTTTTACTTCTGAACTTTGTTTTATTAAATTTATTTCATTATAAGATAAAGATTCAGAAGCCAAAAGGTAATCATGCCGTATCATAAGACCTTCCAACATTATCATAGAAAGGAATATACCAATTCTATTCAAAAGCAAACATTTTTTGTTTCTCATATAAACCATAGTTTAAGTTACAAAGCAACCAAATTAAATTTCACACATCATATTATTCATGCATTCTTTATATATGCAGTCATAACATTAATCAGCATTTTATGTCTGCGTAATTGAAGATGACATTACACTTTTTCTAAGCCATTGAAATCTGTTCATAACAATATTAAATTAATAGGTTCAAAAATAAAAAACATGTTTTTCTAGGCACAAAAGTAGAATGTATAAGCTCCCAAATGAGGAAGAAATCCGTCAAAAACAGGTAATAATAGGTTTTCAGCGTAAAAAGAGAAACATTCACCCTTTATGAGAAGTATCTTCTAATAAGGATAGTTGCATCACATATTGTTTGGGGGATATGTTCATTTTTTTCTTAAACGCATCACGGAAACTCTTTATATCATTAAAACCACATTTTACACAAACTGAACTTACATTAGTTTCACCTCCATTAAATAGTTGGACGGCCTTAAAAACTTTATATTCATTAATAAAATCCATTCCGCTCATTCCTGTCACAGATTTAATCTTACGGTAAAAAGATGAATGACTCATACCTAACTTCTCAGCCATAAAAACCACTCCAAGATTTGGATTCATTAAATGCTCATCAATAGTCTCCTTGCATTTTAATAAAAAACGCTGTTCCTCTTTCGTATAGTTTTTTTCTGACTTCGCCAAAGCATTTGCCATTACAACAGACTCCGTACGAGCCAATAAATAATCTATTCTATTACGTAAAAATTTCAATGAAACAGGCTTCGTCAAATAAGCATCCGCACCACTATCAAAAGCTACAATTTGATCCTCCTCAGCAATTTTCGCCGTTAACATGATTATCGGGATATGGGCCAATTCTTTATCTTCCTTCAAGGCTTCCAGAAAAGCCATTCCGTCCATTTTCGGCATCATTACATCACATACAATAAGGTCTGGAAGTTCTTTCCTTACCACAGTCAGTCCATCCATTCCATTATTCGCTTTCAATATCCTAAAATCTTCAATTAAGGAACGTTCCATCAGTTCTAAAATTTCAGGTTCATCATCTATTAATAAAAGTGTATGAGTAGCTGTTGGCGACATAGGTTGCGCATTAAGAAGTAAAGATTTTTCTTTTTCCACATCCGGTAAAACCTCCACTTCTTCTACCTTCTCCTCTTTATTTTCATCTTTCAAGGGAATAGAAAACATAAATTTTGACCCTTTCCCGAACTCACTTTCTAAATGTACTTCACCTCCATGTAATTCAACCAAATATTTTACAAAGGAAAGCCCAATACCATCTCCCATTGCAATCGATTGAGAAGAATCTACCTGAAAAAAACGCTCAAACACCATATCCTGAAATTCTTTCTCTATACCAATACCATTATCCTCAACTGAAAACATTACATTTTCTGATGTCTCATCAATAACAAGAACCACTTTACCACCTTCCGGAGTATATTTAAATGCATTTGAAACTAGATTAGTAAGAATTATTTCTAATTTTTCTGCATCAAAATTCAATCGAATAATAGTTTTTGCTGGTAAAAAATGAAAAATAATATTTTTTTGCTGACATAGAGATTCGTAGTCTGGTACAAGATCTTTGCAAAAAGATACGACATTCTGTGTATGTAAATCCAACTTCAGTTTTCCTTGCTCTAACTTTCTTAGATCAATCATGCGAGTAACTAATTTACTTAGCTTCATAGCATTACGATACATATTCATCAAATATGTACGAGGAACTGATACTATCCGTTTTTTTTCAGTCATTAATTCCTCTAATGGAGCTGTAATCAGAAATATAGGCGTACGTAATTCATGCGTAATATTCGTATAAAACCGTAATTTTGCTTCATTAATATTACGAGCTGTTTCTTTTTCTATCTCTTTTAATTGAACAAGGTGCTTAATATTCAATTCATGTTTATAAAACCAGAAGGCAGTTGCAATAGCTCCAGATAAGAGCAATATCCACAAGCACCAAGCCCACCCCGTTTGCCACCAAGGAGGAGTGATGACAATATATAAACAAGACATTTTATCACTCCATTTTCCAGAACTGTCTGTCGATTTAACATAAAATACATATTTTCCTGGAGGTACATTTGTATAGGAGACTTGCCGTTTCGTCCCAATCTCCTGCCAACCTTTTTCAAACCCTTTCATATAACACGAGAAACGGACTTTATCTGGGGTCAACATCTCTGGCACTGAAAAAAATAAAGTAAAGAAATTCTGATTATAAGCTAAAGAAACGCTTTTCCCCTCCATACCTAGCAAATGAACTTTACTACCTGAATGATTCAATAACTCCAATTCTGTAAAATAAACAGGACTAGTCTGATGCGTATAAACAATCTTTTGGGGTTCAAACCAAACAAGACCTTTTGTAGCGCCCATATACACAAACCGATTATCTTGTGCACAAGCATGATAATTAAATTGTCCAGCCCACAGATTATCCATTTTCCCAAAATGAACAAAAGAATCATGTTTCGGATCATATTTATATAAGCCATTATAAGTGCCTAACCATAAACACCCCACACCGTCTTCTTCTATACTCACCACTTTGTTATTTTGAAGTTCGATACGCTCCGCATAAGATATTATTTTCCCTTTCTGCTCGTCCATCCGATATAGTCCGGCAGACTCCGTTGATAACCATATAGAATGATTAGAATCCATAAACATATAGCGGATAAAATTAGAAGGAAGTGATACTTTCTCCGATTTTTCATGGTAATGCATACATATCTTTCTTGTTTTCCGATCCAATTTATATAATCCCGTATGCGTAGAACTAATCCATACAAAATCGCCATCAAATAAAATGGAAGATGCACTATAAACTCCATCAACCAATGTAAAAGATTCTGTCTTAGGATTAAATAAATAAACTACAGAACCTATAATCCATATATTCCCATCATTGCCCTGTTGAATATCCCACACCTGATTTGCATTATAAATCTTATCGATAGAAAAAAGATCATAATTTTTAAAAGTATGAGTAGTACGTGAAAAACGGCATAATCCCTTCTCATAAACTGCCATCCATATATACTGGGAATCTGCACATATAGACAAAATATTATTCCCCGAAATAGTACTATTCTGTTGAGAATAAACAGTCAATGAACCAGACTTTTTATCATATATATTTAAGCCACCTCCATCTAACCCTAAATACAGTTTATCTCCATCCGGATAAATTGCAGTCACAATATCATGGGATAAGCCTTCTTCATTCTTGGTCAAAGTATAAAACCAATCGTAATAAGATGAGTAAAAATTTACACCTCCACGATAAGTTCCTATCCATAAGCAATCTCTCCTGTCAACAAACAAAGCGTGAACTGCATCACTGCTTATATTCGAATTTTGAGATGTATAATTTACTATTTCTCCATCCTTTAACTCCACTATTCCTCCACCATCCAGACCAAATAATACCTTATCCTGATAATCCACAATTGCTTTTATATCTTTCAACGCAAAAGATTCTTCCACAATCTCTGCCAATTCGGAATTTATTTTAAAGGCCCTACCTGCATATCCAATCCCCGCACCCACATAAACAGTTTTCTGATTCTGACTATAATACATCATACAGCCACTTAGAATATGTTTATCTAACAATTTCTGGTTTACGATAGCTTGTTTTTGGGCATCAATCAAAAATAAACCTTCTGTACTATAGGCCAAAAATAGATTTTCCTTATAATTTGCAATAGCTTGCCAAGACATTTTTTTTCCATATACACAAGGTATAAAAACATATCCTTCTTTTTGAACCCAAATCTCATCCATAGTTGTTAAAACAAAGACAAGACCATTACAACAAATAATATTACGAATAGCTACGTCTATTCTTTTTTTCTCACCAGATGGAGACAAATAAACACAATCAT
>ENA-OUQK01001290-OUQK01001290.1-human-gut-metagenome-genome-assembly--contig:-NODE-1290-length-13016-cov-3.249981_pt1 | contig 13016 bp, 9 predicted proteins | sample MGYA00237954_ERZ548842 | MGnify/ENA primary metagenome ERZ548842 (study PRJEB26490, sample SAMN05194704) | human gut metagenome | biome: terrestrial biome; feature: human-associated habitat; material... | reverse complement strand
TGCCTAGTCTCGTGGGCTCGGAGATGTGTATAAGAGTCAGGATCTTATCCATCTTATCAAGGATGATAAATACTTCGTCGAAATCTTCTTCCTTAAATCCACTGAATGCAGCCATCGCCTTTAAGATATTACGGTCATTGATACATACCGTAAAGTTCTGGAAGCTTAATTTGCCAAGCATAGCTGTCGTTGCAAGGATCAGTTCGATCTCTGCGAGATTTCCCGGCTCTCCTAAGATATCAATATCACACTGCATGAACTGTCTGAAACGTCCTTTCTGCGGACGGTCTGCTCTCCATACATTACCAATCTGCAATGCCTTAAAAGGTGCCGGCAATTCATTCGAATGGTTTGCATAATATCTGGCAAGCGGTACGGTAAGATCATAACGCAGTCCTCCGTCTACCAGATCGTTTTCTTCTTTTGCTGTATCGATCTTCAGTTTTTCTCCTCTTTTTAAAATCTTGAAGATCAGTTTCTCGTTGTCTCCGCCCTGTTTGCTGCACAGGTTCTCGATATGTTCCACACATGGTGTCTCGATGGAACAGAATCCGTATGTCTTATACGTCTCTTTGATCAGTCCGATCAGGTAATCACGGATCTCCATCTCACGTGGGAGCATGTCTTTCATACCGGTAACCGGTTTTTTCTTTAATGCCATAACCATTCTCCTTTGCGTTCTATCATTTCGTCGATCCTGTCGATATAGGCATCTACTGCCTTGACATTCTCCTGACGGATCAGACGTGTCATTTTCTTCTTTTTACTGCCCGGCATAGGAATCGGATCCTTCAATACAATCTTTGTCGATGCTCCGGCTCCTGCGGCAATAATAGATTGTTTTTCTTCCATAATAAGTATATTGTATATTCCGGCTTTGTCAACCTTTGCATACCCAACATTTTCAAAATTCCCCGCAATATTCTTCTGTCTGTACAGATAATACGGGAAAAGATCCATCTCTTTTGCTGCCTTTGCAGCCCTCTCGATCATGCCGGAAAGGATCTCATGCGTCTCTTTCGCATCCCGGTTCAAATCCTCCATCTCCATTCTGGCTGCTCTTTTGATCGCCAGTGAATGCACTGTCAGACTGTCCGGATGCATCTGTGCGATCTGTGCCAGTGTATCTTCCATGTCAGAAATATCTTCTCCCGGAAGTCCTGCGATGATATCCATATTGATATTATCGAATCCAGTCTTTCTGGCCAGTGCATAGGCTTCTTTTATCTCTTCTACGGTATGCTTTCTTCCAATCACATCCAGCGTCTTCTGCTGCATACTCTGTGGATTAATAGAAATTCTTGTAATGTCATGATTCTTTATGACTTTCAACTTCTCTTCTGTAATGCTGTCCGGTCTTCCGGCTTCCACTGTATATTCCAGCAGGTATTCTCTCGAAAACTTCTCATCGATCCAGCTCATCAGCCGTTCCAACTGCTCTGCCGTCAGCGTTGTCGGCGTACCTCCGCCGATGTAGATCGTATTTAATTTTTTGTTTTTCGAGCGTTCTGCGATAAATTCCAGCTCTTTGCAAAGTGCATCCACATATGCATCCACTTTTTCTTTCCAGCGATCCAGTGGTCCGGAACTGAAAGAACAGTAAGAACAGACCGATGGACAGAACGGGATTCCAACATACAGGCTATATCCGTTCTCGTAATCCAGTTCTTTTAAAATTTTCTGTTCTCTTTCGGCAATCTCCCATGCAAGAGCTGCTTTTTCTCCTCTCACTCTCGCACTTTCCCATGCCCAGTTAATATAATCTTCTTTTTCCCATCCGGCTTCCAGTTTCTGCATAGCAAGCTTGGTCGGGCGCACTCCCGTAAGCACTCCCCACGCAAGCGGCTCTCCTGTAATCCTTTCCAGCTGATCATACAGGCTCAGATCAATCTGCCGTTTTCTTTCTTTTTTCTGGCTCTCCTTCTCTGAATCTTCCTGTATCTTCCCTGTGCTTTCATCCCGACCTGCTGTGTCAGTAATTTCCACGGTGTTCTCAAATCCCACGGAAATTTCACGGTCATCCGGCAAATGTACCATTACATAATTAGAGGCTTTTTCATCCGTCTTACAGGATACTTCCTGTGACGGATAAAAAGCCTTTAATATATGATACGCATTATAAGTATAAGACTCGCTTTTACATATAATCTGAATCATTCTATTTCTCCATTCCGTTTTCTTTCACTGTCTTTTCTTATCGTTCATTATACAAATGGATTATGACGCTTTTCATAACCAATCGTCGTCTCTTCCATATGCCCCGGATATACATGCGTCTCTTCCGGTAATATCAAAAGCTTTTCTTTTACAGAACGGACCAGTGCTGATGCACTTCCACCTGGGAAGTCCGAACGTCCGACGGATGTACGGAACAATGTATCACCGCTAAAAAGAACATCTTCCTGTTCCATATAATAGCAGCATCCGCCCGGTGTATGCCCCGGTGTATGGATCACACGGAACTGAAAGCCTGCAATTTGAAGCTGCTGTCCGTCTCTGACCGGAACCGCATCCGCGAACTGATATCCTCCGCGCATATAACCAGAAGACAGATTGCTTTCACCGTCCATCATCATCGGTAGATCTGCTTCTTCCACATATACTGGAATTTTTATATCTTCCATCACATCGGAAAGCCCCATAATATGGTCAAAATGTGCATGTGTCAGAAGTACAGCCTTCAGCTTCAGTCCCTGCTCTTTCACGGCATTCTTTAATTTTGTCGGATATGCTCCCGGGTCAACCATGACCGTATCCTTTGTCTCTTCATTGATCACCAGATAACAATTGGTACCGATCATTCCCACTACGTATTTTTCTATCTTCATACTTTTAGCCTGTTGCCCTTTCTATATCTATGATTCCGGAAAGCTGCTGCAGCTTCTTCACGATGCGCTCCAATTCTTCACGGCCGTGAACGATGAATCCCATCTCGATCGTTGCCGTTCCCTTCTTACTGGTACGGACATTCATAGATTTGACATCTACGTTTCCCTCAGTGAAGATTCGGGATATCTCCATCAGAAGTCCCTGCTGGTCATTCGCATACATCTTGATCTCTGCAAGATACTGACCGCCGGATTTTTCCGTCACTTCGGTCTCCCACTCTGCAGGAATCAGTCTTGCACGTTCCGATTCGGACAGGTGGATCATATTGATACAGTCCGTTCGGTGAATGGAAAGTCCTCTTCCACGTGTAACAAATCCGACGATCTCATCTCCCGGTACCGGGTTACAGCATCTGGAGAAACGGACTGCCATATCATCAATTCCCTTGACAACAATGCCACTCTTTGACTTGGCAATGTGTACTTTATTCTTCGCTGCTTCTGCCACTCTCTCCAGAACAACTTCATCGGTAATTGCCTGTCTGTGATCTTTTCCATATTCTTCAACAAGACGATTCACGACCTGGCCTTCTTTTAAGCCGCCATGTCCGATTGCCGCCAATACAGAATCCCAGTCTTTGAATCCATATTTTTTCTGAACAATCTCCTGATATTTCGGCTGGATGATATTTGCAACATTGATACTTTTCGCTCTGCAGTACGTCGCAATCATATCTTTACCGCGGATGATATTGCTTTCCTTGAACTCTTTCTTGAACCATTGGTTGATCTTATTCTTTGCCTGGGTACTCTTTACAATATTCAGCCAGTCACGGCTTGGTCCCTTGGAATTCTGGGATGTCAGGATCTCGATTCTGTCGCCATTCTGAATCTTATAATCAATGTTAACAAGTTTTCCGTTGACTCTGGCTCCTACCATCTTGTTACCGACCGCACTGTGGATCGCATAAGCAAAATCGATCGGAGTTGAACCATTCGGCAGGTTCTTTACATCTCCCTGCGGAGTAAAGCAATAGACATCCTCTGCAAACAGATCCAGATCTCCTTTGATCAGGTTCAGGAATTCTCTGTTATCCGACATGTCTCTCTGCCACTCCAGGATCTGACGCAGCCAGCTTAACTTCTCTTCCTCCTGTGCCTCCACACTCTTCTTACCGTCATTGGATTCTTTATACTTCCAGTGTGCAGCGATACCATATTCAGCTGTCTTATGCATCTCTTCTGTACGGATCTGGATCTCGAACGGCTGTCCGACCGAACTCATCAGTGTCGTATGCAGTGACTGGTACATATTCGGCTTCGGCATAGCAATATAGTCTTTAAAACGTCCCGGAATCGGCGTATACATCTCATGGATCACACCCAGCGCCGCATAACAGTCTTTTACAGATTCTACTATGATACGCACAGCAAACAGATCATAGATCTGGTCAACCGTCTTATCCTGATTCACCATCTTCTTATAGATACTGAAGAAATGTTTGACACGTCCGTTGACCTCTGCTTTGATATTCGCATTCTTCATATGTGTCGATACTTCTTCTACGATCTGCTCTACGAATTCTTCCCTCTCTGTCTTTCTTGCATTGATCTGGTTCACCAGGTCATAGAACACCTCCGGCTGGGAATACTTAAGTGCCAGGTCATCCAGTTCCGTCTTGATCTTAGATATACCAAGACGCTGTGCGATCGGCGCATAGATGTCCATCGTCTCTTTCGCTTTTTCTTTCTGCTTTGCCGGCGTCATGAACTGCAAGGTACGCATATTATGCAGACGGTCTGCCAGTTTGATAATGATCACACGGATATCCTTCGCCATGGCAAGGAACATCTTACGCAGGTTTTCTGCCTGTACCTCCAGTTTATCCGATGAATAAGAGAGTCTTCCCAGTTTGGTAACTCCATCTACCAGAAGTGCTACCTCATCTCCAAATTCCCTCCGGATATCTTCTTCCGTAAACTTTGTATCTTCTACCACATCATGCAGCATACCTGCCGCAATCGTCTCTTTATCCATCTCCAGATCAGCCAGAATGATCGCTACCCACAAAGGATGGATGATATATGGTTCTCCGGATTTTCTGCGCTGATCTCCATGCGCCTTTACCGCCAGCTTATAAGCCTTTTCAATCATGGAAACATCTGTGGACGGATGATACTTTCGGATACGGGCAATTAACATGTCATATAACCGGTTCGGGTCCTCATAATCTTCCTGAGATTTTACCGCATGCCCGTCTACAACTGCAAGCCCTTTCGTGTGATCTTCTGTCAGTGTTTCCGGTGCGATCCGGTTGTCCAGTGATTCGTAGGTTGTCTTATCAGACATATTAACGCCTCCTTCCCTTGATTTCTCTCTTTTTATTTTCCAGGATATGTGATCACAGCATCCACATCATATCCTTCTAATCTTTCTCTTCCTTTTAACCCGGCAAGTTCCATCAGAAATACTGCTTTTACCACTTCTCCGCCGAGGCTTTCGATCATCTTCACCATAGCCTCGTTGGTTCCGCCTGTAGCAATCAGGTCATCAATAATAACCACTTTCTGCCCCGGCTTGATTGCATCTTTATGCATCTCGATCGTGGCTGTGCCATACTCCAGTTCATATTCAACAGAAACCGTCTCGCATGGGAGTTTTCCTTTTTTTCTGATTGGGATAAATGGCTTGTGCAGATTATATGCGATCGGTACACCAAAGATAAATCCTCTTGATTCCGGTCCTACAACCACATCAAAATCCACGTCTTTTAATTTTTCCTGCATCAGGTCTATCGCCAGATGTAATCCATCTGCATCCTGAAGGATGCTTGTTACGTCTCTGAATATAATTCCCGGTTCCGGAAAATCCGAAATACTTCTTACATACTCTTCTATCGGTTTCATGATACTCTCTCCATTTCTGTCTAAAATACAACTTTAAGTATACCATTACTCGTTCTGATTTTCAATCTATGGTTTTCACCCTGCAACGAGAGAAACCAGCTTAACGGTAATGTGTGATCACAATCTGCGGTGTTCTCTTTCCCATATATTCATTGATATCAGGATAATAAGTCACCGCAATTTTTATATGACCGCCTCTGCCTTGTAAAAGAGCATCCACCTCCATGCGCCCGTAGGTCTCTTCCATATTCTTTAAGAATCCTTCCACATTCTGGAACAGCATGGCTTCTATGACACTTCCGTTTGCATCCTGTGCCTTTATCTTCAGTACATTTCTGTTCTTTCCAAGTATTCTCGCTCCCAGAAGCGTCACTCCGCGTGCGGCAAATATCGGCTTTGTATTCCCTTTTCCGAATGGTTCCAGAAGTTCCAGCTCTTTCACCAGTTCTTCCGTCACACAAAGAAACGGCATCTCCATATCAATCGTGACTTTTTCTTTCATTTCTTCTTCCGTCAGGGTGCAGTTCTCATTCAGTCTTCTCCGGAATTCTGCGATATTCTCTTTTTCCAGAGAAAGTCCTGCTGCCAGCCGGTGTCCGCCAAACTTCGTCAGGATATCTTTGCATTTATTCAGTTCCTCATACATATGATATCCGTCGATCGACCGTCCGGATCCTTTCGCACCATCCTCCGCATCCGTCAGTACGAATACCGGTTTGTAATAGCATTCCCTTATTCTTCCCGCAACAATCCCCGCAAGGCTTTCATGACAATCCGGCAGATAGATGACCAGTACCCTGTCGTCGGATAAATCTGTTGTCTCCACCTGTTCTTTCGCAAGCTTTACTGCTTCTTCGGTCATATCCTTTCTGCTGTCATTTAATGCTTTTAAATCACCCGCAAGAATATCCGCTTCTTTCTGTGTACGCACCCGCAGAAGTTTCAGTGCCCGCTTTGCTGTATCCAGCCTCCCGCTTGCGTTGATACAGGGGCCCAGAACAAACCCTATATGATAAGAATTCAGACTTTCTTTATCAATTCCTGTACATTCTATCAGTGCTTTCAGTCCCGGATTCTTCGTTCGCTTAAGCATCTGCAGTCCTTCTTTGACAAAGATCCGGTTCTCATCCTCCAGATCCATCACGTCACCGACCGTTGCGATTGCAACATTTTCAATCAGATCATCCAGATCAGTGGAATCTTTCCCCATGCTTTCCCACAACGCCTCCATCAGTTTATATGCAACCGCCGCGCCACAGAGTCCCTTGAACGGATATACACAGTCCTTCTGCTTCGGATCGATCACTGCATCCGCTGGTGGAAGTCTGTATATCTTTTCTCCGTCTATTTCATCGAACGGGATCTCATGATGATCCGTTACGATGATCGTCATGCCCAGTTCTTTGCCATATGCAATCTCATTTGCTGCTGCGATTCCATTATCACAGGTAATGATCGTATCGATTCCGGCATCGTAAGCCCGGTCGATCAGATGCCGATTCAGACCATATCCGTCACCTATGCGGTCCGGAATATCACTGTCCACATATGCCCCGAGACGTTCCAGCCCCTCCAGCAAAATATACGTCGCATTCACACCATCAATATCATAATCTCCGATCACCCGGATTTTCTTCTCCTCTGCAATCTTTTCTTTCAAAATGTCAATCGCCTTATCCGCATCTTTCATCAGCATCCCATCATACAGATCACTGATCGTTCCATTCAGATAACGTTCGATTGCCTCTTCTCCGATCACATCCCTGTTGCGGATCAAGCATGCCAGTCTCGGACTAATCTGATATTTCTTTCCTATCGCTTCAAAATCTGCACCTTTGCGCAGCAGAACCCATCGTTCCATTTATCTTTATCCCCTTTGTATCTGTCCGTCAGAATATTATGTTTCTATTTTAAAAAAAGCAGTTATGCCCTGTCAATAGGCATAACTGCTTCCCGGATCATTTTATGATCTATTTTTTCTTTTTCTTTGGCTGTGCTTTTTTGCCGACTTTCGTCTTCATTACATACCACAGTGCTCCTGTAACACATACAGAAGAATATCCACCGCAGACGATACCTACCATCAGAGGTGCTGCAAACTCACGAATAGAACTTACACCCATAATAAACAGTACCGCAACCATGATAAATGTTGTCAGTGAAGTATAAATACTTCTTGTCAGTGTCTGTGTAATACACTTATTTACAAGTTCTGACAGATCTGTATTTCTCTTCATAAGCGGAAGTTCCTCACGGATACGGTCAAAGATTACGATCGTCGCGTTGATCGAATAACCTACAATCGTCAGCATACAAGCAATAAATGTACCTCCGACTGAGATTCTGGATACTGCATAGAATGCCAGTACAACCAGTACATCATGTAATAATGCCAGCACCGCACTTGTAGCAAAACGTACATCTTTGAAACGGAACCAGATATAAAGCAACATGAAAATTGTTGCTACGATCACTGCGATCACTGCATCCTGACGCATCTCATTACTGATCGTTGAACTGATATTTTCCGCTGTAATATCAGATTCTTTTACACCAAAATTATCTTCCAGTGCCTTATTTACCTTCTCACGTTCAGACAAACTTAAAGTTACTGTCTTGATGACTACCTGTTTTGTTCCGGATACTTTCTGTGTCTGGATATTATGATCTCCTGTCACTTTTTCTACAACAGGAACGATCTCTTTATCAATCTCATCGATTGAATAATCTTTGTCAAACTTCACATTCATAGATGTTCCGCCCTTGAAATCCAGACTGTAAGCCAATGCCCCGTTACCCTGGGCAGAATGTACTCCCATAACCACGAATCCTGCAAGGATCATTGCAATAGAAATACTGAAGAACACTTTCTTCTTGCCAAGGAAGTTGATTGGCTTTCTTTCTTTCATCTTATGGTAATACAGACTCTCTTTTCGAATTCCGATTCCATAGAACGCAAACACGATCATACGTGTAATCACCAGTGCTGTAAACATTGATACCACAATACCGATTGCCAGAGTCTGCGCAAATCCTTTGACTGTTCCGGAACCTTTAAACCACAGAACCGCAGCCGCGATCAGTGTTGTCACATTACCGTCAACAATTGCTGACATAGCTTTCTGGAATCCTGATTTTAAGGATACTTTTACACTTCTTCCTCTTGCCATCTCTTCACGTACACGGGCAAAGATGATAACATTCGCATCTACTGCCATACCAATACTTAAAATGATACCGGCAATACCCGGAAGGGTCAGCGTTACATCAAACGCATTCAATATTACAAGTACGATCTCTGTATAGATGACCAGCGCAAGGCTTGATGCCAGTCCCGGAAGTCTGTATACAAAGATCATGAACAGGAATACAAGGATCAGACCAATAATACCGGCTTTTAAACTTGTATTCAATGCCTGTTCTCCAAGCTGTGCTCCTACTACATTGGAACGCAGCTCTTCAAGCTGAAGTTTCAGTCCACCGATACGGATCGTAGATGCCAGATTATCTGCTTCTTCATAAGTGAAGTCGCCTGTAATATAGGCCTGTCCACCTGTGATCTCAGACCGTACGACCGGACTTGAGATTGTCTCACCATCATAGATGATCGCAATCTGTTTTCCGATATTTTCTTTCGTTGCCGTTGCAAATTTGCTGGTACCTGATTTGGTCAGATTCAACTCTACAGAATATTCTTTATTCCCCATGTCATCCTGACCGGTTTTTGCAGACGCACTCTTAACATCTGTTCCCGTAAGAACTGTTTCTCCATCCGCTGTCTGGAATGAAAGGGAACCTGGTTTTCCAAGTTCATCCAGAATCTTATTGGCATCTGTAACACCAGGGATCTCAATGTTAATACGGTCATTTCCTTCCTGGTATACACTTGCTTCTGTACTGTACTGTTCTACACGTTTTTGCAGTTTGTAGATCGTATCGCTCATCTCTTCTTTGGTCGGATTCTTATCTTTTACCTGATAGGTAATACTTACACCACCGGCAAGATCCAGACCAAGTTTGATGTTTTTCATCGCACCAGACTTAGATTTGCCAATTCCTGTGATCACAGTAAATCCAAGTCCGACGATAAGAATTACAGCCAGAAGCAGACTCAGTATGCTTTTTGACTTCTTCATCGTTCTCCTACACATCCTCTCGAAATATTATTCTTCATCTGCAAGTGCTGCCTTCATCATGATCGCACACTCTACACGTTTCCTTTGCATCTCACAGCCGATCTCATAAGTATCATGGATCGTACCATGGAAATTATAAGAGTTTGCCATGCATCCGCCGCTGCAGTAGAATTTTGCAAAGCAGTTTCTGCATTTATCTTTGGAATACACATTGCAGCTTCTGAAATCGTCAGCAATCTCCGGCTTCACGATTCCATCATCCACATTACCCATCAGGAAATCATCCTGTCCGACAAACTGATGGCATGGATAGAGGTCTCCCCATGGTGTAACAGCCAGATACTCTGTTCCGGATCCACAACCGGATAAACGTTTTGCCACACATGGTCCACCATTTAAATCTATCATAAAATGGAAGAAATTGAAGCCTTTTCCTTCTTTCTCGCGTTCGATCATCATCTTGGCGAGCTTATCATATTCCTCCCTGATCTTAGGAAGATCTTCCTCCCTGATCGCATACGGATCACTTTCATCTCCAACAACCGGTTCAATCGACATCTGTTTGAATCCGAGGTCTGCAAAATGCATGATATCATTGGAGAAATCCAGATCATTGATTTCTTTACGTCCATCCAGGCTCAACACTACATTGTCCATTTCTTTATTTACAAATTCCTGAATTTCATCATTTAACAGCACTCCGTTCGTTGTGATCGTAAAACGGAAATGCTTATTATGTATCTTCTCCTGCTCTCTTCCGTAAGCTACCAGATCTTTTACCACCTGCCAGTTCATCAGAGGCTCCCCGCCGAAGAAATCTACTTCCAGATTACGGCGGTTACCAGAATTCTTAATCAGGAAGTCCAGCGCTTTCTTACCGACTTCATAGCTCATAAGTGCTCGTCTTCCATGATATTCCCCTTCTTCTGCAAAACAGTATTTGCAAGCAAGGTTACAGTCGTGTGCAATATGCAGGCACAGTGCCTTTACAACTGTCTTTCTCTTCTTTACTTCTTCGATCATGCATTCATATGTATCTTTTACAAATAACTGACCGCCTTCTGTCAGTTCGATCACGTCTGATAATGCATCTTCAATGTCGGATGTTTCATATTTGTTTCCAAGTGTCTGTAAAAGCTTTTCTTTTACATCCGCTTCTTTTAACGATTCGGCAGTTGGTTCTGTTTCTGACTTGTTCACTTCCGCGATCACGTCATAACAGACATCATCTACCACATGTACAGATCCGCTGTACACGTCCATAACGATATTATATCCATTATTACGGTACTGATGAATCATATCTGGTACCCCTTTCTTGTTTTTCATATTCTATATCGGAAAATTCCTGTTATTTCTCTGATTGTCTGAAATCTCATGCTGTCAGATAATTCCATGAACAGCAAGAAACAGCGACCCTAAAGACCGCTGTCCCGAGTATCCATATGATTTTAAATTATTTGTTCTGTTCGCAAGTCTGATTTCCTACTGTGCAGGATGTCTTACATGCTGACTGACATGATGTCTGGCATTCACCACAACCGCCTTTTTTCATAGTTTCCTTTAAAGTCTTTCCTGTTAATGTTTTAATATGTTTCATAGTTATCCTCCAAAATTAATATACTTTTATGCCTATCTGCACAATTCTTACGCTATTATAACACAATATGGTACAAATTCAAACGTTTTTTTACTATATTCTGTGGTCTGTTTCCCTCATTGAATTTACCCAAGCATTCCACCAAAAGTTCCAAAGCCTAAAGCTACTGCTACTCCTGTGCCAAGTCCAATTGCTCCACCTCCTGTTTCGTCCCTTATTATAAAGGAAATACCCATAATTAGCCCTATATAAATTGCTCCCGCAACAAGCCCCCACAAAAACTTTCTCTTTTGTATATTTTTTCCAAGGATTAAGCCTCCTACCAATGAACAAATCCCATAAATTGCTAAAATCATAATTCTGATTATTCCATCTCCTAAAGAAAGTTCAAAAACAATAAATGCAAGAATCACCACAAGCACTGTGCTTAAAATAATTTGAACTAATAATTCTTTTAAAATCAAGCCTGCTATTTTCTTCATAAAAACCTGCAAAATACACTTTCATTCTATATTATTCAGTAATTTCAAAATTAATTACGATTGTTTTTTAATTCTCATTCAACATTTTTATGTATATAAAAAGTTTTTCTATCAAAATAAAAAGGAACTGCATCAGCAATAACCAATGCAGTTTCCTGTCAGGACTTTTTTAATTTTTCTATTTTTGTTCTTTGTCCTCATCTTCAGATTTTTCTTCATCTTCTGTTGCTTCCACTTCCGGATCAATCTGAACTTTTACAAGGTCAATTCTCTTTTCATCCATCTTAATTACTGTAAGTTTGCAATTTGATATCTTAACACTATCTCCCTTGTTAGGCAATCTGTCAAGATGTTCAATTATCAATCCTCCAAGTGATTCATAATCTTCTGAGTCTATGTCTGTTCCCAATTCATCATTGAAATCATCTAAGTTAATTGAACCTTCAACAATATATTCATTGTCTCCGATTTTTCTAACTGCCAATTCTTCCGCCTGGTCAAACTCGTCATGAATATCGCCGATTATTTCTTCGACAATATCTTCCAAAGTTATAAGGCCTTCTGCCTGACCATACTCATCAAGAACGATACACATTCCCGGTTCATTATTTCTCATTTCAATAAGAAGATCATTTAATTCTTCTTTCTCGTGAGTATAATATGGTTCACGCATCAGCTTCTTAATATCAAAATTAGATGCATCCACCTGATTAATAATCATATCTTTTATATTTATAATTCCAACAATATTGTCCGTGTCTTCCTTATAAACAGGAATTCTTGTATATTTGTCTGTTTTGATTACATCTAATAACTGTTCAAAAGTTGTATCAATTGGCACCATGGTTATGTCAACCTTAGGTATCATTATATCCTTTGCGCAGGCATCTCCAAAATCGAACACATTAGTAATCATATCGTATTCCTCGTCTTCTATAATGCCCTCTTCCTGACTAACACCAACAATAGTTCTTAATTCATCTTCTGTAATTGATTTTGAGTTTAAGTTTACTTTTACCCTAAAAAGCTTAAGTATTATGTTTGAAAACATATTCAAAATAAA
>ENA-OUQK01001273-OUQK01001273.1-human-gut-metagenome-genome-assembly--contig:-NODE-1273-length-13108-cov-3.844940_pt1 | contig 13108 bp, 15 predicted proteins | sample MGYA00237954_ERZ548842 | MGnify/ENA primary metagenome ERZ548842 (study PRJEB26490, sample SAMN05194704) | human gut metagenome | biome: terrestrial biome; feature: human-associated habitat; material... | reverse complement strand
CCTGCGCCATTGAAATCCTAAGTTTTCAGAACTTTTATAAAGTTCTGAAAACTTGCTCAGCGGGGCGAAAAGATTTTTTTCGCCCGCTGAGTGGGGATACGCCCCGCCCCTCTCAATCTGAAAATTCGAGGTAACATCCATGGCAACTCCTGCGAAAAAGCAATCCTTCTTAGGCGGCGCCGCCATTTTGGCGGCGGCTGTGGTCATCGTCAAGCTCATCGGCGCGGCCTACAAGATCCCTCTCAGCAACATTCTGGGCAGCGCGGGACAAACTTATTTTGACACCGCCTACCAGATCTACAACTTTTTGCTGACCTTTTCCACGGCGGGCCTGCCCCTGGCCATCTCCCGGATGACCAGTCAGGCCCACGCCAAGGGGCTGGAAAACGAGAAGCGGCGGATCTTCTCCACCGCCATCTGGCTGTTCTTCGGTCTGGGTCTGGTCTGCTCCGTGCTGATGTTCTTCCGTGCGGACGCGCTGGCCCGGTTCCTGAACAACTCTCTGGCCGCCACCGCCGTACAGGCGCTGGCCCCAGCGGTGTTCTGCGTGTGCCTGCTGGCCTGTATGCGGGGCTACACGCAGGGTCAGGGCAACATGACCCCCACTGCCGTCAGTCAGGTGCTGGAGGCCCTTTTGAAGCTTGGCATCGGCCTGCCTTTAGCGTGGTACGTGCTGCACATCGGCAAGACCGCGGAGCTCAGCGCGGCGGGGGCCATCGTGGGTGTCACGGCGGGCACAGCGGTATCCATGCTGTTCCTGTGCGCCTATCTCGTCACCCACCGGAACCGGAAGGAATCTTTGGACGTTCCCTCCTCCAGCGGGCAGATCATTAAGCAGATCCTGCTCATCGGCGTTCCCATCACCCTGAGCAACTCCGCCATGAGCATCATCAACATCATTGATACCAAGATCGTCATGGGCCGCCTGCAAAACGGACTGGGCCTTTCAGAAACGGCGGCGGCTGTGCTGAACGGCCAGTACCGCATCGCCATGAATATGCCCAACATGGTGGCCTCCTTTGTTTATCCTGTCACCATGAGCCTGATTCCCTTCGCGGCGGCGGCGCTGGCCCGAAAGGACCACGCTGAGGCGGACCGCATCATTTCCTCCGCCTTCCGACTCATCGCCATTCTGGCGCTGCCCGCGGGCGTGGGTCTCTCCGTGCTGTCCACCCCCATTGAGCGGCTCATGCTGCCCATGCAGCCGGAGGACGCGCTGGCGGCGGGACCCCATTTGCAGATTTTAGGCATTGCCCTGATCTTCATCTGCCTGATGATTTTGACCAATGCCATTTTGCAGACCTATGGTAAGGAGAATCTTCCTATTTTCACCGTCATCGCCGGCGGCGTGGTGAAGGTGGTCATGAACTACATTCTGGTGGGCAACCCGGACATCAGCATCCACGGCGCGCCCATTTCTACCCTGTGCTGCTATCTGACCATCTGCGGACTGAACCTCTTCTTCGTGTGGAAATATTCCCCGGAGAAGCCCCGGTACACGCGGCTGTTCGGAAAGCCCATCGTAGCCTCTGCCGTGATGGGCGCCGCCGCCTGGGCGGTGTACGGCCTTGTTGCCAGAGTCCTCAGCGGCCACAGTGCTTACGGTGCCAATGCCCTCGCTACCTTCTGCGGCATTCTGGCCGGTGTGGTGGTATACGGCGTTCTGGTCATTACCCTGCGAATCTTACAGGCAGAGGACGTAAAAGCTCTGCCTAAAGGCGAAAAAATAGCCAAACTTTTGCGCTTGAAGTGAACGATTTATAAAAAATCCTGTTATATCAACGTTTTCAGGATAAAATAGCTTGCAAAGGCAGTGGAGATATGGTAAATTTTCAAAGGAAACAACGCTATGGGTGGGAGGATCTTCTCACCATCATGCACCTGCTGCGTGCCCCCGAGGGCTGTCCTTGGGACCGCGAGCAGACCCATCAGTCCATCCGCCGGAATTTTCTGGAAGAGACCTACGAGGCGCTGGACGCCATTGACCGGAATGACACCCCCGGTATGTGCGAGGAATTGGGGGATGTTCTGCTTCAGGTGGTGTTCCATTCCGTGATGGAAGAGGAGCAGGGCCGTTTCACCGCAGATGACGTGGTAGACGGCGTGGCTCAGAAGCTGGTGTTCCGCCACCCTCATGTATTCGGTGCCGCCGAGGCCGCCGACAGCGCACAGGCGCTGGAGGGCTGGGAGGCTCAGAAAAAGAAGGAAAAGGGGTTCACCTCCCCGGCGGACGCTGTGGAAGCCGTACCCCATACGCTGCCGGCGCTGTGGCGGGCGGAAAAGATCGTCTCCCGCTCTGTAAAGGCCGGATTCAACTGGGACTCCGCTGCCGGTGCGCTGGACAAGCTGGATGAGGAAACCGCCGAGCTGCGGCAGGCCGTGGAGGCCGGACAGCCTGTGGACAGTCCTCACGGCATCCGGGAGGAGCTGGGCGACGCTCTGTTCATTCTCTGCAAGATCGCCCAGATGTCCGGTGTGGACCCGGAGGACGCTCTGCACCGGGCCTGCGACAAATACCAAGGTCGGTTCCGCCGGGTGGCGGATGCCGCCGACCGCCCGCTGAACGCTTATACGGAAGCAGAAAAAATCGCTCTTTGGGAGCAAGCCAAAGAAAACTAAGATCTTCATTGCGGAAACGCGATAAAAGATAAAATTGATTTCAATTATTTTACAGGAGGATATACTCATGAACAAAGCTGAACTGATCGCCGCCGTGGCCGCTGCCGCTGAAATTTCCAAGAAGGACGCTGAGACTGCTGTCTCCGCTACCCTGGACGCCATTACCGCCGCTCTGAAGGAAGGCGACAAGGTCCAGCTGGTTGGCTTCGGTTCTTTCGAGGTCAAGTCCCGCGCTGCCCGCACCGGCCGTAACCCCCGTACCAAGGAAGTTGTCGAGATCCCTGCTTCCAAGGTGCCCGTGTTCAAGGCCGGCAAGGCTCTGAAGGACGCTGTGGCTGAATAAATTCACACCGTAAAGGGGGCGTTATGCCCCCTTTTTCATTTTTCAAGAAAGGAAGCATCATGCGCTTAGACAAATATCTCAAGGTCTCCCGGCTCATCAAGCGGCGGACCGTGGCCAACGAAGCCTGCGACAATGGATTGGTCACCGTCAACGGCAAGCCCGCCCGGGCCTCCTACGAGGTGAAGGAGGGAGACCAGATCACCCTGCGCTTCGGCGTACGGACCGTCACCGTGGAGGTGCTGTCCGTTCAGGAGACCGTGCGGCAGAGCGATGCCGCCGCCCTGTACCGGCAGATCCAATAAGTTCTTCTATCTTCCTCCCTGTCCGCATACACTGATGGCAGGGAGGGATCTTATGACCAATGACTTCAATATGCCCGTCACCCCCCACCGGCTGGAGTTGATGGACCGGGCGCATCTCACCGTTTCCGGCGTGGAGGATGTGGAGCGCTTCGACGAGAGCGGCGTCATCATGACCACCTCCGCCGGGACCCTGATCGTCACCGGGGAGGACCTGCACATCGGCAAGCTGTCTTTAGAGGGGGGCGAATTGTATGTGGATGGCCGCATCACCTCCATCTCCTATGAGGACACTCCGAACCGTCAGGGCGGCTTTTTCAGCCGTCTGTTCGGATAGGCCATGGCCATCCATGTCACGGAGCAGCTCCGCACGTTCCTCCTGTCGATTCTGCTGGGTCTGGGTGCCGGGGTCCTGTACGACCTGCTGCGGGCGGTGCGGCTGCGGCACCCCCGACTGACGGCGCCGTTGGACCTGCTCTACTGTCAGGCCGTAGGTCTGGCGGTCTTTCTGTTCGTCCTGCGGCAGTCGGATGGCCAGCTCCGGGGGTTCATCCTGCTGGGAGGTCTGGGCGGCGGCGTTCTGTTTTTTTCCCTGCTTTCCCGGCCCCTGCGGCCGGTTTGGGACTTCTGGATGGACCGGTGGATGGAATTGTTCCAATTTCTGAGTCTACCGGGACGGTTTTGCGCCGCAGTTTGTAAAAAATTTGCATTTCAGGCAAAAACCCTCTTTTATTTTCTCAGGAAATACGCTACAATACATATTGAAGGAGTATGGAAGCCCCTTCGCAAAGGAGGGATGTCCCATGGCAAAGCCCGTCAAACCCGCAAAAAAGAAAAAATCAGGTAATCTGCTGGTCCATGTGGTGATCCTGCTGCTTCTGGCCACAGTGGGCTGGCGGCTTCATGCCCTTCAGGGGCAGGTCCGGGCCGCGCAGGCGGAACGGGATCAGTATGCCCGGCAGGTGGAGAATGTCCAGCAGGAAAATGAGACGCTGCGGAGCGACATCGCAGAAGGTCCCACCGAGGAGAAAATGAAAGAACTGGCCCGGGAAGAACTGGGCATGATCGACAGCAACAGCTATCTGTTTTTAGATCGATCCAACTGAGCATTACCGGCACAGCCGGTTACTATTATTTTAACAAGAATAAGAATAGGAGTAACACAGCACTTATGGAGTACGAGGTCGGAACAGTCTTAGAGGGCAAGGTCACCAGTATTACAAAATTCGGCGCTTTTGTGGCCTTGGAGGGCGGCAAGTCCGGCCTGGTACATATTTCGGAGATCGCCAATACCTATGTCAACGATGTCCATGATTTCCTGCAGGAGGGGCAGGACGTTAAGGTAAAGCTCCTTGCTATCAAGGACGGAAAGCTGGATCTTTCCATCAAAAAGGCGCTGCCTGCACCGGAGCGCCCCGCCCAGCGGAGCTTCCAGCCCCGTCCGGCAGCAGCCCCCCGTCCCGCGGCGGCTCCCCGGCGGCCCGCCGTTCAGGCAGCGGACACCACCCCCTCCGGCGATCTGGCCTTTGAGGACAAGCTCAAGCAGTTTCTCTCCTCCTCGGAGCGGAAAATGGCGGACCTGAACCGGAACATCTCCGGCAAGCAGGGCGGCCGCAGAAGAAGATAAATCCATTTCAGACTGATAACAACGCAGCCGTCTCCGGGAGAGCATCCCAGAGACGGCTGCGTCAACTTATATGTGTGAAAAATCACGCAGAAAAAGCGTCCACGCCTGCAAGGGCACATTTGATAGGGCCGATTTTCCGCGCCCCTTTTACGCCAGTCTGCGGAAGCATTTATTCTGGGTATTGCTCCAGAAGTGGGTATCGTCGATGCCGGACACGTAGCAAACAAGCGGAGCGGAAAAGTCATTTTGCAGATAGTCAATGTCCAACTCCGGACAGTATCCCACGCTGCTGCGGTCCCGGACGCGGAAGGGATAGGCGGTTTCGCCAAGCAACTCCAGTTCCGGATACACGATGCGACAGCCGTCCTCGGAAAACAGCAGAACGGTGGTACCCGCATCGTCCACCCAGATGCCCGCAAGGGCTTCTTCCGTCACAGCGCTGTAATCCCCCGGCGCTTCGTAGCGGTACTCCGCGCGTTCCGTACGGTCTAAAATCTGCGTAAACAGGGGGAGCAGCTTCCACGCCGCCCACTTCACCCGGCCCGTGCTGCGGTACGGCTGTTCCATGGTATAGCCCGCGTCATCCAGTGCGTCATAGGCCGTCTCATCGCCCCGCATGAGGGCCTCCGCCTCCGTCAGCACCGCCGCCCATGCCCGGGCCAGCTCCGCAGAGTTTTCCATGGGCACGTTTTCATCTATCCACCTGAATACGTCCTCCTGCTCCACCGAGTTCACATCGATCCAGTCCAGCAGCTCTCCGGCGGCATAGGCGGCCCGCAGAGAGCTGCCCGCCGTGCCGGGCGCCACGGTGTAGATGTCTGTCAGCACATCTTCCAGACTCAGCGGTTCTTTTTCCTCCGGCTTTGCAGGTTCAGGTTCCGGCGTTTCATCGGGAGGTTCCGCTGCCTCCTCCCCCGGTGCCGATGGCTTCGCAGCCGGCGGATTCTCCGGCTCCCTGTTCTGCCCGCCGCAGGCGGTCAGCAGCAGCGCCAGCAGCAAACATACCTCAAGATTCTGCGTTTCATCCCATTCACCTCTCGATTTTTTATTCCGCGGCCATGCCAACACACGCAAAATACAAGACCTCCACTGGTTCCGGCCATGGCCGAAGCCGAACGCCGCACATGGATACATTGGAGCAGGCTTTCAAAGGAGACCTCAATGCCATAAGCAAGCACATCTGTATATGCTTATTATATCAATACCATGCGGAAATTCAAGCGGGACCCACAGATCTCCGGCTTCAAGGCGGCAAAGGAGGCACAGAAAATTCAGAATCACGGCTCCCCCGCCACTTGCAGTCATGCGTTCTATCGACCTAAAAAACCACGCGGTCAGCCTCTCGGCTGACCGCGTGGTTCCACAAGTATTCTGTTTTTACTGTACGGAATTTTTCATTCTCCACACGATGGCAGAGACCTGACCGCGGGTCAAGGTGTTGTTGGGCTTATAGGTGCTGGTGCCGTTGGAGAAGTACCCCTCAATGATACCGGCGGCATTCAGCGCCTGCACATAGACGTCATTGGTGTCGGTAAAGGGTTTCTTGCTAGGCAGACCGGTGGTAGAAAGCTTCAACGCCTTGGCGGCGATCTGCGCGATCTGCAGACGGGTGATAGGCCCGTTCAGCTTGGGATTGCCGGACACCAGTCCGGCAGCCTTGGCCTTCGCCAGATAGCCGCTGAAGGGGCTGCCCTTCACCGTGGGGGCCTGCTCGCCGTAGCCCGCCGCCAGCATGATGAGCTTCAGGGCCGCGCCGTAAGTAATGGTATTCTTCTCTTGAAACGTTCCGTTGCTGTAGCCGGAGATAACATTGGCGCTGGCAAGTTCCGTAACATACTTATAGCACCAGGTGGAGGTGGAGATATCCGTAAACTTCTTCACGCTGTCCACCACGCCGATGGAGACCACACCGGCCCCCAAAGCGGTGCCGCTGCTGCTCAATGCCACATAGGGAATGGAGACAGAACCGGTGAACCCACTGTTGGGAATGAAGCGCAGCTGACCCATGGAATCAGTTCCATTTCCATAGCTGTAAGCGCTGGTGGTATCCGCCGCATAGGAGCCAACGTACAGAACACCGGCAGTGGAGGCAGGCAGCTCCAGCAGCTGGATGCTGCTAAGGCCGAAGCCAGTGGCGGATGCCACCGCGGAATACACAGAGTTTGCCGGGAAGTTCACGGAGGTACCCTTGGTGGTCACGCTGTAAACCTCAGACACCGGAGAAGCCGTCACACTGATCAGAATGGTTGCAGAAACAGCCGTTCCGCTGCTGCTGTATCCGGTAAAGGTGAGGGCTGTGCAGTAATTGCTGCCGCTGGGGATGTAGGTCAGCTCGGAGAGATCATATTCCGATGCAGAGGCGGGACTGTAGGAGAAAATCATACTGCCCGCCATAGAAGCGGTGAGCTGCGTCCGCGTCGCGCCGTACTTGCTGGCATGGTAATAGTTGTAGTATAGACTGCCGGTAGCGGGTACACTGGTCAGCGTCAGATACTGCAAGGACCCGCCGGAGGTGTACTTACGGAAAAGGCGGGCAATGTCATTGGCGTTGATCTGCAGGGCGGTGTTGGGCGTGGTATTGTAGCGGATGTTGCCCACATATCGGGATGTTACCGCAGATGTACCGGTGGTGATGACCAGTGTACCGGTGGTCGACTGATCGCATTTGCTGTTTTTTCCGCCGTAAAGGGTGAAGCTCAGCGTAATACTGCCCGAGAAGGTCCGATCCGCCACAAAGCTCAAATCGTCCAGGCTGTAATCCGCATCTTCGTAGCTGTCATAACCAAATGTGGTTCCGGACAGGCTGGAACGGGTAAAGGCTGTCTCATTCCGCTTGCCGTACCGGGAATAGAGGGTACCGGCATTGTTGAACGCACTGTCAGGCCGGCTGAATTCCACATACTTGAAGCTGCCGGTGCAGTTGCTGCTATCGTAGACCTTTTTAAAGTCATCCTCGTCAAAGGCAACTTCGTCACCGGCCTTCACCGTGTAGGTGACATCGCCCTTGGCCGTGGAGGAACCGGTCTTATCGGTGGTGATGACCAACGTACCGGTGACATTCTGGTTGGTTCGGGTGCCGGTGCCGCCATAAACAGTGAAGTTCAGTGTAATGCTGCCGGAGAAGGTCCGATCCGCCACAAAGCTCAGCTCGTCCAGATCGTAGTCACCATAGTCGCTGTCACCGTAGTAGAACTTGTAATCGTCCAGTTCAGAGCGGGTAAAAGAGGTTGCATTCCGCTTGCCGTACCGGGAATAAACGGTACCGGCATTGCTGTAATCAGAGGAAGGCTTTTCAAATACCACATACTTCATCGTGCCGGAGCCGCCAGCATTGTCATAGGCATTAACAAAATCTTCATCGTCAAAGGTAACTTCCTCGCCGGGCTTCACCGTATAGGTGATGTCCCCCTTGGAGGAACCGGAACCGCCGCCGACTTTAATATCCATGGTGCCGTACACATAATTCTTGCCGTCGGCGTCATAGATCTCAAATTTCAGCCGCAGCGTGCCGCTGTCGGCCCGGCGGTTGGCTTCAAATGTCAAGCCATCCAACGCGTAGTCCATATTCTTGGGCACATCGTGGCTGTCATAATAAAACCATGTGTTACGCAGATCGCTTTCACTGAGGCTCACAGTCTTATCATAGTAATTCACAGCGGTCAAGTACCCATAGTCATCCAGATCGCTGTAATCGGTGAATACCACATAGCTGGGATCACCACTATATTCACTTCTGTAAAGGTCGCGGAACTCCCGCTCTTTGAATGATACAGAGTCCCCCTTATCCACTTCATAAGTCAGATCCGCTGAAGATTTTGCGGACACGGCCGGGACCATCGTCATGACCATGACCAGCGTCAGCAGAAAGGCCGGAAGCCGTTTTCTGAAAAATCGTCTCATAAAAAACCTCCTAAATTCAGTTTAACATCCATGTATACTTCTATAAACCTACCATAGCGGAAAGTCACTTTGCAATCATGAACAAATTGTGAACAAGATGCTACAATCCGGTTAAAATTTATCGCTGCGAACAGCCGGAATTTTTCACACCACAGCGGGCATTTCCTTCTCGTGAAACAGTCCTCCAAGCCGGACCCGCTTTTCATGCCGCGCCGCCCTTCTCCAGCCGCGGAAAAGGGGTTTGTATTTTGAGGAAATATCTGCTATAATAAAGGTCAACCTTAGAAAACTTGGCGGCCGGACGCTGCTGCGGGCCGTGTGCCCCCGGCGAACACGCCCGGAGAAATTCCGGGCCGCAGCTTGGGACGATAGGAAGTAATGCGATGATCGATCAATATGGCCGGACAATTGATTATCTGCGGCTGTCGGTAACGGACCTTTGCAATTACCGATGCCAATACTGTATGCCGGCGGACGGCGTGGAAAAGGGTCCCCATGGGGCCGTCCTCTCCGTAGAGGAATACGGCGAGATCGCCCGGGCTGCGGTGAAGCTGGGAATTCGGAAGATCCGTTTGACCGGCGGAGAACCGCTGGTGCGGCGAGGGATTCTGGACGTCTGCCGAACGCTGCGGGCCATCCCGGAACTGAAGGAGCTTTGCCTCACCACCAACGGCAGCCTGCTGCCAAAACTGGCAAAGCCCCTGCAGGAAGCTGGAGTGGACCGGCTGAACATCAGTCTGGACACCCTGCGGGCGGAGCGATTCCGGGAAATCACCCGCCGGGGAGATCTGGATGACACCTTTGCGGGCATCCGGGCAGCGGAGGATGCCGGATTTCAGAATTTGAAGCTGGACACCGTGCTGATGGGCGGCGTGAACGATGACGAGATCGAGGATTTTCTGAGCCTGACGAAAGAGCACCCCTGGGAGGTGCGGTTCATCGAACTGATGCCTATGGGGCCGTGTGCGGCATGGCCAAAGGAACGCTTTCTGCCGGTGACGGAGGTTCTGAACCGATTCCCGGCGCTGGAGGAGATCGAACCCAATGGCGTGGCCCGGCGGTACCGCCTGCCGGGGGCCATGGGGACTGTGGGGCTGATCGCCCCCATGAGCCACGAGTTCTGTGGAGCGTGCCGCCGCATCCGGGTAACGGCGGACGGCAAGCTGAAGGGCTGCCTCCACAGCCGGGAGGAAATCTCCCTCCGGGGACTTCACGGCAGGGAATTGGAGGACGCCATCCTCCGGGGCATCCTGCAAAAGCCCAAGGGGCACCATCTCACGGAACATGCCAGCGATACGCCCCGGACCATGAATGAGATCGGAGGCTGAACCATGGGAGAACTGACCCATTTCAACGAGCAGGGCCGCGCCCGGATGGTGGACGTGACGGAGAAAGCCGTGACCCACCGGCGGGCGGTGGCGGCGGGGGAGATCCGCGTATCACCGGAAACTATGGTCCATATCAAAAACGGTACCCTGAAAAAGGGAGACGTGCTGGCGGTGGCCCAGGTGGCGGGCATCCAGGCCGCCAAGCACAACTGGGAGCTGATCCCTATGTGCCACCCCCTGCCCTTGACGGGCATCGACATCACGTTCCATCTGTCGGACCAGCCCTGCATGGTGGAAATTCAGGCCGCCGTCACCTGCACAGGCGTCACCGGCGTAGAGATGGAGGCACTGACCGCCGTTTCCGTGGCGGCCCTCACCGTTTACGATATGTGCAAGGCGGTGCAGAAGGATATGGAGATCACCAACATCCGCCTGTTGGAAAAATCCGGCGGCAAGAGCGGAGACTATAAGCGAGAGGACTGATAGAACCATGGCAAAGGTCGTATCCGTCAATATCAGCGAGAAAAAGGGAACACTGAAAAAGCCCGTTCCGGAAATTGAATTGAAACTGCGCCACGGCATCGTGGGGGACGCCCACGCGGGCGACTGGCACCGTCAGATCTCTCTGTTGGCGGAGGAGAGCGTGGACACCATGCGGGCCCTGAGCCCCGTCCCGCTGGATTCCGGCATTTTCGCGGAGAATATCAACACGACGGGCATCGACCTCAAGGGCCTGCCCGTGGGGACCCGCCTGCGGATCGGTGAGACGGAGGTGGAGGTGACGCAGATCGGCAAGGAGTGCCACAATGACTGCGCCATCAAAAAGGCGGTAGGCAAGTGCGTCATGCCCACGGAGGGCATCTTCGCCGTGGTGGTAAAAGAGGGCGTTGTCAGGCCCGGAGATGAGATCGAGGTGCTGAAATGAAGCTGATCCGAACAGAGGAGGCCGTGGGCCACGTGCTGTGCCACGATATGACTCAGATCATCAAGGATCAATATAAGGACGCCCGGTTCCGCAAGGGCCACATCGTCACGGAGGAGGATATCCCCGTGCTGCTCTCCATGGGCAAGGAGCATCTCTACGTCTGGGAAATGAACGAGAACATGGTTCATGAAAACGATGCGGCGGAGCGGCTGCTGGCCCTGTGCGGTCAAGAGAACATGGTCCGCAGTGAGACGAAAGAGGGCAAGATCGAGCTGCGAGCCGCCTGCGACGGCCTGTTCCGGGTGGACAGCCAGCGGCTCATCGCCGTCAACTCCCGGGAGGACGTGATGATCGCCACCCGGAAGGGCAATACCGCCGTGAAAAAGGGCGACAAGCTGGCGGGAATGCGGGTCATCCCCCTCATCATCAAGGAGGAAACACTGCAAGCCGCTGAGCAGGCAGCGGGCGCCGGCCCTCTGCTGGAGCTGCTGCCCTATGTGAAGAAAACCGCCGCTATCGTGGCCACCGGCAGTGAGGTGAAGAAGGGGCTCATTCAGGACACCTTCACCCCTGTGGTAAAGGAGAAGCTGGCGGCCTACGGTATCGAGACCATCTCCATCGCCTATTCCGGCGACGGCGTAGAAAATGTGGCCAACGCCATCAGTGAGGCCAGGAAAACCGGCGCGGACCTGATCCTGTGCACCGGCGGCATGAGCGTGGACCCGGACGACAACACCCCCGGCGGTATCCGGGCGAGCGGCGCACGGATCGTCACTTACGGCGCACCCGTGCTGCCGGGCGCCATGTTCCTGCTGGGCTATTTTGAGGACGGAACCCCCATCTGCGGCCTGCCCGGCTGCGTCATGTATGCCGGGGCCACCATTTTCGACCTGGCGCTCCCCCGGATCGCCGCCGGCGTGGAACTGACCCGCAGAGACTTCGCCGTGATGGGCGAGGGCGGACTGTGCCTTGGCTGCAAGCCCTGTCACTGGCCCAACTGCCCCTTCGGAAAATAAAAGCGAGAGCGCCCAAGCGCGCTCCTGCTTTTCCGAACCGTTCATCTTGATTGAGTATCACGCTTTACTCTGTAAAGTCGAGATAGATTTTTCATCGAATCAGAAAGGAAGAACCAACATGAAAAAGTGTTTGCCTCTGCTGCTGGCCCTGTGCCTGACCCTGTCCCTCGCCGCCTGCGGCGGTAAGACCGACACCAACGCCGACGCCGACGACAGTTCCCAGACGCAGGACAACACCCCCGCGGAAGCCCCCGCCGGTGAGCCGGTGGAGCTGATCGTGTTCGCAGCCGCCTCTATGACGGAGACCATGAACCAGCTCAAGGAAATGTACGAGCAGAATAATCCCAACGTGACCGTTACATATAACTTCGATTCCTCCGGCAAGCTGTTGACCCAGATCAAGGAGGGTGCGGACTGCGACCTGTTCATCTCCGCCGCTCCCCAGCAGATGAACGCCATGGACGGCAGCCTGATCGGTGATACAGAGAAGAACCCCGACGGGCTTGACCTCATCGTCACCGACAGCCGTGTGAATCTTCTGGAAAACAAGGTGACGCTCACCGTTCCCGCCGGCAATCCCAAGGGCATTGAGAGCTTTGACCAGCTTGCCGAGCTGCTGAAAAGCGGCGAGGTGCTGCTGGCCATCGGCAACAGCGACGTGCCCGTGGGCCAGTACACCCTGAATATCTTCAACTACTACGGCATCGACGAGACCGCCGTCGCAAATAAGCTGACCTACGGCAACAACGTGAAGGAGGTGGCCGCTCAGGTCAGCGAGGGTGCCGTGGACTGCGGCATCATCTATACCACCGATGCCCACTCCGCCGGTCTGACGGTGGTGGACAGTGCCACTGCCGAGATGTGCGGTCAGGTCATCTACCCCGCCGCCGTACTCAAGGGGGACAAGGAGGATGCCGCCCAGGACTTCCTGGCCTATCTCCAGACCGACGCGGCCATGACCGTGTTTGAGTCCGTGGGCTTCTCCGCCGCTTGACCGAGAATTTTTTCTGAAAAGGCCGACGATAATCGCTTGCCCGCCGCTGATACGGCG
>ENA-OUQK01001257-OUQK01001257.1-human-gut-metagenome-genome-assembly--contig:-NODE-1257-length-13186-cov-2.371640_pt1 | contig 13186 bp, 3 predicted proteins | sample MGYA00237954_ERZ548842 | MGnify/ENA primary metagenome ERZ548842 (study PRJEB26490, sample SAMN05194704) | human gut metagenome | biome: terrestrial biome; feature: human-associated habitat; material... | reverse complement strand
TATTACGTCAATGCTTCAAGGTATTGTTAATCGTATCGGTGAAGTTAATGTAGAACTTATGAAATATCGTTTCAATGATTTCTTAAAATCTAAAGGTACTAAATATCATCCTCTTATTTGGAATCTTGGTAATGGTATGGGCGGTGATGGTAAGGGTTTCTTTAATTTTAGAAAAGATGAAAATGATAATGCTATACTTGACGAAAATGGTTATCGTATTCTTGATGCTGTAAATCCTGTTAATGTTGAAGCTGTTAAAGCTTTTCAATATGCTCGATTTAATGGTATGTCTAATCGTGATCAAGGTATTGGAACTCCTTATGTTGATATGCACGATTACATTTGGACACGTGATGTTATTCTTCGTCAATTCCAAGGTCGTTATTCATTACCTTCTGCTGATGCTTCTCGTATATATGAGTTTGTAACTGGAAATACTCTCACTGAACCTAATGCTACTAAAAGAAGTCTTCCGTTTAAACTTATAAATACTGATGGTACTTTCGTTAATTATCGAATAGCTCGTACTAACGATCTTGAATCTAATTATCTATTTCAACGTGTGAAAGATACTTTCCGTACTGAAATGGAAATGATGCTTGAAGCTAGACGTCTGTTATTTGATTATGATGCTAATACTCAAACTCTTTCTATTAAGAAAGAATATCTTAGACCTGAAGATGATGTTCGTCAAGAATTTAATTCTTTAGATTCAGATGAACGTAGTAGAATGATTAGTGATCATAATGGTGATGCAGAAGCTGCCTTTAGAGCTTTTTATGAAAGTCGTGCTTTTGATAAAGATATATTTGAAGGTCTTCAAGCTCCTATATTCTGGGATGGTGAAGCTCTTCTTAAAAATGGTAAGCCTACAGGTAATATCTTTAAATTTGGTAATCTTAATTTTAGATATACTGATGCTAACGGTAATACTACTGTAAGAAGCATTATAGATTATATTGAAGATGCTTTTAATGAGCTTCATCCTAATGCCGCAAGTTCATTCGGTAAATTCGAACCATTCATGATTTGTGGTGAAGATTTCAATACTGCTTACGGCGATGTTATTGATAATGCTTATATGCGAATGTTTGTTGATAGAATCAATAGTCATCTTCAAGATGCTTTTGATTATCTAGCTCCTGTTAGAGATAATATTCAATCGACTCTTACATATAAGAATCAACTTAAAGCTCTTAATGAAACACTTCCTGAAGATTATAAAAATGATCGTTATTGGGGTTATGTTGTTTCTAATCTTCTTTGTAATCATTATGTTGCTGATATAGCTATTCAAGAGATATTCACTGGTTATACTTTTGAATTTAAGAATGCTCTTGATTGGGCTAAGCGTGCATCTCAAGGTGTAAGACCGGGTTCTACTACTCGTTCTAATACTACATATACACAGATTGTTGTATCTGATGTTAATCTTAAAGACAATATGTTACAGAAGATGCTTGAACCATTTGCAAATGATAAAGCAACTTCTGATGAACTTAATAGACGCTTTGGTTCTAAGACTATTACAACTGCCGATGCTTTCAATGTTATTACACAAGATGAGTGTATTAGACGTTTCAAAGCTATGGGTGATTATGATAGTTTTACTTTACCTTCTGGTAGAACTTTAGCTGATATTATTGCTGATGAGGATACACCTATTAGTCCTAGTGATTATGCACGTATTGTTGAACAGTTAAAGTATTACTTCTATAAACGTGGTAAGTCTACGCTTAATAATAGATTTAATACTGATATTGTGTTTTCGCATCAAGATAAGAATAGTACCCTTGTTATATTTAAACGTATGTACAAAGGTACTGGTTATGAAACTCTTTATGATTGGATGAAACAAGAAGGTATTGATTCTATTAACTTTGAATCTGGTCATAAAGTTGGTGGTATGCCTAAAGTTCAACTCTGTGATATATCTAGAGATATTGCAGTTGATTCTAAAGGTTTTCCTATTTTAGATGCAAATGGTAAATACACTTATACTAATGGTACAAAAGCTACTCTTAATATTCAGTATAATGAAGCTACCAAACGTCTTGAATTAAAAGGTTATCCTAAAGGTGTTGAAGATTTTAAACAAACTCTTAGTCATAGTAACCTCTATATTCAACAACAAGTTCCTTCACATCTTATGGATGAAGAGAATAAGATTGGTACTCAGCTTCAAAAGCGTATTCTTGATAACCTTGTGTTTAATGGGGATTATACTATAGGTGGTACTGTTCGTAAAGGTAAAACTGGAGATTATTCTTATGATGGTTCAGGAGCTTTTGAATATTATCAGATGTTACTTTCTGCTAACGCAAATGATGAAATGTATCGTTTGTTGGCTGATTGGGGTGCTATTACTAATGACGGTAATATTAAATATACTTCAATTGAAACTGACGGTGGTCTCAGAAATGTTATCGGTGTTGATCTTGATTTAGTTCTTGCAGATCTTCGTAGATATTTTAATGAAACTGAAATTGATAGAAATTTCATAAAAGCTACTGTTGTTGTTAATGGTAAACCTTTTATACCTTTTTATCATCCTACGATTAAGAGTCGTATTGAATCAGTTCTATTAGCTCGTATTACACGTCGTGTTACTAATCTTAAACTTAAAGGTGCTCACGTTACTATTCAACCTGATACTTTCTTACAACCCGCTGCTGTTACGTTGGACAAAAAAGGGATTATTAAAGGGACTCAAGCTAATGTTCAACGTATGTATCTTGAAGGTCAAATTAAGTTCTCTGATGATTATTGGCAATCTCGGGCTGAACTTAATGAAGATGGTACGATTAAAAGAGATGCTAACGGTACGCCTATAATTAAGAAAAATGCTGACTTTAAACTTCAAAGTGAATATTGGGAAACTAAAGCTGATGGTACTAAAGTCTTTCATCCTGCTGAGATTATACTTAATAATTGGGATTCTCGATTTAAATTAGATGCTAATGGTAATCTTGATTTGAATAGTGTTCCAGAGAATCTTAGAACGATGTTTGGTATTCGTATTCCTACTGAGGGTCATCAATCTATGTTCGTTGCTAAAGTTGTAGGAGTTCTGAATAATGGTGCTAGTCAAGCTATAGTTCCTGAGCATCTTGTTACTCGTACTGGTTGGGACTACGATATTGATAGTATCTACTTATCTATGAAAGAATTTGACGTTATTGATGGACAATATGTTGAATATACTAAAAATGATAGTGATACTTATAAACGTCAATCTTTGGAATACGTTTCTGATGTTTACTTTAGTAAAACTAAAGATGCACTTAAAAACGCATATCTGAAAGAAAAGATTCCATTGATTAATGAACTTGCAGATATTAATGCTAAAATCAATGCACAAGCTAGTATTGATGATTCTGTTATAAGACGCTTAAAGCAAGAATATAAGAATCTACAGCAACAACGCTTCTATTCAAAGAACGTATCCGAGCGTAATGCGCTTGCTAAAGCTATGGAATTAAAGTCTGCCGAGATTGAAGCTTATAATGCTGCAAATATGAATCCGGCTATATCTGATGCAGAACTTAAAGCATTATATGATACTAAAGCTAGTATTTACTCTAAACTTAAAAAAGTTAAGAGTGATTATGATGCTAAATACGAGAAATTCATTAAAGAAACTGTTACTCCAAAATGGAATAGTCTTAATGAATATCGTCGTATGCCTAGAGCTGCTAAGGATAATGCTATAATTGATACTTGGATTGGTATTCACTCTGATATTAAGAATACTCTTAATAAAGAGAAACCCAATGAGTTTGATCATAGTAAAGCTGCTGCTGCTTATATAAATAGAATTGCTGGTTATGATAACTCTATGATGAATCAGCATTTTCTTATTGATCAGATTAAGATTCGTAATATTAATAATAATATTGCAGTTCTTAAAGGTCAATCCATTGCAGCGGATAATGCTCTATCTATAATGGGATTTACACAGACTATGTTGTCTGATGAATTTGCTATTCCTATTAGACTTAATTTCAGTGATATTAAAGGTTATAGTGAAGATATTCCTAATAAAGCTGAATGGGCTAGAAAGCAGATTCTTAAATGCTTTAAAGATGAAAGATTATCTAATGGTGAACATAGTGTTCAAGTAGATGTGGCGTCTAATAGTATTACAGTTTGGTGTCGTTCTCTTTATAATAATGATTATGGTACTTGGACTGATATAAATGGTGAGCCTATATCTGCACAGCGTTCTGAATTAACATCTCATATTCTTGATGCTGTTAAAGATAATCTTTGGTTTAATATGAATACATATACTATTGGTAATACCGCTTTACTTGCTTCATTCCCCATAAGTTGGAATGCTAATCTTAAAGCTAGCAATGCTAAAGTTGAAGGTACTAATAGATATATTTATTCTGCTCTTATTGAATCTCAGCAAATCATTACTGATTTTGTTACGAATATTTCAATTAAGTCTATTGAAAACTCTAATAACTTCACTAATGTTAGTTTCCATAATGTACGCAGTGATTATATGATTGACGCTGTTGCTACTATGAGTAAACTTCTTACTGATAAAGGTAATAGTCTTAAAGCTTTTGCTAAGAGTTATTTTGAAACTACACAAGATAATGTAGGTCTTAAAGATGTTATTACTAAACTTAGTAAATATCTTGCACAAGAAGATCTTAGTAATATGGCGATTGCGAAAGCTCACGAACATGGTCATACAATAAACATGAAACAAACTCATGCTATGGCTAGATTTATTGAAGCTCTTGCAAATGAAGTTGGTGTTACTGCATACGAAGTAGATAGTAAGATTCAGAATAAAGCTAAAACTATTACTGAACTTGATTCTCTATTTAAAGAAGGTCAAAACTATAAACATACAGTTGAAGATTTTGAAGCTTATGCTAATTATCTTAATCGACAACTTGAAGTTTTAGATTACTATATGTACGTTGATAAAGCTGTAAATGCTATGAAACGTGCACAAGGATGTCTTATTACTGAAAAGAAAGGTGCTGGTCCTAAGACTTCTGAAAGTAATAAGCTCTTTGAATCTATTGCAATGCTTGAGCATAATGTTAATACTCTTATTCAGAATGCTAAAGATGCAGGTATTCCTGAAAGTATGCGCAATGAATTACTCTATAAATACTATAGTGTAAATGCAATTACTGATAAAGGTGAAGTCATTGATAATTGGTTGCTTAAAGCTAATGATTATCTTCTTGAAAATAAGGATTCTGATGGTAAAGTAATTCAGCTTGATAAACCTAAATCCCCTTTTAGAATTGGTGATAAATCAATGATTGAAGCTATATTTCCGTCAGTTGTTAATACTAATTGGGAAATTGAAGATAGTGCTTATCCTATTCTTCAACAACAATTGTATTCTACTAATGAGATCTCTGTTAATATGTTTCATGATCTCTTTATTAGTGAGAATCCTGCTTTCAAAGATAAGATTAATTATTGTATGGCTAAGCTTAAACAGATTAATAATCCTGAACTTAGAGAAGCTCTGGGTAATTATGCTATTATTGATAAAGTTAGACAAATGCCTTTCTTTAATGATGACAGTAAAAGTCCGGAAACACTTCTTGCTGAACGTGCTAAGTTATTAGGATGTGTTAATATTGTTAAAGACGAACAAACTAATGAATTTAAATTCAAAGGTGCTGTTGATTTAGCTCTTACTAATGTTAATCTTAAAAATTGGTACAATGAACTTGAAAGTAGAAATTATACTCATGATGAAAAAATAGCTATGTTTAAAGAATTACCTGTTAGTATTCAATTAGCTATGGTTAAGAATACACTTACTGATGGTAGATATGTTACTGTAAATGGTCAATATGTTACTAAAGGTAATCTTAGACTTAATCCTAATCATATTCTTTCATTGCTTTCTCCTAATACTATGGAGAGTACAATTGTAAGAACTGGATATATTTCTATTTCAACTAAGGAAAGTGATGATATTGATTTTACTAGAGACACATTCTTTCAGCTTATTAATAGTCCTGATGAATATTGTCGTATTCTTGGTGAGAACTTAGTTAAATATGCATTCTGGGTTAATAAACTTGATTTTGGTCGTAATCTTTCTAAGTATATTCCTATTGATCTTTATGGTAAATTCAAAACTAAAGATGGTAACTATGTAAGTGCTTATAAGACTTCATGGGGAGATCAATTTGATTCTATTAGTTTTGAATCTATCGACGGTACTAGTGACAGAGATATTAGATTAGCTATGAAAGAACAAGGTATTACTGATGGTGGTAGTAACTTCCGTTCAGAAAATGCTGCTCTTTATAACTATGCTGAAGCTCTTTATGCTAGTCAAGCGAATAAAGATAATATTCTTCTTAGAACTAACGAAGAACTTGATGTTTTTATCGAAGCTTTTGTTCGTGCTAATTCTGAGAATACTCGTATCGTTAAATATATGAAACCTGAATATGTTTATGATACTAATGGTAAGAAGAGTAAAGTTAAAGATCAAACTCCAACTTTTACTAAGATTACTAAGAGTAATTTCTCTAGAGCTGTATTTGATCTTAAAGGTGCAGTAGCTAACGAATGGCATAAAGATGTTGATCTTGAAACTCGTAAGTATATAGAAGATGCTCTTAATAGTGTTATTAAAAATGCTATTGGTATTAAACATAATGATATTTGGAACATCGTTGGTCAAATGATCTTTGAACCTACTAGATATGTAAATAATTCTAGTTATGCTGATGATGTATATCTTAAGACTCGTGAAAAGGTAATTGATAAAGAACTTACTGGTCTTAAAAAGACTTACAAAGCTCAATTACCTGAGGGTATGCTTTATAAACGTTTTGATATTAATGATTGTACGTTCTATTATCCTATTAATAAAACGTTTAAATCTGAATATCTTACTACAGCTAATGATTATTATAAATATAACATTGAAGCTCAAGAAATATACGAGAAACTTGCTACTATTTTGAGTAAGTTCTATCGTAGATTTAATTCATCTGTTACTAATGTAGAAACTCATAACAGTCTTACATCAGCTATAGACGCTGCTACAAGTAACGCTGATTATACAATTTATATTGGTAATGAATCTGATACATATAGAGGTCTTATTGATACTTCTGCTATTACTACTATCCCATTGCAGGCAGCTATCAATGACACTTTTGATACCGATACACTGCCCTCGGAAATCCAAAATTTGGCACTTGTCGGCAACGGAGAGACGCTTTCTCAATTGAAACGATTAACAATACAAGGACAACTTTTTAAGGGCTTAGACAGGCTTATTCAAAGACTAAATCCAGCTAATGTTAGTGCGATTCAAGCTGATGGTATCAATGATATTATAGTTGATTACATTGGTATTAAAAAAGATCTTAATACTACTGTTCATACTATTAATAGCTCAACTCCTAAGTTCTCTAAAGTCTTAGATACAGAGTTCATAGCTGATGATAATACTGGAATTAGTATGTCAAACCTTGAATTTATTAATACTCTTTATGAAGTTGAAAAGACTGCTATCGGTAATACTAAACTTCTTAGAGATGAAATGAATCTCATGGGTGAACTAAATACTAATCTTGATAAGCTTGATGCTAAAGCTCAAAGTGAAATTGCTAGACTTGGTAGAGATATGAATAGTCTTCCTAATTATGTTGAAACATTCAAGTATAATGCTAATATACTAGAGAATGTTAAAGATATGATTAAAGCTATTCAAATGCCAATGGATACTGATACTATATTTAAGCTTTGGACTAAAGGTACTGTTGCTGATCGTAAACAATGGGTTACTGATCTGAATAAACTCAGTAGTCTTATAAAGTCTCAAGCTTATATTGAAGATCTAAATCCTATTGACGAAGCTAGTTTTGAAAATGCTTCTCAAAATACTAAAGATAGTATTGCAGAATTTAATGAAGCTCTTCTTAATCTTAAAGGTTTATATGCTGAGATTATGCCTCTTAAACGTAAAGTTGTTGATGCTTCTAAGATTTACTTTGGTTTCTTAATCAATCAAAGAAGTCATAATCCTGCTTTCAATACTAAGTTTAAGTATATTCAAGATAAGCTTGTTGAAAACGGTTTTAATGCTGATGAAATTGGCGTTTATACTATAAATGAAAGAGATATTCAAGAGAATATTCGTCGTATGCTCGGTGATAATCTTGATTTATCTACTGTTATTAAATGGTTAGATTCTGCTGCTCAAAGTGGTATTCCAATCATTGATACAGTTCTTTCTCAATATGAGTTCCATACTCTTAATGCTACTGAATTTGCTTTCAATAATAATAAGCGTACATTCGCATTATTTAAGAAGTATGATAGATTCTATAAAGAAAAGTCTAATGGTAAACCTGATATGACTTTTTCTCAATCTCGTTCTAATGACTTTAGAGCTAGATTCATTAATGAAGCTAATTGTCAACTTGTTACACCGTTTGATATGACTAAAGCCAACTATGATTATCAAATTGGTAAAGCTCGTGAATACGATGATTATATTAAGAGAAGATCTGAGTTAGAACCTCTATTAGAATCTGACGATTTTGCTACAGTTAAGAAAGCCCAAGATGCTCTTGCTAAACTTGAGAAAGAACATAAGAAAAGAGTTCATGCTGTAGGTAAAACTATATACTCTACTATGAATGTTTCAATGCCTGCTAAAATTATTAAAGGTAGACTTGAACTTGATCTTGAAGATGTATATAATAATCCTAAGAAGTATTTTCCTAATCTTAGTGCCGAAGAAGCATACTATTATACTAAGCTAATTGAACGTGTCTATAAATCTAAGATTCGTAAGAAATTTGCTGAAGCTAATAATATTGAACTTAGTGTTAGAGGTCAAACTACTAATCGAGTTCTTCTTCAAGTTCAAACTGCAAAAGCTGATTATAGAGACGCTAAGTTTAGTAAACTTACTCATTCTGATATTGATATGATAGTTGAAATGCAAGAGATGTTTGCAGAACTTAATGATGTTGCAATGCCTAACACTGTTAGATCTGCTAGTTTCTTCCCGACTTTCATATCTGCTAATCATGTGAATGCTCTTAAACAACTTGCTGGTTATCATGAATTACAAGAAGATGATTATAAAAATACACTTAGTGGAGAGACTCAATACTATCTTAAAGCTACTGCACTTAATCGTCCAGAAGTTATAGGTCGTATTAAGTATGATCTCTATGCTATTACAAATAAAGAAGCTTATGATGCTCTAATTGAAAAAGCTAATAAAATAGCTAAACATAGAGGCTATTATAAACCTATTACTTCTATTGCAGATATTATCGAATATAATAAAGAGTTATCTGATAAACAATTAGGTGATATTAGAGATCGTATGAACTTTGACCCTATGAATGTTACTCTTAATTATATTAATCAGCTTAAACGTATTAAAGTTAATCGTGACTTTGAGCCTGAACTTAATCTTCTGCAAACTATTCTTGCTATGCCTGAGTTCCAAGCTCGTGAATATGGTGTTAAGAGTAAGAATGTTATTAATAAGATTCTATCTCTTTATACTCATAAAACTGAAGTTGTTTCTCGTAAAGGTAAAGAAACAGAAGCTTTTGATAGATTTAAGAAATTCTATGATGCTTTTGAAGGTAAGAATCGTATTAATACATTAACTGATCAACTTCTTAATATACTTCATACAGTTAATAGTAAATCTCTTATGTGGATGAACTTAACTGCTGCTTTAAAGAATATTGGTACAGGTCATATCAATATTGTAAGCGAAGCAACTGGTGGTGAATTTACTACTAAAGCTACACTTCTTAAAGCTCATGAAATGTATGTTAAAGCTCTTCCATCATTATGGGCATCACTTGGTGAATATACTTGTAATAATCTTGATGCAGCTTTAATGAAGTTAGCTGGTAATATTTTTGAAGATCATATTGAAGCTGGAGTAGATACTAAGACTAATATTGTTTCTCTTGATATGTCTAAATGGGATAATGTGATGTTTGCTCCTAATACTATTGGTGAGCATTATTTGCAATTCGCTACTTTCTTGTCAGCTATGCAAACTCATCGCATTGTTGCAGGTACTATTATGAATTATGATCAATTCGTATTCTCACTTAGAGAACGTCTCTTTAGAGATATGGTTGATGATGAAACTTATACTAAGTATAAAGCATATAAAGATAAACAAGAATCTGTTAAAGGCAATAACGTTGAATTTATAGATTATCTTTCTCGATTTATTGCTTATCGTGCTAATAACTTTACTAACGAATGGAAATCTAATTACGCTAAGGCTTATAAAGAAGGTCTTAAGAATGCTAGAGTTGAGTTTGAAAAGAATCAAGTTATATATGATGCTTTTGAACTTAAAGATGGTATCGCTTCAATTAAAGCTGAAAGTAATATAACTCTTGAAGATTTTGCTAAGTTCTTAGGTAAAGTTAAAGGTATTAATCATAGTTTGCATGGTATTTACAATACTTTCGATAAATCTATGTTATCTGGTAAGATGTGGGGAGAGGTTATTCTTCAATTCCGTAAATGGCTTCGTCCTAACTTTATTAGATATTGGGGTAAACGCTTTGGTAAAACTATATATGATGAACGTCTTGAATCTTATAGAAGTGGTGCTTACATGGATATGATAAATTTTCTATTATCTAATGGCAAAAGTGCTTATAGAGAAACTATTGATAAAGCTATAGAAAATGACGAAGACATTGATTTTGCTACTAAAGCTAAAGCTATATTCAATGGGTTCTGCGGTTTATTATATTGGTTCAAAGATATAAACTTTAGATATAATACTCTACCTCAAGCTCAAAAGGCTAATATAAAAAGAGCCATGTTTAATTTTACAACTCTTGTTGGTTTATCTCTTGTAGCTGCTAGTCTATATGCTGCAAAAGATGATGACGATGAACTTGATGAAAATCGATTCTTTGCTCTTGCTTGTTATACTATTTATGGTGTTCAAACTGAACTTTATGAAACTTCACCTTGGGGTCTTTATTCATTCTATAAACGTACTATGGAGGCACCTATACCTTTTGAAACAAGTATGTCTAATGTTCTTAATCTTGCTTATTGGACACTTATTGCTCCAATGATTGTAGATGATGAAGAAATGCTTTATGATAGAGGTACATATAAAGATGAAGATAAACGTTGGATTGCATTTAAGAAAACTATTCCGTTATTCAATCAATACAACAAGATGTTCTATTTACCAAAGAACAATACATACTATATGCAACAGAACCCAATATTACAGATGATAGTTGAACTAAATAAGTAAGGACTTCTGTTGGACTTAAAAAAAATGAGAGAGGGCTTTCAGATAATACTGTCAGTCCTCTCTCTTCTTGTATCTATACTACTCATACTCCTGCTCGTGTCATTGCGAACGCTCCGCCCCGTTCCACATCCATCCCTCTACCGGGGTCTGCAATGCTCCACAATGCCATTTTTGCCACCTGCGGGCTTCATATATTGATTATCTATTGGCAGACGATAATTAGTTCATATCACAAAAGAAAGTGTCTCTATGAGCCTCTATTGAAGTCGTTTTAACCATACGGCTATGATGATTTGTACTAACGTTAATACGACTAGCATTAGAAACGCTAAGAGTAGCTTTCTAGACCCCAGTAGGGAACATGGTGTGGTCAGGAGCGGAACTAAGCATAGCACTTGTAACAGCACTATGCTTAGAAGTATTAATAGTATCCCTCACTTTCACCACATTCACTCAGTCCACCAAAGCTAACTTTATTCACATTAACAATGAAAGGTAGAATCTTCTTAATTTGAGTAGAAGTAACAACAAAACTATTGTTAGTACCCGGATGCCTCATAACATACTTAATACTACCAATATAAAGATTAGGAGATAGACGCTTATGCTTTTGCTTTTCAGCAGCGGTCATAGTAGCGAATCTATACACTTTATGCAAAACAGACCAATTACCAGTAAATTCTTGAATAAGAGTTCCATTTGCATCACGAGTAATCACATTCCCATCAACTTCAATATAACACGTATGTGTTTTAGTTTCTTCCATTATGCAGCTCTTAGTGCCGTTAGGGCAAGATCATAAGCCTTTTGATTTAGCTTATAAGCACCTTTTTTAGTAAGAGCTTCAAAGCGATCTTCAGAAGACTTATAATCAACAACATTATTCAGATAACAACTCACACCATTATAAAGCCAAAGCACAGTACCACGATGTAACTCTTGACCAACACCATTCTCAATAGTATCAAGAACAGCTTTGACTTTATTTTGAGTTTTAGTAGAAATAATATCCCTGTCTCTTATACACATCTCCGAGCCCACGAGACTAGGCTTGTTGTTCATCATTAAGAAACAGATTATACACAAAGCCAGTCATATTATTAGATTTAATATTAATGGCTTTAAGAGCTTGCATAGATTCTTGCATAGCTTCATGATAGATATGCGTAGCACGAATACTATTCACAGCACTCATAATAGTATTGTGAACATTCTTTGTATGTTTAAAAGAAAACTGTTGTGTTGCATTTTTAATAGCTTGATTAAGCATATTATTACAAATAACACGAATATTTGTAACAGCACACGTGATTAATCCAGAACCATCATGACTATTGGTAAATAAGAGATACTTATCAATAAGATCTTTATTATCAATAGTGATAGCATCAGGGAATTTTGCAGTTACAAGCATACTTGCGCCATTCTTATAGCAACCGGCAGTTTCAATACGAACACTCTTATCGTAATCACATATTTGATTAATAAAATCAAGAGCTACAGAGTTCTGTACGACTTCGTACTTAGAACCCACAGCACCAAATACATGATTTGTATCTTCTCTATAAGTAGCAAAACTGTTAGGAACTTTATATAACAGAAAGCTACCCGGATTAGCAGGATCTTCAAGACGAACACGAGTCTCTTTAATACCTACTTTATAATCAAGATTTGCTTCTTCAATAGCATCCTTCATACTTAAATCATTAATAGGTTTACCCATTTCATTAAATACGAGAGGACGTCTTTGATAATTTACAAAAGGCATAATATACTTTGTTTCAATAGAAGTTTATTTCTTAATTGTAACAATATCCTTTTCTTGAAGCGTCCAAGCATCAAGACCTTCAGGAGATTGATTTAATGTTTCTTTAAGATTAGTACTATTAA
>ENA-OUQK01001243-OUQK01001243.1-human-gut-metagenome-genome-assembly--contig:-NODE-1243-length-13308-cov-5.231117_pt1 | contig 13308 bp, 9 predicted proteins | sample MGYA00237954_ERZ548842 | MGnify/ENA primary metagenome ERZ548842 (study PRJEB26490, sample SAMN05194704) | human gut metagenome | biome: terrestrial biome; feature: human-associated habitat; material... | reverse complement strand
TTTTACGTGCCCTTCGGGGAATTCGTTCATTTGCACATGCAATACTATTCTTTTGTAAACAGTCTTTTAAAACACTCGGCATTTCAATTCTTTACACCTGCCGGGAAACCAACGGTCAATTTTTATTTGAGATTCCCAAGCCGGATATGTTTCTGCAAAATTTCATCGATCACTTCAAAAAGTTCCAGGGATCCGTCTTTTGTTTTGTTCTGTCTTGCATAAACCTGTTTGGCACTGACACCGTGTTCTCTCCAGTCGCCACCGCCATTGCTGTTATTGAGCATCAGAGGCTGCAGATTGTCCATCGCATGTGCAAATCTTGATTCCGGCGTTTCATTTGCCTCAAATTCATCAAACAGTGCGGAAAGCTCTTTTTTCTGATCATCAGGAAGAAGAGAAAAGATCCGTTCTTTTGCGACTTCCTCCCGGGCTTTCTGTGTTTTGAGCCCTTCGGCATCATACGCATACGTGTCTCCTGCATCAATTTCCACAATATCGTGGATCAGGCACATGATCATTACCCGTTCAATATTTACCCTTTCATTTGCATATTCCCGGAGCAGATATGCCATGATCGCCATATGCCATGCATGTTCCGCATCGTTCTCATTGCGTCCGTGACCGGACAGATGTGTCTGTCGGAAAATATTTTTCTCCTTATCAATTTCCAGTGCAAAATCCAGTTGTTTCTGTAATCTTTCGTCCATGTTTTATCTCCTCAGATATATGAAATATTTTTGGCGTATTCATACCATTTTTGACTTTTGTTCCGTGCTGCCTGTTCTATTTTTCTTACAAACCCATCGTTATTTCAAATGTCGTTCCGCCCTGCTCATTTCCATGAACTTCGATCGTTCCGTCATGCACCCGGACAATCTCACGTACCAGTGCAAGCCCGAGACCTACACCGCCAAGTTCCCGGCTTCTTGATTTGTCTATCCGGAAGAAGGGTTCAAAGATCTGTTCCCGGAACGATTCCTCAATTCCGTTTCCCGTATCTGCAACAGTAAAAACAACGCTATTCTTCATGCGGACTGCTGATACGGTAACGTTTCCATCGGTGTGATTATATTTGATCGCATTCTCCACAAGATTATAAAGCATCCGGTAGATCAGGATATCACTTCCTGTCAGGATCAGATCAGCAGTTTTGTTTTCTGCTTTTTCATCCCTCAGGTTCTGGGTTTTTTGGATCAGTTCAACGTTTTTTTCCTGTGCCAGAGGTTCCAGATCAGTCAGTACTTCCTCAATCAGACTGTGAAGTTCGATCTTGTCATTACGTGCCACGCTCTGCAGCTCGCTCATGTCAAGAAGTGTTCGGACCAGCTTGGTAAGACGCTCGTTCTGTTCTGTTACCATCTGGATCGTCTCTTGTGTTGCAGCGTCACACTCAGGATGGCTTGTTGTGTGATAGAGATCTAGCTGTGCCTGGATTAATGCCAGAGGAGTCCGCAGCTCATGTGCTGCATTTCCGGTGAACTGACGCTGCGTCTCGAATGATTCCGAAAGCCGCAGAAGCATTTTGTTATAAGAACTGCGGAGTCTGTCCAGTTCTGTAATCTTATTTTCTCCGATCGTACAATCCGTCAGATTCTGTGCCTGAACTTTTTCTACGGTTTCTGAGAATTCTCTGAGCGGCTTCAGTGCCCGGCCGCTGACAAAATACGTCACGGCTCCGCCAAACAGTGCTACAAGAGCAGTGATCAAAAGGCTTTGATTTCTGTAAGCGGATTTTGAATGATAGACTTTCATGGAAAACTGTGCTGCAAAATCATCCCATTCATCATCCGGAATATCAATGTAGATCGCATCGGGTGTCCCGTTCTGATCCGTCACGGTTTCCTGAAGCGTGTTAAAATAATAAACTCCGTTCTTATACAGGAAAAACGTAAGACATCCGCACAATACCGTGATCAGCACTGTAGTAAGGATCGTCAGTCTCCACTGGAGTGATATTTTTCTCATGTTTTGTCATTTCCTCCTATTTTATAACCCTCTCCGATCTTATTTACGACCGGATCGTAACCAAGTTCTGCCTTCAGCTTTTTCCGGAGAGAAGACATATGGACCCGGATCGAACCACTGAAACTGTCCACAGAAGAATCCCAGACATGTTCGATCAGTTCTTCCTGACTGACCGGCCGCCCCTGGTTCAGAAGAAGATATTCCAGGATCCCATTCTCTTTTCTTGTCAGTGCAACAGGGGTCTCTTTTGCATACGCTGTTCGTTCTCTTGTGTTGAAACGAAGAGCACCGCATTCCAGACAGACATTTTTCTGTACAAATTTTCTTCTGGTCAGACTTCTGACACGAGCTTCCAGTTCTAGCAGATGAAATGGTTTTTCCATATAGTCATTTGCTCCGGCATCCAGCCCTTCAACTTTATCTGCGATCTGACTTCTTGCAGAAAGGATCAGTACCTTTGTCTCTTCATTTTCTCTGCGAAGTTCTCTGAGGATATCCATTCCGTCCATTCCCGGAAGGTTAAGGTCAAGTACGATCAGATCATACATTTCCGCACAGATCATCTCAAGTGCCTCTTCTCCGTCATTGCACGTATCCACTTCATAACCGGCCTGATGCAGGCTTTTTGCAATCATATCACATAATTTTTTTTCATCTTCAACAACTAATAATCTCAATTTTTTCTCTCTTTTCTTAACAGGAATTTTACACCTGTTATTGTATAATGCAATCATCGAAAGGTCAATAAAAGGACTGTAAATAAGGAAAGGAGTGTCTTGATGAAATTAGAAAAAGCAACACAGATTCTTTTGCTTGCAGCAGGTATGCTGTTTTTTCTTGCCGGAATTTTCCGCGGGGAATCTGCAGTTGTACTTAGTAAGGCAATAAAAATATGTATGGAGTGTGTCGGAATTGGATAAAAAAATAAAATCAGCCAAAAACATTCCAGCCCGTTTCCGCGGATGGATCCAGGCAGCTGCAGTGCTGCTTACAAACATTCACATCCCGAATCTGTTTAAAGGGAAAATTTATCAGGGAAAAGCAAAGACAATGTGTGTGCCGGGACTGAACTGCTACTCTTGTCCGGCCGCCACAGGTGCCTGTCCGATCGGAGCTTTTCAGGCTGTAGTCGGTTCTTCAAAGTTTAAGTTCACCTATTATATCACAGGCTTTTTTATCTTGCTGGGAGTTCTGCTGGGACGGTTTATCTGTGGTTTTCTCTGCCCGTTCGGATGGTTTCAGGATCTGCTGCATAAGATTCCGGGCAAAAAGTTTTCCACTGCAAAGATGAAACCTCTGCGGTATCTGAAATACGTGATCCTGGTTGTCTTTGTTATACTGCTTCCGGCATTTGTAACAAATTCACTTGGCATGGGCGACCCGTTTTTCTGTAAGTACATATGCCCACAGGGCGTCCTTGAAGGTGCACTTCCGCTCGCCCTTGCAAATTCAGGAATCCGTGCTGCACTTGGACACCTTTTTACATTCAAGTTTACGATCCTTGTGCTTTTCATTGTCCTGAGTATTCTGTTTTACCGTCCGTTCTGTAAATGGATCTGTCCGCTTGGTGCCATCTACTCACTGTTCAACAGAGTATCCTTTCTTAAAATCCAGGTGGATCACAAAAAATGCATAGGCTGCCGGAAATGCATCCGGGCCTGCAAAATGGACGTTAAAGTAACAGAAACACCAAACCATCCGGAGTGTATCCGCTGCGGAGAATGTATGAAAGCCTGTCCGGTGGATGCAGTATGCTATCATTACGGATTTTCAAAGAAAAAACAGGCTGACGATCAACAAGAAAAATCAAATGGAAAAGGAGATTTAAAATCATGAAAAACAAATTCAAAAAAGTAATCGCTGCATCACTTGCAGTATCCGTACTTCTTGCTTTTACAGGCTGTGGCAGCAATCAGGCTCCGTCAGCAGACAATAAAAAACAGGAATCTGCTTCCACGGCAGATACCGCAGACATGGATGAACAAAGCAAAAAAAGAGATGACCTTTATCAGCAGGAAAATCAGATTTTTGCTGACCACAAAGATGCCTGGGACAAGGTATTTGGTCTTATGAACAAGAACAGTGCCGGTGAGAGCCTGAGTGAAAACTATGCAGATGTCCTTGCAGGCATCGTTGAATCTAATAAAGATTCTTTCACGGAAGAAGAATATGATACGCTGTGCAAAGACATTGAGACGATCCGCGGCATTGAAGAAGAGATCGCAGCGATCGAAAAAGAGATTGCAGAAGCGGATTCTGCCAACGGTGGATCCTCAGAATCAGATGAATCTATTAGTTTATTCCAGGATTTCACGGGAAAAGACCTGGATGGAAATGATGTCGATGAAAGCTTTTTCAAAAATAACAAAGTTACCGTTGTAAACTTCTGGTTCAGCGGTTGTAAGCCATGCGTTGAAGAACTTTCCAAACTGAATGAATTAAATGAAACACTTAAGACAATGGGCGGAGAAGTTGTCGGTATCAATACAGACACGTTAGATAACAATCAGGACGGGATCAAAGAAGCACAGGACATTTTAAAAGCACAGGGTGCTTCTTACAAAAACCTGACGGTTGCTTCAGATTCAGCAATTGGAAAATATGCCAGCAGCATTATGGCATTTCCTACAACAGTTCTTGTAGATAAAGACGGAAATATCGTAGGCGAGCCTCTGATGGGAGGAATCGATGATCAGGCAAATTACGATCAGCTGATGGAACAGATCCAGGCTGTCATCAATCAGTAAATGTCAAGGGGGGGGAGACCCCCCTTTTTTTTTGCGTTCGCATACGTTTTGAAACATGAAAAACAGAAAACAATTTTGTGCAAAATATATAAGAATTTAAAACAAAAAATAAAAAAGTGGTGGTAAATCGTATAAAATTACATAGAAAAAATAAATCAAACATGGTAAAATGTATAAACATTGAGAACGAAAATCGGACAGAAAGGCACTGTCGAGTACAAAAGTAAGAAGGAGGGCAGAGAAAAGAATTGCCTATGGAAAGCATGAATCTGATTGAGTCCAGAAGGAGCGAAATTCTGGCAGAAGGGAGAGAAATCATATGAAGATGAGATTCAGAAAGATTATGGCAGCCATTCTTTCGACAGCAATGGTTGCTGCTGCGATACCGGCATCCGGTATTCTGAATGTACAGGCGAAATCGCCGCAGGAGCATATTGATCTGTCCAGACAGGTGGCAGGTGAAGGTATGGTTCTGATGGAAAATGATGGTGCACTGCCATTGGCACAGGGCGAAAAAGTTGCCATGTTTGGGCGTGCAATGATTGATTATGTACGAGGCGGCGGAGGAAGCGGTGCAACGAACGTGGATTATACGCACAACATTCTCCAGGGGATGCAGATCAAGGAAGAAGAAGGAAAGGTCACCCTCTATCAGCCGCTGGTAGATTTTTATACGAAACAGGTCAGTGAAAAAGGCATTAAAAACGATGCAAATATTACGGTTACCGATGATATGTTAAATGCTGCGGCAGAAAATGCAGACACCGCAATTGTGACGATCGGACGTTATTCTTCGGAGGGAAGCGACCGCAGTGCATCAAAAGGTGACTACTATCTGTCAGATGCAGAGACAGAGCTTCTGACACGAGTGGCAGCGAAATTTAAAAAGACCGTTGTTGTATTGAATGTCGGTGCCGTTCTGGATACGGAATGGATCAAAGACATTCCGGGTATCGATTCTGTGCTGATGGCATGGCAGGCAGGTATGGAAGGTGGACTTGCCACAGCAGACGTGCTGGTTGGAGATGTAAACCCATCCGGTAAATTTGTGGATACATTTGCGAAAGATTATAAGGATTATCCAAGTTCCGATACATTTTATGAATCAAATTCTTATGTAAATTATGAAGAAGATGTGTTTGTCGGATATCGTTTTTTTGAAACTTTTGATCCAGAGTATACGAAAGTGAATTACGATTTTGGATATGGATTATCCTACACAACTTTTAAAACAGACAATGTAAACGTCAAAGTAGACGGAGAAAATATGGTTACGACAGCGACTGTTACGAATACCGGAAAGGTAGCCGGCAAACAGGTCGTGCAGGTTTATTTCTCAGCCCCGCAGGGAGAGCTGGGCAAACCTGGAAAAGAGCTGGCAGCGTTTGCAAAGACAAAACTGCTGCAGCCGGGCGAATCGCAGGAGCTGACAATGACGTATGCGATCAGTGATATGTCAAGTTACGATGACACCGGAAAAGTTCAGAAATCCGCATACATTATGGAAGCCGGAGATTACAAGATCTACGTCGGCAATTCTATCAAAGATGCCGGAGAACATGGCGTACGTTATACCTATAAAGTAGAAGATACTGAAGTTACCGAGCAGCTTTCACAGCAGTGTGCACCGGTTCAGTTAAAGAAGAGACTTCTGGCAGACGGCACATACGAAGATCTCAAGACGAATTCAGATGAAATGAATCCGCATTACACGGTTCCGGCAGAAGGAACGACAAAAGTAGAAGCAGAGAATTTCCTGAATTCTTCCGGAAACCTGAGTGTGGAAACATTTTATGATGATAATCTGCAGATGAAAAAATGTCTGGCATTTTTAAATGAAGCAGGCAGATACATGGAATATGAGCTGACCGCAGAAGAGGCCGGCAAATATGAAGTGATCATGTGTATGGCAAATGGCTATACAGAGATCCAAAACTGTTTTACCGTTGCAGTAAACGGTCAGCAGCAGCCGGGTATTTCATTTAATGCACAGCAGACCGGTGATGGAAATGGTGCTTCCGAGTGGTATAATTTTGAAGAATGTGAACCATTTTACATCAATCTTGACAAGGGCGTGAACCTGGTTCGTTTCACGGCAAATAAAAATAATCCAAACTATGATTATATACTGTTCAGACGTGTTGGCGATCAGGAGGAACTGTACAATAAAGTCATCAAAGCAGAAGGTGCGAACAAGATTGAGGCAGAAAAATACGATGCAGCCGGTACGACAGGCAACAACGCAGTACGCACCGAAAACTTTACAAAAGATGATTACACAGGGACTTGCCTGGCTTATATGAATTATGCCGGAAACTATGTGAGCTACTATCTGAATGTTGAAGAAGCCGGAGATTATAATGTGATATTAAATGTGGCAAATGGCCGTGCGGCATTCGATTTTGATCCAGGTATGGAAGTAGACGGAACGAAATTCCCGGCAACGATCAATGCAAAACAGACAGGTGACGGCGAAAAGAATGAATGGTACAATTTCGAAAATCTGGAACCGGTTACCGTAACCCTTCCGAAAGGACACAGCATCCTCACACTGAGGGCATCCGAAAAGGATAAATACCCGAATATCGATTATATTCTTGTAGAAAAGAAACAGACAGCAACACAGAGCCTGAAGAGTGCGGCAGCAAAAAAAGCCCGTACAGCCGAAGATACACCAGCTTCTGAACCGGCAGACAGCGGCAAGATCATGCTGGTGGATGTTTATAATAATCCGGAACTTATGGATGATTTCCTGGCACAGTTAAGTGATGACCAGCTCTGCGGACTGATGGGTGGTCAGACAAATACCGGTGTTGCAAATACCGGCGGTATGGGAAATCTGATGGAATACGGTATTCCAAATGCGATGACAGCAGATGGTCCGCAGGGTATCCGTATCGGTACAACCTGTACTGCATGGCCGATCTCCACACTTCTTGCAAGTACCTGGGATGTAGATCTGGTGAAGCAGGTAGGAAAAGCGGCAGCAGTGGAAGCACACAACAATGGTATTGATATCTGGCTTGCACCTGGTATGAATATCCACAGAGATCCGCTTTGCGGACGTAACTTTGAGTACTATTCCGAAGATCCTCTGATTACCGGAAAAATGGCTGCTGCAATCACAGAAGGCTGCCAGTCAAAAGGCGTTTCCATTACACTGAAGCATTTTACAACAAACAACAAAGAGACAAACCGAAACAGCAGCGATTCCAGAGTCAGTGAACGTGCACTGCGTGAAATCTACCTGAAAGGTTTTGAAATTGCAGTCAAAGAAGCACAGCCTTGGAGCATTATGACTTCTTATAACTTCTTAAACGGAATCGAAACATCTGAAAATAAAGATCTCCTGACAAACATCACCCGCGGTGAATGGGGATATGAAGGAATCTTTATGACAGACTGGGGCAACAACTCCAATCATGCAAGAGAAGTCCTGGCGGGAAATGATGTCAAAATGCCAAGCGGTTCTCCGGCAACTTTAAAAGCGGCCCTGAAGAAAGGCATCCTGAAACGTTCTGATCTGGAAGACTGTGCAGAACGTCTTGTGAAGATGATCATGAAAGTGAACATCTTTAAAGAAAAGATCCTCAATCCGGTGACAGTAGCCATCGGTGATGACACATACTTTAAAGCAGCAGAAAATATTCTCTGGTCACAGACGGCAAGGGGCGAAAATACATCTGACGAAGATGGCGGAAAAGACCTCGGTTACTGTGATGCAGGAGCATGGACACAGTATCAGATCAACGTTGCCAAGAGCGGAACTTACAGCCTGTCTGCACGTTCTGCATCCAATGCAGGCGGCGGAGCATTTGATATTCTGGCAGACGGCACAAAGATTGCAAGTTTCAAGGCAGTCAACACCGGCGGATGGCAGAAATGGACCACACTGGAAGCACAGCAGATCAAACTGGAAGCAGGAGTTCATACACTCCGTATCGAGTTCACAGAGAGCGGTTCCAACCTGAACTGGCTGCATTTTGTAAGACAGTCTGAATACATTGAAAATCTGGAAAAACTGTACCAGGCATGGGCAAGTCAGGATCTTTCTGAATACACAGCAGAAAGTGCAGAAACCATGAGAACAGCCCTTGCAGCAGCAAAAGCAGTTCTGGATAAAGAAAATGCAACGGATTCTGAGATCCAGACAGCCATCATTCAGATGACACAGGCGATCAATGCTATGGAATACGGCACAAACAAGGTACATCTGGAAGCGATCATTGAAGTAGCAGAAAAGACTCTGGCAAATCCGGGAGATTATGCAGATGTTTCCGCACTGGAAGCAGCAGTAAAAGCCGGAAAAGAAATTCTGGCAAAAGCAGATGCAACTCAGGAAGAAGCAAATGCAGCAGCAAATGCGATCGCAGACAGCATGCAGGCACTGATGGAAAGAGCAGATATCCGTTCCTTAAGAGAACTGACAGATGCAGCAAACGAGCTTCTGGAAAAGAACAGCGGCAAGTATACCGATGACACTGCAAAAGCATTGCAGGATGCAGTTGCCCATGCAGAAGAAATCCTGGGTAAAGACGGAAAATCCGATGCAGAGATCAAGGAAGCTTACAATCAGATCATGGATGCTATTGTCGGACTTAAGATGAAAGGCAACAAGGCAGCTCTGGAAGCAATGATCAAAAAAGCAGAAAGCATTCTGGCGGAAAACAGCAGATATGTAGCGGCTACGATCGAAGGTCTGGATGAAGAACTTGCAGCAGCAAAAGCAGTTTATGAAAACAATCAGGCACTGCAGAGTGAAGTCAATGAAGCTGTTAAGAGCCTCACTTTCAAGATTGCAGAAGCAAGACTTCTGGGTGATGTAGACGGTGACGGTCAGATCACAACAAATGATACCGTGGAAATCCTGCGTGCGGCAGCTGAGATTGCCACACTTTCTGCAGAAGATGCAGCAAGTGCAGATGTAAACGGTGATGGTGTGGCAGATACCGCTGATGCAGTACTGGTTCTTCAGTACGCATCCGAAGCAGTCAGTGGATTCTGATTTTTTTGAAGCAATAAGTGATTCTGAAAAAAATTTTTCAGTCAGGAATCTGTGGCAGAACACAGAATATTTACAGCAAATAGAAAGCAGCGGGAGTCTGATAAACTCCCGCTGTTTTTGTTTGACTGCCCAAAAATCAGAGCGTATAATGAAAAAGTAACCAGGTCGATGAATACAATATTCTAAAGGAGAAGAACAATTATGAAAAGTGCAGCAAAAACCCCGGGCAAGTTGCTTGCAGGTTTGTGCCTGATACTGTTTTTCTGTCTGATGCCGGTCCGGTCTTATGCAGCAGAGCAGCAGCTTTCTGAGATCACAAAACTGTATGTAACGGGAATTTATGGCAGCGAAACACTGCCGCAGCAGAAAGTCAACTGGCAGTATGCAGATAAGGGGTATTATCTGTGTATGCCTTCCGGAGCAGATTTAAGCAATGTACAGCTTCATTTCACAGAAAACAGTGACGGAAATGAAAATGCCGACAGTTATGTTATGATCGGCGGACAAAAAATAAACTGCGGAGATTCTACAGATCTCTCAGGAACAAGCAAATTGCAGATCTCACTCGCCGGAGGCAAAAGTGTTAGCGTAAATATTGTAAAATCGGCAGAGATTCCGGCAATGTTTATCCAGACAGCATCCGGTACGCTCGATAAGGTTCATGCAAGCAAAGATAATAAAGAAAAAGGTACAATGGCACTTGTCAAAGCAGACCGCAGCGTAGATTTTGACGGAAACTTAAAGCAGATCAAAGGCCGTGGAAATTCCACCTGGGGATTTGCGAAAAAACCATATAATATCAAACTGGAAAATTCGTCAGATCTGCTTGGAATGGGCAAGGGAAAAGGCTGGTGCCTGCTTGCTAATTATGCGGATCGTTCTCTTCTTCGAAATCGGATCGTGTACAATCTGGCAGAAGAGACCGGGATTCCATTCACCATGGACAGCCGAAACATCGATCTTTATATCAATGGCGATTACATGGGATCTTATCTTATCACAGAAAAAATCGAAATCGGAAAAACGAGAGTCAACATTACGGATCTGGAAGAGGCCACAAGTAAGGCAAATGATAATGCAGATCTGGAAACATATGAGCAGAAAGGAACAAATGATTATAAAGCAGGCACACAGAAATGGGTAGATATTCCAAACGATCCGGAAGATATCACGGGCGGATATCTGCTTGAACTTGAGCTTGGAGAGCGTTACAAAGATGAAACAAGTGGTTTTGTGACAACGGGCGGACAGGCAGTCACTATGAAATGCCCGGAATGTGTATCGGAAAATCAGATCAAATACATCAGTGAATTTTATCAGAATATGGAAAATGCTCTTTATTCCAAAGATGGCTATACAACGGACAGCAAAGGGGAGCGTCATGCTCTTTCTGATTATATTGATATCGAATCACTGGCACGTATGTACCTGCTCCAGGAATTTTCCATGAACCTGGATTCCGGTATCACAAGCTTTTATCTCTATAAAGACTCTGATCTGACCGGTGATGGAAAGCTTCATGCCGCACCGGTATGGGATTTTGATGTGGCACTTGGAAATTACACCTCCCGAAATGGCACAGACTTTACTGACCCGACACAGTGGTGGGCAAAAATTTCCAGAATGTACGACAACAGCAGTAAATATAATGTCATGGCACAGGCTGTGCAGCACGAAGAAGTGTGGAACAAAGTAAAAGAATTATGGCAGAGTGAATTCATGCCGGCGATCAAGTACATACTGGGAGAGTCCACCGCCTACACAGCAACAAAGATAAAAACACTGGATGCATACAAAGCAGAAGTAAGTGCATCCGCAGCGATGAACTTTATCCAGTGGCGTGACCTGATGGAGAATCCATGGAATCACAGCAGTGAAAGTTTTGTAAATACCGGTCTTACTTATGATGATAATATTGAATACCTGAGAAATTTTATGACAAAAAGATGCGATTTCCTGAACCGTAACCTGGGCGGGGAAAGTACAGGAACAGATCCGGATACATCGCAGAAAGTAACCGTAATAGAAGATGATACCAGATTTTATGCAGCAAAAAATATTTTAAATTCCTCCGGAGATGTCAGGGCAGAAGATACATCAGATGAAGGCGGAGGAGAGAACCTTGGCTATTGCAACCAGGGCAGTTTAACAGAATATAAAATCAATGTAACGACAGCCGGTACTTATAACGTTACGGCACGTGTTGCTTCGAATGACGGAACAGGAGCATTCAGCATTTATGTCGATAATCAGAAAATTGCAACATACCGTGCAGTCAATACAGGCGGATGGCAGGTTTGGACAACTACAGATGCCCAGGAGATCACACTGGAAGCCGGAGAACATTCATTTGCCATCTACTTTGAAGAAAGCGGCATGAATCTGAACTGGCTGCAGTTCACACGGGAAACGGGTACTGATCCGAAACCAGACCCGAAACCAGATCCAGACCCGGATCCAACGCCGACTCCAACGCCGGACCCAGACCCGACGCCAGATCCAAATCCGACTCCAACGCCGACTCCAGATCCGACCCCAACACCGGATCAGACCCCGACTCCAACACCAAGTCCGAAACCGGATTCAAGCAAAGATCAAAATACGGTAACGCTGACAAAGGGCAGTATCTGTCAGGACGCAAAAGGTATCCTGAAATATCGGATCACAAAAATGGCAGCCAAAAACGGCACCGCAGAAGTGATCGGAATTCAGAAAAAATCAGGAAAAGTAACAATTCCGTCCACAATTACGGTTCAGGGCATTACCTTTAAAGTAACAGCGATCGCAGAGAAAGCTTTTCGAAATGACAAAAATCTGAAAAGTGTTGTCATCGGATCCAATGTGAAAAAAATCGGAAAACAGGCATTTGAAAAATGCAGAAAACTTTCTTCTGTCACATTCAAAGGAAAGAAAGCACCGACTATTGGCAAGGCAGCATTTAAAGGAATCAAGAAAAAAACAAGTGTCCAGGTTGCGGGCAGTATGAAAAAAAGTCAGGTGAAAAAATTACAGAATCGCATGAAAACAGCAGCACCTTCTGTAAAGATCACCTACAAGAAAAAAATAACCGTTCGTTTTTAGCAGAACACAGTAAAAAGCATGCCATAGCATACAGAAAAACAGTTTCTGAATGTTATGGCTGTTTTTCTTTTGTGAAAAGTATGATAGTATAGTGATGGAACAGGCAGATAAATTACAGGAGGAAGCGACAATGAAATTATGGACAATCCAGAGAAAGAGTATCGCAGAGTATGTACAGGCAGAAAATATTTTTGTACCAGATTTTGGAAAACGCCGTTACCTGAAAGAAAATCCGGCTCTGACATCTGTTAATCCATTGTTGATCGATCTCAACGATTTTCAGTTCCTTATGCCGCCGATTCAGTATTTTCCGCCGTATACAGAAAAATCGGTAGACCGCATATGTACGGATCTGGAAAAAGGACAGATCCGCCAGTCTGAATTTCCAAGCTATGTAATTCAGGCACATATTCCATATATTGCACCGGGAGATCTGGTAAACGTGTATCCGTTGTTTGAAATAAGGCTACCGCAATCCCACTGGCTTTAGACGGTGGGTTAAGGTAGCTA
>ENA-OUQK01001227-OUQK01001227.1-human-gut-metagenome-genome-assembly--contig:-NODE-1227-length-13447-cov-3.828405_pt1 | contig 13447 bp, 11 predicted proteins | sample MGYA00237954_ERZ548842 | MGnify/ENA primary metagenome ERZ548842 (study PRJEB26490, sample SAMN05194704) | human gut metagenome | biome: terrestrial biome; feature: human-associated habitat; material... | reverse complement strand
AGATCTACACACTGCATATCGTCGGCAGCGTCAGATGTGTATAAGAGACAGTTGTCAGGTTCACCAACCACAATATCTTGCCCATTACTATATACCTGATTAAAATAGTCTGTTACTTTTTCCCGAACCTTCACCTTTGCTACAGCCCAGTACATTCCTTTATTCACCTGTACCACCACTTCATCCGTATTATTGGCAGTAGCACGACTTTTCAAGCCAGCAGAAGCAGTTGCTGACTTTTTCACTGTCAAAGTAGCTTTACCGTCAGTCAAAGTTTCAGAAATGCTAGCTTCCCATCCGTGAGGAGCAATCACAAACCAATGGTCACCTTTTATCTCTACTTCGGCAGAAGCTCCATCTGCACCAATTTCCCAATAACCATCCGCCATATCTTTTTCCGGTACATTGATCACGCATGACAGGTCTGAGATGATAGGAATGCGAACTTCATTTGTAGGATCTTGCCCGTCACCATTTGTATAATAGGTCAGCACAAACTCATTTTCCTCTACCTTTGCATCCTTAAAAAGGTTATCCTTGGCTAATTCACCACCAGCTTCAGTTACATACACTTTATTACCTTCTGCATCAGTTACATTCTGCCAAGGCTCAGAGTCGCCAAATCTTACTTGCCAATAATACTGCCGTGTAGAATTATCCAATGCAATGTTAAATTCAGGCTTATCTCCATCAACACTACTATCAGCACCCACTGCATTATAAGGAGTATCACTGCCATTCAGCATCCACTTGCCCGTTTCCGGATTAACCCCCAGCTGAGGAGTCGTAACCGTACCTTTTGAACCAATTGCAAGTGTCAATACATTCCCGTCATTAAACTTGGCAGTAAAAGTAGTTCCATCATTTACCAATACCTCAGAAATAGAATAAGCCGGAACTTCGGTAAAAGTACCGTCACCATTATCTATCGTCTGACAAACCAATACTTTAGAGAAGAATGCAATATTCTCATTCAGTAATTTTACTTGTTCTTCAAGCAGAGTCACTCTATCCTTGAGAGCATTCACATCGTCCTTCAAATCCTCCTGCTTACAACCCGTCACAGCCAATACCATGAGAGCCAAAAGGATATATGATTTTATGTATTTCATAACGTAATTCATAATTTAAAGTTAATCTGTCACATTGACAACCACAGTATATACCTGTGAATCGTCATGCTTATAGTTCGCATTTGTAATCAAGAAAGTTGCTCTGTAAGTACCCACATTTTCATAGGTATAGCTATATGAACGAATGTCTTGCGACAAGTTCTTGATGCTTACCCCCTGATCAGGTTCACATGAGGTAATCTTAATAGGGTCAGACACCAGCCAGGCAGTTTTCCACGAATAAGCACTTCCCGTACTGTGAATATAGAATCCTCCATTTGCCACATTGTTCATGTTCCACATCCCTGAAACATTTGCTGTTACTGTGCCATACGCTAAATCATCAGGTAAATAGCTTGAAACGCTAGTCCAATCGTTACCTTTATATCCCTTATCATCGTCTTTAATTGACTGGTTATAGAGATTTTCATGATTGAAGTTCAACGCAGTAAACATGAATTCACCTGCATATTGATGCGTCACATTGTTATTGCGAAGCAGATTCTCTATATTCATAGAGTCAAAATAATATTTCAACTGAGTAGTAGCATTCTTTCCATTAACGCTAGGATTAGGTCTTTCCTCTTTGTTATAAGCTATCGCTATAACCAAATTCTTACCTACAAAATCCTTTACATCCAACTCACAAGACTTTGCCACAGTTATATTCGTTCCAAGATTATCGTACTCAGCTTTAGGACAAATTTCCTTCCACTTTCCCGCTTTCCAGAAATCAACAACCAGCGTAGAATCAGCATCAAAATTATCTTTTGATAAACCGGGGAAACCTTCTACCCCATTTTCCGGATCGGAAAAAGCATAAAAGACATCAATACAATTAGTATAACGCCCTGTTGACTCTGCGTATGAAGTACCTTCCTGATAGATATTAAATTTTAACTTTGAAGAAACAATATCTGATTCTTCATTTTCCACACGTTGACGGTAAATATACTGATGTCCAAGTTCTCCACTATAAAAAGTTATGAAATCAGGTTCTCCCGCAAAAGAGAACTCTACCGGAGTTCCTTTTTTTACAGTAATTATACTCCCTTCGGCAGTAACAGTCTCTGATGTCACCACGCTTACGTTTACTTCGTCCAGTCCTTCGGTCATCTCCTTTGTACAAGACGCAAAAGCCAACGTAGAAAGCAACAATATATATAATTTTGAAGTTTTCATTTACCAATAATTAAATTTTCATTAATACATTTATCATTACCAACCCGGATTGTTGCTTGTGATTGCCTTATTCACAGCCATTTCCGCATCAGGTATAGGGAAATAATTATAAGTAGAAGATACCTGGAAATAAGTATACACATTTGAAGGGCCCTGATTCCATTCCCCTCCTGCACGAGCGTAATCAATAAGCTCATTCATATCCTCTACAAAGTCTCCCCAACGAATCAAGTCAAAATGACGAGTATATTCAAAGCAAAGTTCACGACCGCGCTCATCTTTCACCATCTGGCGGAACTCATCTTTGTTTAAAGCTCCCTTTACAATTGTACTTGCTCCAGCACGCTCTCTCACCTTATTCAGATAATCATAAGCGGCATCCGGTCCGTTCAATTCATTTTCAGCTTCCGCTACCATCAGCAGCACATCAGAATAACGTAAAATTGGGAAATTAATAGCAGTATTATTCTTATCTTTCTTATCGGCCTCATATTCACGACGGTATTTAGAACATGCACGAGCTATATTCGTCGTAAATTTACTATTATAGTCATAATCTCCTTCCTTGGGTTCTGTTGTTCCAGAAGCCCAATCTTTTTTCCCATAAGAATAAGATCTGTTATTATCATGAGCAAGGACAGCATCCCGGAAACCCAGTTCATAAAATTTACGTCCCGTCACACCGGTATTTTTGCCATCTTTTTCCATATAAACAAAAGGAGCAATATTCCACAAGAAACGACTATCCTTCAATTTAATAGTCTTGCAAGCCTCACCTTCTGCTTTTTCTGTGTTATCACCTGTATTCCAATTTACATGAAGAGACATCAGTCTCTCAGTACTTGGTTCTTCAATACAATACAAGCGATACAATTTAGGAGTTGCAAACATAAACTCATACGAATATCCCGGATCTGCTGCACCTACTACATCTGAATTAGATGACATATCAGGAGCTGCCAGACCAATAATATTACCAATACGTCCTTCTGCCTTCACATCCGTAGTATTATTACCGGAAAATTCAGCTTCCCAAATGCTCTCATTAGCAGTGGAATTATAACGATCAGAACATAAATCAATGAAGTAATCCCAATAATCCTTTGCTAAGTCATGTCCTTGATTTGTACAGACTTTCAACGCATAATCTTTTGCAGCCTGATAATAATCCTTTTTCTCAGCATCTGTAGCAGCACGGTTATCGCGATGATATTCTCCTGCACGGAACAGATATACACGCGCCAAAATACCCCAAGCAGCTGATTTTGACACACGGCCAGGTTTATAACTCAATTCTGCTGCCGTCAGCAGACCGCCGCTTGTTTCATCGGAAACCTCTTGCATTTCCTTGATAATAAAATCATAGATTTCCTGCTTGTCTGTACGAGGAATATCCAATCCTACCACATCCTTCGTAGATTCTGTTTTAAAAGGCACGTCTCCCCAGCACTGCACTAAGTTAAAATAATAGAACGCACGCAAAAATCTTGCTTCCGCTGTATACTGAGCTTTCAAACCAGAATCAATATCAGAAACCTTATCAATATTTTCCAAAAAAATGTTCGCACGGTTAATACCGGAATACAAAGTATACCAGAATCCTGTTACTGCCGCATCACTGGTAGTAGCATTATTACAAATCAGTCCTTTAGTGGCAGGTGCACGTCCTGAACCTCCATAGTGAGACAAATCATCACCTCCCACAAGATACATATAGTCTGCTCCATAGAACGTAGACTGACCTAACTCTGCATAAATTCCGGTCAAAAAAGAGTTGGCCTCATCTGCCGTATTAAAATAGTCTGACAGTGTAAGCTGGTAAGGCTCTTTATCCAGAAAATTACAGGATGTCAGTGCACCGCCAAACAATAAAGTAAAAATCGTATATTTTAATGCTTTCATAATTAATCCCTTAAAACTTTGTAAACTCTTATTAGAAACCTAGGTTAACACCAAAACTGATAGAATAAGCTCTCGGATAAGAAGAGAAGTCAAGTCCCGGAGTCAACGCACTGTTACGAACCGACACTTCCGGATCATAACCAGAGTAGCTGGTCCATGTCCACAAATTCTGCGCAGCAATGTAAACTCTTGCATTGCTTAACTTAGCCTTTGCAATCAACGTTTTTGGGAAAGTGTAACCCAATGTCACTGTTTTCAAACGTAAGAAGGAACCGTCTTCTACAATTCGGGAAGAAATCACACGATTTGAAGCAGAAGTAGTTGCTGCCGGAATGTCACTGTCCGGGTTTTCCGGTGTCCAGCGACCGGCATAGCTGGCATACTGGTTCAGCTCGCGCGACTTGTTGTTCGAGCTTTCAAAGAACAGACGGTTGGCATTCATAATGTCATTACCGTATGACCACTGGAAAAATACACTTAAGTCAAATCCTTTGTAAGTAAAGTTATTAGTGAAACCACCTGTGTGAATCGGTAAGCCACGGCCTATAATCGTACGGTCGTTGGAATCAATGATTCCGTCACCGTTCACGTCCTTATATTTAGGCATACCCGGTTGTGTATTGGTTTCTGTAGAATAATATGGAACCCCTTTCTTTAATGTATAGGTATCACCAGATTTATTAAAATCATCATACTTATAAGTTCCCTCATAAATATAGCCATACATCATACCCATAGGCAATCCTACCTGAGCAATGTAACTGGGCTGTGAGTTATAATTCTGGTCAAATGAGGCTGCCGTCAGTAAGCTGTTCTGCCCTTCAGACAATGCTAATACTTCATTCTTATTGAACGCGATGTTAAAATCGGTTGACCAGGTAAAGTCCTTTGTCTGAATATTCACTGTATTCAAGCTCAATTCCAATCCGTCATTACGTACCTTACCAATATTCTTCGTTGCACTGTAGAAACCGGAAGTCAACGGAAGAGAAGCCTCTAAGAGCAAATCTCGCGTAGTTTTACGATAAATATCTGCTGTAAAATTCAAACGTTCCTTGAAGAAACTTAAATCCAATCCCACATTCCACTGTTCCGTGGTTTCCCATTTCAAGTTGCTATTACCAATAGAAGTAGGAACCGTTCCTACATTGGTAGTACTACCATTAATAGGATAAACACCACTTGGAATACTTCCGTTAGAAATATAATCTCCCACTTTCGACTTCAGCGCCTGCAACAAGGCATAATATTCATATTCACCAATTCGGTTGTTACCGGTCAATCCCCAGCTCGCACGAAGCTTACCAGCATCAAGTACCTTTTTCAACGGTTTCATAAACTCTTCTTCCATAAAATTCCAGGCCAAAGAACCAGAAGGGAAATAACCGTAACGGTTCTTTTTACTAAATTTAGAAGAGCCATCGGCACGGAATGAGGCCGTTGCATAGTATTTCGATTTGTAATTATAATTAAAACGGGCAAGATAAGACATCATTGACCATGAAGTCTTGTATGAATTGGTCGTACTTGCCTGTCCTTCATTCATACCCGCCATACCTAATGACTCGTTAGGTATATGAATGGTCTTAAATGAATAATATTCATAATCCGAATTCTGGAATGTAATACCGACTAATGTATTAAAGAAGTGTTTTTTCTTGATATTAGTCTGATAAGTCAATGTATTTTCGTTCAACCAGGTCAGACGTTCATTACGAACAACTTGGGCATTTACCTTATCTGTTGAAGTAGGACCACCATAACGTGTCTTGGAGTTATTAAACTGGTCATTCTTACGTGCATCGTATGTATAACCACCCGAAACTTTCAACTTCAAGCCTTTAATAAATTCATATTCCACAAAACCGTTCAACTGCAAGTTATTGATATAATTTTTGCGGTATTCGTTCTTTAACGACATAATCGGGTTGAAACGGTAGTCGTTGCTGTTATCCACTGCATCATCCATTACGTTATCCATCAAAGAGCTAAGCGGTTTGTTCGGGAAAGTAACCGGACGATACCCCCACACGCTATAGAACAAGTTGTTCATACCACTGTAAGAGTTCTCTGAAGGAGTGGAACCAGTCTGAATAGAACGAGAATAGTTGGCTGTCAAACTCATATTCAGTTTGTCACGACGAACTACCGTGTTCATACGGCCCTGCAAACGCTCATAACCAGAATTCAGCAATATACCCTCCTGATTATAATAAGAAAGAGAAGCATTATAACGAACTCCTTCCGTACCACCACTCAAACGCAGGTTGTGGTTGTGCTGCAAAGCGGTACGGAAAATTTCATCCTGCCAGTTATACTGGTCAATATTACGGTAATCTTCCAGTGTCCATTGTTTACCCTCCCATTCCATCAAATAACCACCATTGGATGAAGTCATCTGTTCCGGATACATTTCGGCTTGCAATTTTACAAATTCGTATGCATCCATCATCGGAATAGTACGCGTTACATGTTGCATGGTTACGCTACCATCATAACTCAATTGCGCCTTACCAACCTTTCCTTTCTTTGTAGTAATGATAACAACACCATTCGCACCACGGGCACCGTAAATAGCCGTAGCTGATGCATCCTTCAAAATATCCAACGATTCAATATCCGAAGGGTTGATAGTGCTGGCAATAGCTGCATCTTCTACGGGGAAACCATCAATCACATAAAGCGGAGAGTTATCCTGTGTCAACGAGTTGTTACCACGAATCACGATGTTCATGGTTCCGCCCGGCGTACCTTCGCTGGAAGACACGTTCACACCGGCAATACGTCCTCCCAGGTTCTGGTCGAACGAGCCGACCGGCGTATTCAGCAATTCATTCATATCTGCCTTAGCCACGGAACCGGTCAAGTCTTTCTTTCTTACTTCCTGGTAACCTACTACTACTACTTCATCCAATACCTTCGTATCTTCTTCCAATACGATAGACATCGGCTTAGAGGTATCCACCTGCAGTTCTTTTGTGGCATAGCCAATAAAAGAGACCACAATAACGGATTTTTTGTCGGGTACTCCCAATGAGAACTTACCATCAATATCAGTAATAGTTCCCTGAGTAGTCCCTTTCACTTGGATACTGGCACCAATAACGCTTTCACCCGTCTGGTCAACCACAGTACCCCTCACGAGTACCTGGGCCATAGCCACAGTTACAGAGAACAAGACGAACAACATCATGCTCAATCCCCTTCTCCATAGAATAGTTCGGAATTCGGTTTGCATACAAGAATTTAGATTAAATTTAGATTTTAAAGTTTTCGTCACAAATGTACAGTTAAATTATAGAAAGAGGTGACAAAATAGTTCATTTAAGGGTGCAAAAATATTCATTACCTAAAATACGCTCCAAAAAGCAAATTCATAACCAAATGATTCACAATGATATACAAAACACAATATGATAAAGAACATCTATTAAACGCCACTAATTTCACCCTTCAAAAAACGCTTCGACGTTTAGTCCAAAACGCAAGTACGTTTTAGTTAAAACGCAAGTGCGTTTGACTTCAAACACAAGGACGTTTTAATCCAAACGCACTTGCGTTTTCAAAAGGTACCAAAAATCATTTTTTTTCCTCTTTTAAAAGAGGAAATACGTATTCGGAATCGTTTTTCTGTTTCTATTATTTGCAGAGTTCTCAAATTAGCCCTATCTTCGCACGATAAAACATTCAACTTTGTTATGACCCGAATGAACAAAATAAAGAAACTAAAAAAAATCCGTCTCCATCATGAAGGAACTCCCATTCTGATTACCAGTGCAATCTTGCTGCTTCTTGTAAACGCTGCTTTATACTGGGGGATAGAGTGCCGGATTCCATTTTATATTGTGGCAGCAGTAAGTATCGTAGTGTACTTGCTGATGGTCAATTTTTTCCGCTGTCCCATCCGATTGTTCAAAGGAGATACGGAAAAAACCGTAGTCGCTCCTGCCGATGGACGCATCGTGGTAATTGAGGAGGTGGATGAGCATGAATATTTCCATGACCGCCGACTAATGATTTCCATCTTTATGGACATCACCAATGTACATGCCAACTGGTATCCTGTTGACGGGGTGGTAAAACATGTAGACCATCACAACGGACGGTTCATGAAGGCGTGGCTTCCCAAAGCCAGTACGGAAAACGAGCGTTCCATGGTGGTAATTGAAACGCCTGAGGGTCATACGGTTATGGCACGGCAGATTGCAGGTGCGGTGGCAAGACGCATCGTAACATACGCCGTACCGGGTGAAGACTGTTACATTGACGAACACATGGGATTCATTAAATTTGGTTCGCGAGTGGATGTGTACCTGCCGTTAGGTACGGAAGTTTGCGTCAGCATGGGGCAAAAGACAACCGGTAACGAAACGGTAATAGCCCGCTTGCCTTAATCCTGAAATACAATATTTACACCTTATTATATTTATACCTTTTATATATAGGATATGGCTAATGTGATAACCCGGAATATTCCCAATACGATTACGAGCTGCAACTTGTTTTGCGGATGCATAGCCAGCTACATGGCTTTTCATGGCAACTATGAACTGGCCTTGCTTTTTATCGTGCTGGGGGCTACGTTCGACTTTTTCGACGGGATGACCGCCCGTCTGCTGCATGTTTCTTCTCCCATCGGAAAGGAACTTGACTCTCTGGCAGACGATATCACGTTCGGACTGGCACCGGCTGCCATTGCCTTTTCCTTGTTCAAAGAGGTACAGTACCCGGATTTTCTTCTGCCGTTGTCAGAAATCATGCCTTATACGGCTTTTCTGATAGCAGTCTTCTCTGCCCTGCGACTGGCCAAGTTTAACCTGGATGAACGGCAGACCTCTTCCTTTATCGGAATGCCTACTCCGGCTAACGCATTATTCTGGGGCTCACTGACCGTAGGTGCACACAGTTTTTTGGTGTCCGACCATTTCAACGCCTTATATTTGTTCATCCTGGTAGTAGTCATGTCACTGCTGCTGGTGGCAGAACTCCCGATGTTCTCCCTGAAGTTCAAGGACCTGTCATGGGGACATAACAAGGTAAGCTATATATTCCTGATAGTCAGCATTCCTCTGTTAATCATTTTCCAACTGAGTGGATTCGCGGCTGTCATCGTCTGGTATATCATTCTGTCATTACTGACATATAAGAAATAGCTGAGAAATCGTATGGCACATTTTTTGCATATCTCACATTAAAAACAAAAGACAATGTTCCATATTTTAGCTTTTCTATTTTTTATCATACTGGTTGTTCTGGTAATTGGATTGCTCATTCTTTCCAAAGTCATCGGCATGGTATTCGGATTCAAGCGTCGTATGCAAGGTAAGAATTCGGGTCAAAGAACAACTTACTCTTCTCAAAACTATCAGTCGAACCCTCGTCAGGAAGAGACAACAGATTCTTACTCCACACAAGGAGATGTGCCTGTGCGTCAACGCAAAAAGATTTTCGATAAAGACGAAGGGGAATACGTGGAATTCGAAGAAATCAAATAAATCTTCATCTTCTCTTTCGGAAGAAAGCTTTCATCAGTCCGGCACATTCATCGGCCAGCACTCCTTTCACGACCACGGTCTTCGGATGCAGGGCTTGAGGTGCATAGCGCTGGTAACCTCTTTTCTCGTCTTCTGCACCGAAAACGAGCCGACCGACCTGTGACCAGGCAATGGCACCGGCACACATCACGCAAGGTTCAACAGTAACATAGAGTGTGCATTCACTCAGATACTTACCACCAAGCACATTGGCAGCAGCAGTGATAGCCTGCATTTCGGCATGAGCCGTCACATCATTCAACGTTTCTGTGAGATTATGAGCACGTGCAATAATTCGTTCCTTACAGACAACGACTGCCCCTACCGGAACTTCTCCTCTTTCGGCTGCCCGTGCGGCCTCAGCCAGCGCCTGTTTCATGTAAAAAGAATCGTCTGCCATAACTCATCTGCGCATATCGTGTTCCTTGAAAAGTGTAGGATAATCTTCCTCCATATTCTGATGGATAAAAGCCAATACGGTCTCGCGAAGCCAGCGTGCCTTGTTGGTTATCTGGTATTTCTCCAGATAACGGTCTACAATTCGCACCTCTTCTTCGCTCATCAGACAAACCATCCGCTGGCGGCGGGGAGGATCACTGACTGGTACTTTTTTTCTTTTTTTTCCGCTATTTACCATCTTCGGTGCAAAATTAGCGTATTCTGTTAAAATGGAAGCATAAAAATGCGTATTTTTGCAAAAAAGCGGAAAAATGGCATCACATAATGAACTGGGAAAAGAAGGAGAAAATGCGGCCGTGAAGTACCTGCTGGAAAAAGGATATGAAATCAGGCACCGAAACTGGCACTCCGGACACCGCGACCTGGACATCGTGGCACAGAAAGACGGTGAGCTGGTCATTGTGGAGGTTAAGACGCGAAGCGATGCCTGTTTCGGACAACCGGAAGAGGCGGTAGACCGGCGCAAGATAAGAAGCATCGTGGCTTCCGCCGATGCCTACATCCGGAAATTCGCCATTGACCTTCCAGTCCGCTTTGATGTCATCACGCTGGTAGGCAACCGGCCTCCGTTCCGGATTGAACACATTGCAGACGCTTTTTTCCCGCCCGTATGGAACTGATTTTGAAAAAGAAAAGAACATGAACTATCCTGAACCTATCGCATTGGCAGAAACCTCTTCTACCAACACTTATCTGGCAACGCTCTGCCGGAAAGAGGCTTGTGCGGAGCTGACAAGTGTGTATTCGTCCTTCCAGTCGGCAGGACGCGGACAACGTGGCAACAGCTGGGAATCGGAAGCAGGCAAGAACCTGCTCTTCAGTTTTGTGCTTTATCCGGAATTTCTGGAAGCACGCTGCCAGTTCTATCTCTCACAGGTGACTGCCCTGGCACTGCATGATGTATTGTCCTCTTACACAGAGGGCATTTCCATCAAATGGCCGAACGATATTTACTGGAAAGACAAAAAGATTTGCGGCACACTGATAGAGAATGACCTGACAGGCATCCATATCAGCCGTTCCATTTCAGGAACCGGCGTAAACCTGAACCAGGAACGTTTCCTCAGCGATGCACCTAATCCGGTCTCATTATGCCAGATTACGGGCAACCAATATAATCCACGGGAGATACTGGAACAGATTATGGAAAAAGTAACGGAGTATTATCAACTTCTGAAAGAGAACCGGACAGAGGTGCTGGAAACACGCTACAAAGAGGCGCTTTACCGAAAAGAAGGATTACATCTGTTCCGCGATAAAGACGGGGACTTCCGGGCACGCATTGCCGACATAGAACCGAACGGACGACTGATACTGGAAGACGAGGACGGACAGACAAGGGGGTATTTATTTAAGGAAGTGGAATACATCTTATGACACGTACTGACCGACAGATTCTTCACATCGCCCTTCCTTCCATTGTTTCTAATATTACGGTTCCCTTGTTAGGCCTGATTGATGTCAGCATTGTAGGGCACTTGGGAGCCGCATCTTACATCGGTGCCATTGCAGTGGGAGGCATGCTGTTCAATATGATTTACTGGTTGTTCGGTTTCCTCCGCATGGGAACCGGGGGATTGACCGCACAGGCCTACGGCAGACATGACCTGCAGGAAGTGACGCGTATCCTGCTTCGTTCACTGAGCATCAGCCTGCTGCTGGCGCTTGCCTTGCTGTTACTGCAATATCCGATACGAAATATCGCATTTATGTGCATGGACACCAGTAAGGAAGTCCGGCAATTAGCTACATTGTATTTCCACATCTGTATCTGGGGGGCACCGGCCACTTTAGGCCTCTATGGCTTCACAGGGTGGTACATCGGCATGCAGAATTCCCGCTTTCCGATGTTCATCGCCATCACCCAGAACATTGTTAATATTGCGGCCAGCCTGTTCTTTGTATTCGTACTGAAGATGAAGGTAGAAGGCGTGGCCTTAGGCACGCTCGTGGCACAATATGCCGGACTGGGCATGGCCTGTCTGCTCTGGCTGGCTTATTACCGTCCACTCCGGAAATACCTTCGCCAGAAAGCCTTGTTCGACCGTATGGAAATGAAGCGTTTCTTCCAGGTAAACCGGGATATTTTTTTCCGCACGCTCTGCCTGATTGCAGTTACCGTCTTCTTCACTTCCACAGGTGCGGCTTACGGGGATGTGGTATTGGCCGTGAATGCCCTGCTGATGCAGCTATTTACACTCTATTCTTATTTCATGGATGGATTTGCCTACGCAGGAGAGGCACTGACCGGGAAATACATCGGGGCCAAAGACAACCAGTCGCTAAGACTGACCATACGGCATCTTTTCAAGTGCGGAATCGCCTTGTCACTGCTGTTCACGTTACTCTACGGAGCAGGAGGAAAAAGCTTTCTCGGCTTGCTCACCAACGACACTTCTGTCATTTCGGCTTCTGAAGAATATATCTATTGGGTACTGGCCATTCCGCTGGCAGGATTCTCAGCCTTTCTGCTCGATGGAATCTGTATCGGTGCCACAGCTACTCGCGTAATGCTCCGCTCCATGTTAGTGGCTTCGGCCAGCTTCTTCCTACTCTATTATGGATTCCATACCACGTTAGGAAATCATGCATTGTGGATGGCTTTTATTGTGTACCTGGCATTACGAGGCATTGTGCAGGGAGGAATACTCTACCGGATGCCACACACCAACCTCCACCGACAGGTATAGTTTTAACGACAAGCCTCGGGATATATGCAAATTATTACTAACTTTGTAGCAATCTAAAAACAAATACGATTATGGCAAAATTCAAACGCATCCTGTTAAAACTCAGCGGCGAAAGCTTGATGGGAGAAAAGAAATACGGTATTGACGAAAAACGTCTGGGCGAATATGCACAGCAAATCAAGGAAATCCACGACATGGGGGTACAGATTGGTATCGTGATTGGTGGCGGTAACATCTTCCGCGGACTGTCTGGAGCTGGAAAAGGATTCGACCGTGTGAAAGGTGACCAGATGGGTATGCTGGCAACAGTTATCAATAGCTTGGGATTGAGTTCTGCTTTGGTTGCAGCCGGAGTTAAGGCTCGTGTACTGACTGCGATCCGTATGGAACCGATCGGTGAGTTCTATACCAAATGGAAAGCTATCGAAGCCATGGAAAACGGTGAAGTAGTCATCATGTCTGCCGGAACCGGAAACCCATTCTTCACAACCGATACAGGTTCTTCACTGCGTGGTATCGAAATTGAAGCTGATGTTATGCTGAAAGGTACACGTGTAGACGGTATCTA
>ENA-OUQK01001215-OUQK01001215.1-human-gut-metagenome-genome-assembly--contig:-NODE-1215-length-13503-cov-3.805250_pt1 | contig 13503 bp, 12 predicted proteins | sample MGYA00237954_ERZ548842 | MGnify/ENA primary metagenome ERZ548842 (study PRJEB26490, sample SAMN05194704) | human gut metagenome | biome: terrestrial biome; feature: human-associated habitat; material... | reverse complement strand
CTCAGCGGGGAGAAAAGCCTTTTTCGACACGCTGGCATCCACCCGCCCGGCGGGTGGATGTTTTTTTCTGTGTGTCCGCCTAAAGACAGAGGGAAAATTCGATGATTTCCGTCAGTTTGCCGGGGCGTAGAAACGCATCGGTGAAATCGGAGGACCTCTTGTGAAAAAAGACCCTTGACAGGTGGAGAAACCCGTGATATCATATCGAAAGTTTAGAGATTTTTAGAAAAGGAGCGATGATCGTGACGTTGGTACTGAACAATGCGCAGGTATTCCGCAACGGCGTTTTCTCCCGGAGCAGTGTTTCCATTTCTTTGGGCAATGGTGTTTCCCGAGGCGGTACTATTTCCACTATGGATGCTTCTTCTTTCGTGGTTTTACCCGGTTTCGTTGATGTGCATGTGCATCTTCGGGAGCCGGGTTTTTCTTATAAGGAGACCATCCGCACCGGCTCTTTAGCGGCGGCCCACGGCGGCTATACCGCCGTATGCGCCATGCCGAATCTGAATCCGGTGCCGGACAGCATGGAGACGCTGCAAATGGAGCTGGACGCCATTCAAAAAGACGCCGTGATCCGCGTTCTGCCCTACGGGGCCATCACGAAAGGCGAGCAGGGCAGGGAACTGGCGGACTTGGACGCCATGGCCCCCTATGTGGTGGCTTTCTCCGACGACGGAAAGGGCGTTCAGGATCGTGATATGATGCGCCGCGCCATGCTGGAGGCCAAGCGCCTCGGCAAGCTGATCGTGGCCCACTGCGAGGACAATTCTCTGCTGCGGGGCGGCTACATCCATGACGGCGCCTATGCCCGCGCCCACGGACATCGGGGTATCTGCTCCGAGAGCGAGTGGCGGCCCATCCAGCGAGATCTGGAACTGGTGCGGGAGACGGGCTGCGGCTATCACGTCTGCCACATCTCCACCAAGGAGAGCGTCGCGCTCATCCGCAGGGCCAAGGTCGAGGGCCTGAATGTCACCTGCGAGACCGGCCCCCACTACCTGCTGCTGGACGATTCCTGCTTGCAGGAGGACGGCCGCTTCAAGATGAACCCGCCTCTACGCGATAAGAGCGACCGGGAGGCGTTGCTGGAGGGTCTAGCGGACGGCACCATCGACATGATCGCCACGGATCACGCCCCCCACAGCGCCGAGGAAAAGGGCGGGGGACTGGAAAAAAGCGCCATGGGCATCGTGGGACTGGAAACGGCCTTCCCGCTGCTCTACACCTACCTTGTAAAGCCCGGTGTCATTTCCATGGAACGGCTCATGGAGCTGCTCCACGACGCGCCCTGCCGCCGTTTCAACATCCCCACGGACACCGGCTTTACCGTGTTCGACCTGAATGACAGCTACCGCGTTGACCCGGCAGACTTCCTCTCTATGGGCAAGGAAACACCCTTTACAGGATGGGAGGTCCAAGGCCGCTGCCTGCTGACAGCAGCAGGCGAAACGGCTGTCTGGTATGATGCAGACCGTCTGCTGAAAGGAGAATGATCGTGAAGCAAATAACCTTGACAGTGACTGAAAACGCAAGGCTGGCTGATGGAATCTACCGTCTGCGGCTGGCGGGGGACACCTCTGCCATCACCGCACCGGGGCAGTTCGTGAATTTGAAGCTCTCCGGTTTTTTCCTCCGCCGCCCCATCTCCGTGTGCGATTGGGAGAACGGAGAATTGACGCTTATTTATAAAGTCTTGGGCCACGGCACCGAGGCCATGACGGGCATGGCTCCCGGCACGGAACTGGATGTGCTGACGGGCCTTGGCAACGGTTACGATGTGTCCCGCAGCGGGGAACACCCCCTGCTGGTGGGCGGCGGCGTGGGCATCCCGCCGCTGTACGGCCTTGCCAAGCGGCTGACCGCACAGGGTAAGCGCGTCACCGCCGTGCTGGGCTTCAACCGGGAATCCGAGATCTTCCTGGCAGAGGAGTTCCGGGCGCTGGGGGCGGAGGTCGTCATCGCCACCGCCGACGGCAGCGCGGGCATCCACGGCCTTGTGACCGACGGCATGGCCGCCGTGTCCGACTACACCTATCTCTATACCTGCGGTCCGGAGCCGATGCTGAAGGCGGTATACAGCGCCTGCAAGACCTCCGGCCAGTTCAGCTTTGAGGAGCGGATGGGCTGCGGCTTCGGGGCCTGCATGGGCTGCTCCTGCAAAACGAAATACGGCAATAAGCGGATCTGCAAGGACGGCCCCGTGCTGGAAAAGGAGGAGATCGTATGGTGAACACAAAAGTGACCCTCTGCGGCATTGAGATGGACAACCCCATTATCCCCGCCAGCGGCACCTTCGGCTTTGGCTATGAGTTCGCGGAGCTGTACGACATCAATATGCTGGGTACCTTCTCCTTCAAGGGTACGACTCGGGAGCCCCGCTTCGGCAACCCCACGCCCCGCATCGCGGAGTACGCCGGCGGCCTGCTGAACGCGGTGGGTCTGCAAAACCCCGGCGTGGACGCGGTGATCGAAACGGAGCTGCCGAAGCTCAAGCAGGTATTTCACAAGCCGGTGATGGCGAATATCAGCGGCTTTTCCGTGGCGGAATACGCCGAGGTCTGCGAGAAGCTGGACGCCCAGGAGCAGGTGGGCTGGCTGGAGGTCAATATCTCCTGCCCCAACGTCCACGGCGGCGGCGCGGCCTTCGGCGCGGACCCCAAGTCCGCTGCCGAGGTGACGAAGGCGGTTCGGGCAGTGACGAAAAAGCCCATCATTTTGAAGCTGTCCCCCACGGCGGCTGATATTGCCGCCGTCGCCAGAGCCTGCGAGGACGCGGGGGCTGACGGCGTGAGCCTGATCAACACCCTGCCGGGAATGCGCATCGACCTGAAACGCCGCCGTCCGCTGCTGGCCAACACCACTGGCGGTATGTCCGGCCCAGGAATGCTCCCGCTGGCGGTGCGGATGGTGTATCAGGTCTACGAGGCCGTTTCCATCCCCATCGTGGGTATGGGCGGCGTCACCACGGCGGAGGACGTTATCGAGCTGATGCTGGCGGGCGCCACTGCCATCGGCGTGGGCGCGGCGAACCTTGTGGAGCCGTATGCCTGCAAGACCATCATTGAAAATCTGCCTGCCGTGATGGAACGATACGGCATGGAAAATCTGACGGAGATCATAGGAGGAGCACATCATGGGTAAGGACGTTATCGTTGCGCTGGACTTTGACAGCAAGGAAAAGACACTGGCATTTCTGGACCGCTTCACAGAGGAAAAGCCCTTTGTGAAGATCGGCATGGAGCTGTTTTACGCCGAAGGCCCCTCCATCGTCTCGTGGGCTCGGAGATGTGTATAAGAGACAGTCCTGGATCTGAAGCTGCATGATATCCCCAACACCGTGAAAAAGGCTATGGCCGCTCTGTCCGCGCTGGATGTGGACCTGGTGAACGTCCATGCCGCCGGTACCGGCGCCATGATGTCCGCCGCTCTGGCGGGCCTGACCCGTCCGGATGGTACCCGCCCGCTGCTGATCGCTGTGACCCAGCTGACCTCCACGGATCAGGACATGCTGGAAAAAGAGCTGTGGATCGAAAAGCCCATTGCCGAAGTGGTGATGCACTATGCGGAGATCGCCTCCATCGTGGGACTGGACGGCGTGGTGTGCTCTCCCCTGGAGGCAGGCGCGGTCCACGAGCGCTGCGGCAAGAACTTCCTCACCGTGACCCCCGGCGTCCGCTTTGCTGACGGAGATGTGGGCGACCAGAAGCGGGTCACCACGCCGGCCAAGGCCAAGGAGCTTGGCTCCGACTACATCGTGGTGGGCCGTCCCATCACCCAGGCGGAGGACCCCGTGGCTGCCTACCGCCGCTGCGTGGCGGAGTTCGTGGGCTGAGCCGCGAAACGGAAACGATTGGATCAACAAAAAAATTGACATAAAGGAGAACAAACTATGGACAGCATCAATGTGCGCGTTGCCAAGCGTCTGCTGGAGATCAAGGCGGTCTTTCTCCGCCCTCAGGAGCCCTTTACCTGGGCCAGCGGCATCAAGAGTCCCATCTACTGCGATAACCGACTGATCCTCACCGCTCCGGAAGCCCGGAACGAGGTGGAGCAGGCCATTGCCGATACCGTGAAGCGGGAGTACCCGGAGGCGGAGGTCCTGATGGGTACCGCCACCGCCGGCATCGCCCACGCTGCCATTGCCGCCCACCTGCTGGGCCTGCCTATGGGCTATGTCCGTTCCGGCAATAAGGACCACGGCCGTCAGAACCGCATCGAAGGCCGTCTGGACAAGGGCGAGAAGGTCGTGGTCGTGGAGGATCTGATCTCCACCGGCGGCAGCGTGCTGGAGACCGTGGAGGCCCTGCGGGAAGCGGGCGCTGAGGTGCTGGGCGTGGTGAGCATCTTCACCTACGGCATGAAGAAGGGTATCGAGCGGATGGCCGCCGCCGGTGTGAAGAATGTGAGCCTCAGCAACCTGGACACCATCGCCCAGGTGGGCGCGGAGGAAGGTTATATCGCGCCGGAGGATGTGTCCCGTCTGCTGAAATTCCGGGACAATCCGTCTGACGAAAGCTGGATCAATGGAGGGAAAAACTGATATGGAAAATTTGATCGACATTATGCAGCTCTCCACCGAGGAGATCGACGAGCTGGTAAAAACGGGCTGCGATATTATGGAGCATCCCGCCGAATATGCCCATAAGTGCGACGGCAAGATCCTGGCAACGCTGTTCTTTGAGCCTTCCACCCGTACCCGCCTGAGCTTTGAGAGCGCCATGCTGTCCCTTGGCGGACAGGTGCTGGGCTTTTCCTCCGCCGCCAGCTCCTCCGCCTCCAAGGGCGAGAGCGTGGCGGACACCATCCGGGTGGTCAGCGCCTACTGCGACATCATCGCCATGCGCCACCCCAAGGAGGGCGCGCCTCTGGTGGCAACGCAGCACTCCTTGGTGCCGGTGATCAACGCCGGTGACGGCGGCCACAACCACCCTACCCAGACCCTGACGGACCTCATCACCATCCACAAGGAAAAGGGCCATTTCGACAACCTGACCATCGGCTTCTGCGGCGACCTGAAGTTTGGCCGGACGGTCCATTCTCTGGTGGCTGCCATGAGCCGCTACACCGGCGTCCGGTTCGTGTTTGTCTCCCCGGAGGAGCTGAAGCTGCCCCGCTACGTCAAGGAGCAGTACGTCAAGTCCAAGAACATTCCCTATACCCAGTCCACCTGTCTGGAGGAGGTCATGCCGGAGCTGGATATCCTGTACATGACCCGCGTCCAGAAGGAACGCTTCTTCAATGAGGAGGATTACCTCCGCTTGAAGGACAGCTACATCCTCACCCCGGAGAAGCTGGAAAACGCCAAGGAGGATCTGCGAATTCTGCATCCGCTGCCCCGCGTCAATGAGATCTCTGTGGCGGTGGACGAGGACCCCCGTGCCTGCTACTTCAAGCAGGCCCAGAACGGCCGCTACATCCGCATGGCGCTGATCATGAAGCTGCTGGGTATTCAGTGAGAGGAGAGAACGGACATGATTATTGATTCTATTCAGAACGGCATCGTGATCGACCACATCACCGCCGGTAAGGCCATGGAGCTGTACAACATCCTGGGCCTGGACAAGCTGGATTGCACCGTCGCTATTTTGAAGAACGTCACCAGCGGCAAACTGGGACGGAAGGACATCATCAAGATCGACCGGGAGATGGAGCTTGACTGGGACCTCATCGGCTATGTGGACCCCACCATCACCGTCAACATCATCCATGACGGCAAGCTGGTGGAAAAGCGGGGCTTGAAGCTGCCGGAGCGGATCCGGGGCGTGCTGAAGTGCAAGAACCCCCGCTGCATCACCTCTGTGGAGCAGGAGCTGCCTCAGGAATTCCTACTGACCGATCCGGCCAAGCGTGTTTACCGCTGCATCTACTGCGAGACCGAGGCTGGTAAATAAGACGGCCTGAGGAGAAAATGATGAAAAAAGGTTATTTGATCTTACAGGACGGCCAGGTATTTGAGGGCGTCCGGTTCGGTGCGGAGACCGACACCGTGGGTGAGCTGGTGTTCACCACCGGTATGTGCGGCTACGTCGAGACCCTGACGGACCCCAGCTATGCCGGACAGATCGTTATGCAGACCTATCCTCTGATCGGCAACTACGGCATCATCCGGGAGGATTTTGAAGGAGCCTGCTGCGTGAAGGGCTATGTGGTTCGGGAATACTGCGACACACCCTCCAATTTCCGGACGGACTGCGATCTGGATACATACTTGAAAGAGCAGGGCGTGCCGGGCCTGTGCGGTGTGGATACCCGGGAGCTGACCCGCATCATCCGGGAGCACGGCGTGATGAATGCCGCCATCTGCGACGAGATCCCCGCCGATCTGACTCCCATCAAGACCTACGCCATCACCGGTGTGGTGGAGGCTGTTTCCTGCAAGGAGCCCGACCGCTATCAGGCGGAAGGGGAGGAGCGCTTCCGGGTGTCCCTGCTGGATTACGGCGCCAAGCGCAACATTGTCCGGGAGCTCCAGAAGCGGGGCTGCACCGTGACGGTCCTGCCTGCGACCACCTCCGCGGAGGAGATTCTGGCGGCGGATCCGGACGGCGTGATGCTGTCCAACGGCCCCGGCGATCCTGCGGAAAACACGTATCAAATCGAGCAGATCCGCAAACTTCTGGGCAAGGTGCCCATGTTCGGCATCTGCCTGGGCCACCAGCTGACGGCTCTGGCCGCCGGCGGCAGCACCTATAAGCTGAAATACGGTCACCGGGGCGTGAACCAGCCGGTCCGGGATCTGAACGGCGTCCGTACTTACATCACCAGCCAGAACCACGGCTACGCGGTGGACGGCGACACGGTGAAGCTGGGCAAGGTCCGCTTTGTCAACGCCAATGACGGCACCTGCGAGGGCATCGACTATCCGGAGCTGAAGGCGTTTACCGTCCAGTTCCATCCTGAGGCTTGTACTGGCCCCAAGGATACGTCCTTCCTCTTTGACCAGTTTGTAGAGTTGATGAAAGGGGGCAGAGTCTAATGCCTTTGGATACAAGTATCAAAAAAGTCCTGGTTATCGGCTCCGGCCCCATTGTCATCGGCCAGGCCGCCGAGTTTGACTACGCCGGCGCCCAGGCCTGCCGCATCCTGAAGGAGGCGGGGGTGGACGTGGTGCTGTGCAACTCCAACCCCGCTACCATCATGACCGATCAGGCCATGGCGGACGAGATCTATCTGGAGCCTCTGACTACGGAGACCATCAAGCGCATCATCAAGAAGGAAAAGCCCGACAGCCTTCTGGCAGGATTGGGCGGCCAGACCGGCCTGACCTTGGCCATGCAGCTGGACAAGGAGGGCTTCCTCCAGGAGCAGGGGGTCCGTCTGCTGGGCACCGACGCCAAGGCTATTTCCCGGGCTGAGGACCGGGAGCTGTTCAAGGAAGCCATGGCGGAGATCGGTCAGCCGGTGATTGCCTCCGATATTGCCGAAACGGTAGAGGGTGCCTTAGAGGTGGCCGAGCGGATCGGTTATCCCGTCATCGTCCGTCCCGCCTTTACCCTGGGCGGCGCCGGCGGCGGTGCCGCCGCCAATGAGGCGGAGCTGCGGATCATCGCCCAAACCGGTCTGGACGCTTCTCCCATTACCCAGATCCTGGTGGAGCGGGCCATCTTCGGCTGGAAGGAAATCGAATTTGAAACCATGCGGGACGGCGTGGGCAATGTGATCGCCGTCTGCTCCATGGAGAACTTCGACCCCGTGGGCGTCCACACCGGCGATTCCATCGTGGTGGCCCCTACCCAGACCCTGGCGGACAAGGAGTTCCAGATGCTCCGGAAAGCGTCTCTGGACATCATCACCCATCTGGGCATCGTGGGCGGCTGCAATGTGCAGCTGGCGCTGAACCCGGACAGCTTTGAGTACGCGGTCATTGAGGTGAATCCCCGCGTCAGCCGTTCCTCCGCCCTGGCCTCCAAGGCCACCGGCTATCCCATTGCCAAGATCACCACCAAGATCGCCCTGGGCTACACCCTGGACGAGATCAAAAACGACATCACCGGCAAGACCTGTGCCTGCTTTGAGCCCACGCTGGACTACATCGTGGTGAAGATGCCCAAGTGGCCCTTCGACAAGTTTGCCGACGCCAGCCGCAAGCTGGGCACCCAGATGAAGGCTACCGGTGAGGTCATGGCCATCGCTCCCAGCTTTGAGATGGCACTGATGAAGGCCGTCCGCGGCGCGGAAGTGGGTCTGGACAGCCTGAACCGTAAAAACGATCCTGAGGACCGCGCTCCCATCTGGGAGCGGCTCCGCCGGGTGGATGACCACCGTCTGTTTACCATTTTTGAGGCCCTGAAGGGCGGTACGTCCATCGACGAGATCTTCAGCATCACCCGGATCGACCGCTGGTTCCTTGCAAAGCTGAAGAAAATGGCGGAATTTGAAAAGGCTCTGGAAAAGGACGGCCTCACTGTTGAGCATTATGAGACCGGTAAGAAGATGGGCTATCCCGACGATACCCTCAAGCGACTCTCCGGCGCTGCCGCGCTGCCCTGTGAAAAGAAAGACGCCGTCTACAAGATGGTGGACACCTGCGGCGCGGAGTTCGATGCCGAGACTCCCTATTTCTATTCCTCTTTTGATAAGTTCTGCGAATCCCGGACCTTCCCCCGCAGCGGCAAGCCGGTCATTATGGTGCTTGGCTCCGGCCCCATCCGCATCGGTCAGGGCATCGAGTTCGACTATTCCTCCGTCCACTGCGTCTGGACCCTGAAGGAGCTGGGCTACGAGGTAGTCATCGTCAACAACAATCCCGAGACCGTCTCCACGGACTATGATACCGCCGACCGTCTGTACTTTGAGCCTCTGTTCCCCGAGGATGTCATGCACATCATCGAGGTGGAGAAGCCCGTGGGCGTGGTGGTGGCCTTCGGCGGCCAGACGGCCATCAAGCTCACCAAGTTCCTGGACAGCCACGGTATCCCCATTTTGGGTACCAGCGCTGAGTCCATCGACATGGCAGAGGACCGGGAACGGTTCGATGCCCTGCTGGAGCGGTTCTCTATCAAGCGGCCTCAGGGCCGGGCCATCACCGGTATGCAGGAGGCGCTGGACGCCGCTCATGAGCTGGGCTATCCCGTGCTGCTACGCCCCTCCTACGTCATCGGCGGCCAGAACATGGTCATCGCTCACAATGACGAGGACGTGCGGACCTATATGGAGGTCATTCTCTCCGGCAAGATCGAAAACCCGGTGCTGGTGGACCAGTACCTCATGGGCAAGGAACTGGAAGTGGACGTCATTTCCGACGGCAAGGACGTCCTGATCCCCGGCATCATGCAGCACATCGAGCGCACCGGTGTCCACTCCGGCGACTCCATCGCTGTCTATCCGCCCTTCTCCATCGGAGATAAGATGCTGAAGGTCATTGTGGACTGCTCGGAAAAGCTGGCCCTGTCTCTGGGAACCCATGGCCTCATCAATATTCAGTATCTGATCTACCAGAACGAGCTGTACGTCATTGAGGTGAACCCCCGCGCCAGCCGCACGGTGCCCTACATTTCCAAGGTCACCGGCGTACCCATGGTGGATCTGGCTACCCGCGTCATGGTGGGTCAGCCTCTGGCATCTCTGGGCTACGGCACTGGTCTGTACCGCCAGCCCCCCTATGTGGCCGTGAAGGTGCCTGTGTTCTCCTTTGAGAAAATCACCGATGCCAACGCTGCCCTCTCCCCGGAGATGAAATCCACTGGCGAGGTGCTGGGCCTTGGCAAAAATATGCAGGAGGCCATGTTCAAGGGCCTTGTCTCTGCCGGATACAAGGTGGAGAAGGAGACCCGCGGCGGCGTGCTGATCTCCGTGAACCACCGGGATCAGCCGGAGATCGTCAACATCGCCCGGAAGCTGGACGAAATGGGCTACAAGCTCTACGCCACCGACGGCACCGCCAGAGAGATCTCCCGTCTGGGTACCGATGTGGAAATCGTGGGCAAGCTGGGGAAGGACAACCGGGTGTTCCAGCTTCTTGAAAACGGCCGGATCGACTATGTGATCCTCACCGGCTCCACGGAGCCCATCTATATCCGGGACTTCATCCATCTGAACCACCGCTGCGTCCAGCTGGGGATTCCGTGCCTGACCTCTCTGGATACCGCCAATGCGCTGACGGATATTCTGGCCAGCCGCTACAACCAGCGGAACACGGAGCTCATCGACATCTGCCACCTCCGCAGCGAGCGTCAGAAGCTGAAATTCTCCAAGCTGCAGACCTGCGGAAACGATTACATCTTCCTGGAAAACTTCCACGGCGAGATCACCTGCCCGGAGTCCCTGTGCGTCACCTTCTGTGACCGGCACTACGGCATCGGCGCCGACGGGATCGTCCTGATGGAGCATTCCGACATTGCCGATGCGAAGATCCGGCTGTTCAACGCCGACGGCAGCGAGAGCGCCACGGCGGGCAACGCCCTGCGCTGCATGGGCAAGTACCTGTATGACAACGGTCTGGTGAAAAAGGAAGATATGCGGATCGAGACCGGTGCCGGCGTCCGGGAGGTACACCTCTACACCGCCAACGGTCTTGTGACTTCCGCCTGTGTGGATATGGGCCGTGCCTCTCTGGATGCGGCGGCCTTCCGGTTTGCCATCGCGGAAAAGACGGTGGTGGATTACCCGGTGTATATCGGCGGACAGTCCTTCAACATCACCTGCGTAGACGTGGGAGAGCCCCATTGCGTGGCCTTCTGCCCCCGGATCGACGATGTGGATGTGGAGTTCCTCGGTCCCCGGTTTGAGCAGGCTCCCTATTTCCCGGAGCGGATCAACGCAGAGTTTATTCGCGTGGTGAATCCCAGCACCATCAAAATGCGGGTCTGGGAGCGGGGCAGCGGCGAGATCATGGCCAGCGGCACCGGTGCCTGCGCCGCTGTGGTGGCGGCCGTGGCCAACGGTATGTGCGAAAAGGGACGGGATGTGACCGTCCGGGCTGCCGGCGGTGATCTGGTGGTGAACTACACCGACGAGAAGATCACCCTCACCGGCGACGCCAAGCTGGTTTATACCGGCGAAGCGGTGTACTAACGGAAAAACCGTTTTTGAAAACTGGATCTAATCTGCTTTGACTGCACGAAAAAGCGGCCTATGCGTTTTACGCATGGGCCGCTTTTTTTGCTGCAAATTTCAAGTGCGCTATTATGGGCCCGAAGGCAGGGCCATGGGCGCATTAAGGGAACGTTTTCCGTCGATTTTGACCGTGATACGGCAGGTGAGAGATAACCGGCAGAGATTTACATAAAAAATATGACAGTCGCACCCGGCTTCGACAGAAACCTGTCCGGCGAATATGCTACCATCACCGTAAGACAAGCCATTCCCCAACAGATCTGATCGGAGCAGAGTACCTTCTGAGCTGATTTGACAAATGGGGATAAAATTCGACAAAAGAGGGAATAGTATGGATATACGAGCGCGGGACACAGACCGGGAGCTGTTGCTGGAATTCAGCGGAGAAATGGACCATCACGGGGCCAGAAATGCCTTGAAGGAAGTGGAGATCGCCATTGATGCGGCCCTTCCCCGAAGTCTGATCTTAGACTTTGCGGGCGTGACCTTTATGGACAGCTCCGGGATCGCCCTGATCCTTCGGTCTCAGCAGCGGATGCAGCTGATGGAGGGCAGCGTTGTGCTCCGGAACGTGCCGGAGCAGGCCCGCCGTGTTCTGGACGCTGCCGGCATCGGGCGGCTGGTTTCCATTCAATAACGGGAGGTTTACATAATGAAAATAAAGACGGAAAATGAAGTCACTTTGCAGTTTCCCAGCCAGAGCAGCAACGAGGGGTTTATCCGCTCCGCGGTGGCCTGCTTCGCGGCACAGATGGACCCCACTCTCAACGAGCTGGAGGACATCAAGACCGCCGTTTCTGAGGCGGCCACTAACGCCATCGTCCATGCGTACCCGGACCGGATCGGGAAGGTGACGGTGAAGGTCCGGATCTGTACCGGACAAGTGCTGGAGATCACGGTGCGGGACTACGGCCGGGGCATCCCGGATGTGGAAAAGGCCCGGCAGCCCATGTTCACCACTGGAGGAGAGGAACGCAGCGGCATGGGCTTCACCATCATGGAGAGCTTTATGGATAGTTTAAAGGTGCGGTCCGTGGCTGGCCGGGGTACCACCGTGGTGATGAAAAAGAAGATCGCCCCCCGGATCAAGCGATGAATGGCGCCATGGAGCTGCTGCGGGCGGCTCAGGAGGGGGACCGGGACGCCTGTGAGCAGGCGGTGCTGGAAAACAACGGCCTGATCTGGAGTGTGGTCCGCCGGTATTACGGCCGGGGAGTGGAGCCGGACGACCTGTACCAACTGGGATGTCTTGGGTTTCTGAAAGCGATCCGGGGGTTTGATTTTTCCTACGGCACCTGCTTTTCCACCTATGCCGTCCCCAAGATCGCCGGGGAGATCCGGCGGTTTCTCCGGGATGACGGCACCATCAAGGTGGGACGGAGCATCCGGGAGCAGGCACTGACTCTGTATGCCCTGCGGGAGCGGCTGCGGCAGGAGTTGGGGCGGGAGCCGTCCCTCTCCGAACTGTCGGCCCAGACCGGATGGACACCGGAGGAGATCGCCCAAGTGGATCTGGCCACAGAGGCACCGGATTCCTTGCAGCGGGAAACAGCGGACGGCCTTGCGCTGGAGGGGCTGCTGGGCACAGAGGCTCCGGAGGAGGGACTTGTGGAGCGCATCGCCCTGCGGGAGGCGGTGGATCAACTGCCGGAAAAGGAGCGCATGACGATTCTGCTCCGCTATTTCAAGGGGCTGACGCAGGAGCGGGCCGCCCGGGTGCTGGGGGTGTCCCAAGTGCAGGTTTCCCGGCTGGAACGCCGGGGACTGGAACGGCTGCGGCAGAGCTTTGCGGAGTGAAGTAGGGATCATCCTGAAATTCCGTCATGGTGGACCAATAACGCTTTGGCATGTGGGTCATTCGCAGTTTCGGATTTTCCCGCTCCCGAATAGCCACGGTATCGTAAAACCGCTTCCAAAGCAGCCGGTAGGCGGCCTCCGTTTCATTCGGCGGCGCCATCTGAAAGTCCGCTAACGGGCGAATGACGGCCTTGCCGGCGGCGTAAAACAGCGCCTCGTGGTGGACACGGTCATAAATGAAAAATTTCTCGTTTTGATAGCGGGCGCAGAAGTGGCTCCGCAGAATGGGGAGGACCCTATTTTTCGGTTCGATCTCGCTTCCCAGAATGCCGCCCAGATCGGAAAAGCGGAGAAAGCCTTTTAAAAGATGGGCTTCGCCGTTGAGATGCCGGACGGCTGTCGCTACCGGATGAAGCGTCTCGTCGGAAAAGTTCCGCAGAAAGCCGGGACCCTCCTGCAGCAGCTTCACCACCAGCCGGTACAGGCGAATCTCACGGTCCTCCATGCAGGTGAGAAATCCCCGGCGCACCAGTTCCTCCCCGTAGGGGGAGAGCTTGTGCAGCTTTCGCAGGACGCGCCCGGCGTGACCGCTGTCGGTTTGTATCGCCCGGACGGGAAACAGAATCTGTCTCTTATACACATCTCCGAGCC
>ENA-OUQK01001208-OUQK01001208.1-human-gut-metagenome-genome-assembly--contig:-NODE-1208-length-13547-cov-3.118885_pt1 | contig 13547 bp, 16 predicted proteins | sample MGYA00237954_ERZ548842 | MGnify/ENA primary metagenome ERZ548842 (study PRJEB26490, sample SAMN05194704) | human gut metagenome | biome: terrestrial biome; feature: human-associated habitat; material... | reverse complement strand
TCCCTACGCCGTCCGGCATATTGCCGTTGTGGTCTATTATCCTGTCCAGCAATGCCAGTACCCCAGCGTCTTTTATAACCTTACGTATTTCAGTTTTTAATACCGCATGGTCTATGCTTTGGAAATAGTGGTGTATATCTGCCTTGATAGCATAAAGCGGCTGGTCTGGGTGGTATTTGTTCCACTCATACAGCCACTCTTTTAGCGTATCAGACGCAGCGTGCATACCTTTACCTTTCCGGCAGGCGTAAGACTGCGATATAAACCGCTTATCAAATATAGGCTCTAACACGTTGTTTATGGCGTGCTGTACCACCCTGTCATAGAACGGCAGCGCCATTATCTGCCGCTCTTTCGGTTCGTACACCTTAAAGTAATGGTATTTGCTTGGCTCATAGGCAAGGTTTATAATATCTTCCCGCACCTTGTCTAAGTTTTCCTCTTTGTCTTTCGTAAAAATCAGTACGTCTTTTCTGTGGCGTTTACACTTTCTGGCTTTGTTATAGGCTTTCTGTACGTTTCCATAGTCGCCCATAGCCTCTAAAAGCGTAATGCGCCGCCCGTCCTTATCGGTAATGTATCCTACTCTCTTCAAGTATTAAGCTCCTGCCTTTCGCCGTAGCTACTAACCAGCAGCCGTATTTTTTCTCTTTGCCTCACGGCGGGACAGCCACTCTGACTATAGGATATTAAACACTCGGTCTTATCCCTTTCTAAGTCCTTGCCAGTATTCCGTAGAACTCTGTGCCTGTAATGTTCTCACTAAGTCACACGCCCCACGAGCGCCAACGCCCGCAGAGACATGCCACGGGTAATTGCTGCAATCCACGGCACGAGCGCCGCAATTCGCCCCATTGTTCCAGTTGCCGCCCGCTATCAGCGCCGCCAGAGGCTGTAAGTAAGCAGCTGCCCCATATCCTGCTATTTTCTGGTCTTTACCTCTTCTATCAGTTCGCCCAGCATAACGCCTATTTCTTTCAGCTTGCGGCAGCTCTCGCCGTAGTGCCGTGCGTTCATAGCGCTATACTTCAAGTCATGCGCCAGCCGCAGCAATTCTTTACTTTCCTGCAATGCCGTATCTACCGTGTATAAGTGGCTTTTCGTTGCCGTCTTATCCCACTTTATAACCTCTTGCAGCATTTCAAGAATTGCGTTTCTTGTCGCCGTCTGTAAACTGAATTTCTCATACTTTGGGTACTTCGTAAGCAGAGGGTAAATATATAGCAGAAAATCGTATATTTTCTGGTGTATAATATCTGTTTTTGTCTGTATGTCCATGCCTTACCCCCGTTTATCCGGCTGTGCTTTCGCCCGCCGTCTACAGAGAGTCACACGCCCCACGAGCGCCAATGATCGTATTGACATACCACGGGTAAGCGCCGCAACCCACGGCACGAGCGCCGCAATCCGCCCCAGAGTTCCAGATGCCGCCCGCTACCAGCGCCGCCAGAGAATATGCGTAATACTGGTAAATGTTACCAACGTCGTAAGACTTCTCGCCTGTGTTCAATGGGCTTTTCTTGTCCCAGCCCCACGCTACGCTTGCGTGGTAGTCTGCATTTGTGGCGTGTTCCGCTCTTGTAATAAGCTCGTCCAGCCACTCCCAGACACGCCCCACGGCATCTACAACGCCCACGGAAGAAACGGCATTTACCACACTGCCTGTTACGCCCCTACCTGTGTTGCTGGTGGCGCTCCATGCGTTTGTATTTGCGTTATCCAGTCCGGCAGGGCTGCCAAAAGCATAAGCGCAAAATTCTGCATAGTTCGGCAGACGCTTACCGCTCTTTGCCAGACGTTCTACAAAGTTGTACCAGTTCATGCTTTCTGTACCCGTCATAGGTGCGCAGCCATACTCTGATTTCAAGCCCTTTGCCCCGTCGTCAGAATTAAGGTAAATATCTACCCATGTGCCGCCGCCTAAATATACCATACCCTCTGGGCTGCATTTCGGGCGGTGTCCCAGTGTCCATACAGAACGTGGTACAATGCCGTTGCTTACTGCACTTTCCCAGCCTGTGCCAAAAATAACACTGCTGCCATTAAGCGGCTGTAAATTGCTGTCCACCTTGCGGCAGCGTCCATAATGAAAGCCGCCGATTTTACGGCTGTTTGTAGCGTTCCAGCCTGTCGGGTATGTAGAATTAAGGGAAATTACGTATTTCTCGTCTGCGCTGTCAATTCTGCTGTCGCAGATATATACGTAATAGTCCTTACCTACCGCAAAAGCGCTGCCTGCGTCCAGATTAGCAGCCGTAAGAATTGTATTTGCTGTCTTGAAAATTCCAGCGCCGCCCACGGCAATTACGCAACCCTCTACTACGGTCAGCTCATTTGCTCCGCTGGCGTAAATGTACTCATTGCTCGGTGCTACAATATCGCTGATTGTAGCCATTTTATTTACGTTCAAAAGCGCCCTTGCGTCGGTCTTTGTAACGTCGTCCACTAATAATCTACTCATACTGCTTTAATACTCCTTTCAGTGCTGCAATGTCGTCTGTTGTCATTCCTGCCACGGTGTCTGTGCGTTCCAGCGCAATTACCTTGCAGCCCGCTTTTACCGCTTTGGAAAGTGTAAGGGCTGTTCTGTCGTTTCCCGCCTCTCCTGCTGCCGCTGCCTCGTCGGTCTGGATATGTGTTACTCCCTGCACCGTGCCGGATACGTCGCCTGCTACAAATTTCATACCTACCGCTGCCTCGTCGCAGTAATATACCGTAACCGCCTTTTTCTCTTCCTCTACAGCTGCTACGCCGCACTCAATATAACGCTGGTTCTCTGCGCTCTCGATTTTCACCAGCAAATCTGCTGCTGCCAGTTCTCCGCTTGCTACCATAGCAAGGCAGTTGTAATAGTCCTCTTTTGTCTTTAATACTTTAGGAAATCCTTTCATGGTCTGCCACCTTTCTAAAATGTATTTGCAAGATAGGAATTACCCACGTAGGTAGCCCCTAACACTGCCGTTTCTACTGTTCTTTCGTAATGCTGGCTCATGTATGCTGCGCCCATGTAACACAATCCCAGTACAGCATCATGCTTATAGTCAATGCCCCAGCCGCTTTCTACTCTCTTAAGTCGCTCGTCCAGCGCTGCTATTGCCTCTTTGGTTTCTTTCGTACCTGCCTCTGCCTGCTTTTTCACTTCCTGCATGGCTGCTGCCAGCTCTTCAATTTGCAGTTGCAGGCTGCCTGCTATGTCCTCACCCAGCTTGTCCTTGATACTCTCAAACCATGTGTTAAATTCGTTTTCAGCGTCCGACTGGAATAGCTTAATTTTTGCCATAAATTCTGTATAGGCGCTTAAAAGTTCCTTGTCCCAGTTGTCAAGCGTGCTTTCAAAACTGCTGTATCTTTCGTTAAACTGGCTCTCATACTGCGCAAATAAGCCCTCTGTCTTGCTTACGTAGCTGTCATATACGCCCGCAATCTCTGTAAGGTACTTTTCCATACTCTGCTTATATGCGCTGAACTCGTCCAGCACGGCTGCGCTGTAGGTGTTGAAAAAGTCCGTAAACTGCTTTGTAAGCACGCTTGCGTCTATCTCTTCCACCGTTCCTGTTACAATGCCGCAGACTGCGCTATTAAACCGCTGGTCTGTGATGTTCTGCGTCTGTATCCTTGTTACGCCCTTGCCTACGTAAATATCTGCAAGCGCAAGCTCCCATATTTCCGTAGTGCGTGTTACTGCCGTTGCTGTCGGCTTTGCAGACGGTGTGCCTTTCAGCACCGCAATATACATATCTCTTTGCGGCAAATCCCAGCGAACTACTACCCTGTCCACCCTGTTAAGCGCTCCCTCTGCCGTATCCAGTGTTACGCTAAACGTTGCAGGATTTCTAAAGGCGTAGCCGTTTATAAAGGCATAGCCTGCATTTACTCTTATTTCCATGCCGCTGTAAGCTACTACCTGTAGCCCGTCGCTCGGCTTTGGAAAAATGCCGTTTGCAATGAAAGTAGCAAAGTACCACGCCCAATCCTCGGCTTTATATACCCTGTCGTACTCTCCGTCTACTGCCACGGCATTAAACGGTAAGCTGTTTGCCATTTCTGCTACCTCACTTTCCTAATCTGGTCTACCAGCGTCGGCAGGCTGTCGCCAAAAGTCGCCTCTATGGTTTCCTCGCCTTTCTGGTATGTTTCTGTTACTTCTGTAATGCGTGCATCTATCTGTATGCCCCACTTAGTTTCTTTGCAAGTAATACGGTCGCCTAAATCAAAATCAGCCTTAAATTTTAAGTTTGAATTTGTATTTATGGTACTTACAAAATTTATGTTCTTGCCGTAGTTTTCCAACTCTGCGCCGCCTCTCGTTTTCAGCATTGCAATATAGGTATTCAGCGGTATTGTTACCTCTGTTTCCCCCTGCTGGTACTTTCTGGCAATGTCCGTAGCGTCGCAGAATACCTCTACTAAATCCAGCCCCGTTGCGCCCTCGCCGTCCACTGTGGTTACTGGCTGGCTGCCGTCGTCGTCAGCTGCTCCCTGCACATAAATAAAGTTGCCGCAGTTCTCTATACTGGCTGTGTATTCCTGCTCGTTGACATTATCAAAATCTCTTGAAAATATGCAGGGTGTGTTACCCTCGGTATTTGTGGCTGTAAGGTCATTGCCCTTATACAGATAAAAGCCAAACAGTCTCTCTCTTTCGTTAAGCAGAATGTCATAGCCCAGCTTTCCAGCCTGCGCCCTTGCCTTTACTTCCTGCCCCAGTTGTGCGTATACCTCGTTTGCATATTCAACCGCCACGCCGTCTATGGTTTCCTGCGCCAGAAATGTAAGCAATGGAAAACGCCGCTTTGTTCCTGCTGCGCTGCCGCAGTTGTTCTTTACCATAAGATTTATAAGATACTGGTTTGTACCTGTCGCCACAATCTGCGGATAAATGCAGCGCTTATTAAGCCACCAGCTAAGCATATAGCCTTGTGCCTCTAACTGCTCTAAGCCGTTCTCGTCTTTGGTAATGTGTACGTAGGTTATCTGCGCTGCCCTGCGCCATACGCCGCCGTCGGCGGTCTTTACTTCCTTTTTTCCGTCGTGCTTGGTTATTAAGTTACCCTCTACCAGCAAACGGCTGTTATTGTCCGTAATCGGCGCAAGCAGGCTAAAAGTTCCTACGTCAAAATACTTTGTATGCCATAGCAGGCTTGCCAGCTCGTCTATAGCTCCCAGCGGCTGTACTGTCTTGTCGAATACTCTAAGCTCCATACCGTCACACTCCTAAAAATTCCTTGCTGTAGAATATGGATACTTCCAGAGAATTTACGCCGCTGGCTGCATCATATCTAAACATATTGTCGCCTATGGCAAGCTGCATAAATGTACTGTCTACATCAATGTAGCGGAAATAGTCGGTTTCTACGCCGTCCCTTATCAGCTTAGCGCCCTTGCTGCCGTACTTCGTGTTAATCTCTATCACGTCGCCCGTTTTCATAGTGGCGTTAATCTGTATAAATTCCTCGGTATCCACATTAAGCAGTATCGGGTTTGAAACTGTCCCCAGTGCTGTAAACCTTATCCTCATTCCTGTTGATACGTCGCCCTCGTTGTAGCAGTCCACTATTACGCTTTCCGCTCGGTATCCGTATATCATGCTCTTTGTGCTGTCCTTTTCGATAACGCAAGGGAAATGCCACGCAGCCACCCAGCTTGCTATATCCTCTTTTGTTTCTTCCTCTTCCCGCCAGAACGGGTTAAGGCACTCTATTTGTAAATCAAACTCATAAAGTACCTCTTTCTTTAGTATCTTAGGCTCTCCATACGCCCTGCAATCAATCACACGCTTAAAGCCGCCGTACTCATACACCAGCGTAGCGCTAAGCTCTGGGTTAAATATCTTAAGCATACGGCGGCGCAGTTCCAATGCCTGCGCCTTGTCCCGTGTGTTGATATGTCCCACTACGTCTATGTCCCTCGCCTCGATACGCTGCCCTACGTAGGTGTCGCCGTGCTGTCCCATACTGTTTGTGCTGTAAATGACGCTCGTAACGCCGGAAATACCCTCTACGTCTTTACTTATGTTGCAATGGTATACGCTGTCTACTCCCAGCTCTAACCGCTCGCCCCTTGAATTTATGTAAGTCAGTTTTTCATTTTCCATGTGTTACACCGTCCTTGCTATCATTCTGAACTGTCGGGCTGCCTCTTTCTGCTGCTTTGCGTAGTCCGTAGTATTCGCATAAATATACTGATTGACGACTACGCCGCCTGCTGCACTGCCGCCACCTCTCGGCTTTGGCTTTTTGTCGTCATAATCGTATGTAAACTCTTTGCCTACATTTACCTTTGCGCCTACGTCGAACTCCTGCGGTACGCTGTCCTCAATCATTTTCTTAACGCCGCCGATTTCATCAGAAAAGCCAACGCCGATACCCTGCGCCAGATATACGCCGATTTCGTCACGCATCAGCTTAGACGGGCTGTTAATTCCAAATAATCCCTTAAGGAAGTCGGTAACATTACCTACCCAGCCGCTTATTTTGTCCTTTATCCACTGCGTAGCTCCATGTATGCCGTTCCAGATGCCCTCTACCATGTTCTTACCGAACCCAGCGAACGTACTACCAATATCCTTAAATACGTCGGTTATGCCAGTAATTACATTTTTCATGCCCTCTACAGCTTTGTTCTTTACTTCTGTACCCCATGTAGCCACTTTGGAAATTGCGCCAGAAATGCTGTTGTATATCTTCTCTGGTATTTCCTTTACGATAGTAACAATGCCTGTTACCATTGTGTTCATTACCTCTTTGGCTTTCGTAAGCATATTTGTACCCCACGTAGCCACTCTGGTAACTGCTCCTACTATGCTGTTCCAGATTTTAGCAGGCGTTTCTTTCACAATCGTTACAATGTTCGTAAGCATGGTGTTCATTACTTCTTTGGCTTTGGTCTGCATATTTGCACCCCATGTAGCCACTCTGGTAACTGCGCTTACTATACTGTTCCAGATTTTCTGCGGCAGCTCCTTAACAATATCTATAACTTTCGTTACAAAATCTGTTATAACCGTGTCGCCTTTTTCCTGCATATTTGCGCCCCACTCTGCTATTTTCTCAACGCCCGCAGCGATTGCCTGCGGTATCAGAGTAGGCAGCTCTTTTATCTTGTTTATGATTGTCATTACCAGCTTGCCTGCTGCCGTCAAAATCTTAGGCAGCCCTGTAATTAGTCCTGTTACAATGGCTGCGATAATCTGCGGCATGGCTGCGATTAAAAGCGGTATTGCATCTATGATGCCGTCAATCAGCGCAACTATAATATCGCCCGCACTTTCGATAATAAGCGGTATGCCCTCAATCAGCGCATTTATGATAGCCGTTATGATTTCCGGCAGTGCCTCAATCAGTACGGGCAACGCTGCTACCAGCCCCTGTGCCAGCCCTGTAATAAGCTGTAAGGCTGCTGTAATCAGCAGCGGTATATTTTCTATCAGCATGGTTACAATATTCGTAACCACCGTTACGATTGTCGGCAGCAATGTAGGCAGCGCCTGTGCGATACCTTGCGCAAGGCTTATGAGTATCTGCATACCCGCCTCTAAAATCTGCGGCAGTAACTGTATCAGCATAGTTGCAATGCTGGTTACTACGTTTGTTATGGTCGGCAATAACGTAGGCAGCGCCGTTATAATGCCCTGCGCCAGTGCCTGCATAATAGAGGGTGCGCTTTCCAGCACTGCCCCCGCTATATTCGTTATCACTTCCAATATCTGCGGTATCATTTGTGAAATATTGCTGATTATTCCAGTAACGCCCTGCTTTATCTTCTCGCCTGCGTCGTCCTGTCCCGCCATAAGGTCGCTTAGTCCGTCCATAATCATTGTGATAGACGGCAGCATTTCGCCAGTGATACTGTTCTTTACGCCGCTAAATGTCCATTGCAAGCGGCTTAAGCTGTCCTCAAACGCTGCGCTTGCTGCTACTGCCTCGTCCGACATTATCATGCCGTATTCTTCTGTTTCGTCCATAAGCTGCTTAATTCCGTCTGCGCCAGAATTAAGCAACGGTAAAAGCTCGGCTGCACTTTTTCCAAAAATATCCTGTGCGGCTGCATTTCGCTGTGTTTCATCTTCCATGCCCGCCAGTGCGTCTATGCTCTCTAAAAGCACCTGCTCCGTGCTTTTTATACTTCCGTCTGTATTTTTCAGCGATACACCGATAGCCTCAAAACTCGCCCCTGCACCTTTCGCTCCCTCTGCTGTTTTCCCCAGCTCTGTAGTAATATTCTTAACGCCTTTGGTTAAGTCGCTTACGCTGCTGCCGCTCCTTTCGCAAGCATAGCTTAACTGCTGGTATAGGCTTGCGCTTATCTGCATTTTCTGGCTTTCCTTGTCTATCTGGTCGCCCGCAGATGCCGTATCACTCGCCATATCGTAAAGTGCCTTGCCTGCTGCTACGGCTGCCGTGCCGATTGCCGCCACCGTTGCTGCCGTTGCTGTCGCAACCTTTTTTACAACCTCTGTAAAGCCGCTGAATTTGCTTGTTGCCTCTTTCGCCTGTTTTCCGCTGTCCTCTACCTCGTTTCCCATTCCGTCTGCGGCTTTTTCTGCCTTGTCCAGCTCTGTAGTGGTCTTTCCTAACTCTGTTTCTGTATTCGCAAGGGCTGTTTTCTGGTAATTAAGCTGCGTTTCCAGCTTTTTACTCGCCTCGCTGTTCTCTCCTGTAGCCTCTTTGCACTTTGCAAGGGCTTTTTCCGTTTCCTCTACCTTTTTCTTTTGTTCGTCGTAAGTTTTGCGTAATACTTCCTGCTTGGCTTTCAGCGCCTCTGCACTGCTCGCATTGCTCTTATACTCTGCCGTTACAAGTTTCATTTCAGAGTTAAGCAGCTTAAGGGTGCTGTTAATCTCTTTGCAGGCTGCTTTATACTGTGCCTCGCCGTCAAAACTAAGTTTGGTTTTAATATTGTCTGTTTTATCAGCCATGATTTACAAGCCCCCTAACGCTATGTCTATGTCGTCCATACCCTCTGCTGCCTGTGCTGGTGCGCTGCTGCTTTCCTGTCCGAAAATGTGCGGGTTATACTCCTTGTGATAGCCGAATAGCTTAATAATCTGGTAAGGTGTCTTTTTCCACGCCTCGCTTTCCGTGTAATGCAGCATAGCCATTGCTATATAAAGCAGCCGTGCGGTGTCTATTCGTCCTGCACGGCTACTCTGTTTCCCTCTGCTGTTGTGTCTGCCTCTCCGTCTGCTGCCTCTTTCTCTTCCCCGCCGTTTGTGGAATATACAAAAGCAGAGAAAATAGCGTCTTTAATCTGCGGCAGATTGCCGATATGAATTAACTTACCTACCTGCTGCTCTGTAAGCGGTGTTTCTCCCTCTTCCATGCCCTCGTTGATAATGAGGGTAAGCAACCAGCGTAAATCTTTAATCATGGTCGGGTTACTCTGGTCAAAAGCCTTGTCCAGCTTGTCATATCCCCCAAATCTGTCCTGCATCTCGTCCAGTGCATTAAGGGAAAACAGTAAATAATAGGTTTTGCCGTTCAGTTCTACGGGCATGCGTCCGTCTTTAATTGCGCTCATGCTATAAATTAAGGCGCAGCCTGCGCTGCGCCTCTCTCCTTTCTCTTATATTGTCTGCATTGCCGCTCCCGGTTCTGGTACGGCTGTAAACCATGTCTTAGCCGCCTTGCTGTCCTCTGTTCCCACAAAGTCTGCTTTCCAGCGGTTATCTTTCTTTCTGGCTGTAAAATCTGCCTCAATATCCGGCGTATTAAACTTAATGCTCTCGCCCTTAGTTTCGTACTTTTCAGACGGCACTTTGAATTTTGCCTTAAGCAGCCATACGTAGCGGTATTTGCCGCCCGTTTTCTTTGCTCTGAACCCTACAGCAACATACGGCGGCTCGTCCTCTTTTCCAGCCCATACTACGCTGTTCTCGTCCACTTCCTGCCCCAGCAGCTCTGCCAGCACTTCCGGCGTAAGGTCTTTAATTCCCAACTTAAGCGTGCCGCTTGCAAACTCCGTGACGCTCTCGCTTAACGTATCGTCTGCATATAAACTGCCGTCTGCGGTCTTTACGGATAAATCGGCGGTCATAGCCTCTGCCATTTTCTTAGGCGTTCCGTAACTTTCTACGCCGTCTGCCTCTGTGCATACGGCATAATATAAATCTTTCAGTCCCAGTGTCATTGTTTAATCACTCCTCTTTCAAAATCTCGACTGTGATAGGCACTAACCAGTACCCCGTTTCTGTTTCGTAGCTTTCTGCATCTATGCTGTTGATATAAACGCCTGCTGCTTTCAATACCTCTTTTGTCTTATCAAGCTGCGCCTCAAAATCGCCCTTATGTAAAAGCGTAACTCTATACATTTCCCTGCGCTCTTTCTCTTCGTCGTCTGCATTTACCGCAGGCGTACCCAGCAGCCGCAAAAATGTATAGTATGCGTCCGGCTTATCCCGTCCAGTGTATACGCCCCTCTGGGCTGGCAGCCCTGCACTTTCTAAAATCTCCTGTATGCTCATTTGCCCGTTTCACTCTCCCATATACTGCGCTGCGCCTCTACTACCTTTTCGTGCGCCTTGGCGTTTGCAGTTGTCATATACGGGCGTGCCTGTTGGCTGCTTGTCCCGTATTCTGCCACAAAGCCGATTGTTGCATAGCGCACTTTGCTTTTATCGCCTTTCCTGTCGTTTCCATGCCCTGCCCGTCCCTGCGGGTATATCTCTACGTATTTCTCCGTATCGTCGCCCTTTACGTCCGTGGCTTTTATGGAATTGATAAAACCGCCCGTTTCGTTCAGTCCCATTGCCTGTGCCTCTGCTCTCTGTGCCTCTATCAGCACATCAGCACCAGCTTTAAGCATTTTCGGTACTGCCTCAACCGTGGCGGTTTCTCTCCTGCCGAAAGCGTCTATAATATCTTCCAGCCCAACTGTATTAAATTCTCCCATGCTTACACCTCGTTTCTGTGGCGTAAATCTGTAAGCGTAAGCTCTATGGTGTCTGTCCCTGTGTCGTAGGTCTTAAGCACAAAATAGCGCCGCCCGTTTACTTCTACTACGTCCTCGCCGCCATAATCTGCCTTGTGTACCTCGTACTTTGCCTCTACCAGCTTTCCTGTCTGCTGGCTCTTAAAATATTCACTGTACCCTACTGATTTTTTATTACAGAATACAGTGCGGGCGCTTTCTTCCGGCTTTACTGCAAAGCCGTTTTTATTTACCCTGTTTTCTCCGCTTACCTCGCTTATTAGCGTTATCTCGTCTATCCAGTCCATTTTTTACCACTCCTTTAGGTGTCCGTTTCGGACACATAGCCCAAATAGACGCTACCGCAATAACAGTTACCCAGATATGCAGCGTCGGTTTTATGCTCTAAAGCATCTATGCGCCCGTCCAGCGTTTCCATATTGTCGTAGACTTCTGAAAACGTATCATTTACAGCCTGCATATTGCTGTTTTCTCTGGCTGTTATCTCTGATACCAGCGCCTTTAAGCTGGCAAGGCTAAACCACCTCATACCAGCACCTCACTTACGCAAACATGGCTTTTACTTCCTGCTGCGTAATCTCTGTAAAGTCTGCCTCTGTAAGTGCAGTAAGTCCTTTGGTTACTGTAAATTTTCCTGTCTTGTTGTCATACGCAAGCCCCGTTACTACATTGCCTGCCCCCGTAGACGCTACGCTTAAGTCGTCCAGCTGGATAAGCCCCGCTACTGCTGCATTGATTGCCTTAGTAACGTCTGCGGTCTTGGCGTATGCTGTCAGCGCATTTGCAATGGCTGCCGTTACTTCTGTGGTCTTGGCATAGCTGCTTAAGTCTACTTTCCAGTCGCCTACCTTTTCCAGCTTTCCGTCAATTACCATGTACTCACTGTAAAGGTTTCCTGCCTCTCCGTCGGTATTCTTTACCATGTAGATTTTCTTTTCTGCACCGTCTGCCGCTACGTTAATATCTGCCGTACTGTCTACCATTACACGGCTTAAGTGGTCTGTTCCAGCAATCGCCGTGGAAATAGCGCTTGCTATCTCCGTTGCTGTCATTCCGTCTGTGATGCCGTAACCCGCAAGCGTGGTGGCTGCATTTGCCTTGCCGTTTATAAGTTTTTTCAAATCGTCTGCCAGATTTTCTACCGCTACCTTATCAAGCCCCCCCAGCGCTCCTATGGCGCTTTTCTCTGCGTAGCGGTCTTTAATTTCCGCTACCAGATAAGACAGCGTATTATAAGTTACTCTTTTAATCGCCATTCTGTCTGTTTCTCCTATCCGAATAAGTTCTTGATATCTTCCTCGTTTACCTCGTCGTCTGTACTGTCCGGCGTTTCGCCGCCTGTGTATTCACTGGATAGGCTTAAATGAGTTTTCAAGCACTCGTAAGACTTCCAAAACTGCTCTGATTTATCAGAATAGCCAAACTCTGCCTTGCAGTATAAGGTAATTGCCCTAATAATCAGTGCGTCTGTTTCATCCAGTTTCTTTACGCCTACGTCCTGCAAATCCATTTTGCAGGCGGCTATACAGTCGTTTATTTCCTCTGTGATTTTCTCACTGGTGCTGCTTATACGCAGCGCCGCCCGCATCTTCTCGGTTAATGTTGTGGTATCTGCTGCCATAGCCTGCACCCTCTTTCTTACTCTGTCATTACTACTGCTACGCCTGCCTCTTCCAGAACTGCTGCACGCTCTCTGCTTACTGTGTAAATATCCCCCGTATCCTTAATCTGGTTTAATTCCTTGTCAAGAAAACGGCGCTTTGCTTTCACTTTTACCAGCCCTGCTGCTTTCTTTTCTTCCTCGGCTTTGGCTACTGCCTCTGCCGCTGCCTTTTCCTCTTCGGCTTTGGCTGCCGCCTCTGTCGCTGCCTTTTCCTCTTCGGCTTTGGCTGCTGCCTCGGCTGCTACTTTTTTATCCTCTTCCGTAAGCTCGCTGTCGTCTGGTATGTCTACCTCGACGGCTGCGCAGCGTGCAGCAATTTCTTTCTTTGTTCCCTCTGCATCTACGCCCAGCTGCTTTGCCAGTTCCTGCAAATCTGCTTTATTATAGCTTTCCAACTGCTTTACGTCTAAATGTCCTTTCATTGCCTGCCTCGCTTTCTTACACTGCTGTTACGCCCTTTTTAACTAAGATAATGCCCGCAGCGTCAGCTACTTTGCCGTCCACAACCATTAAGCACTTATTCTTAATCTTGTTGTTGTCGTGGTCTGTCCACTTCACTACCTGCATTTCCATGTTGGTATTGATAACGTAATCGGAGAAATTCATAAATACTGCGATTACGTCGCCCTCGTTTGCGTCGTCCCAGCTCGGTAAAACGTCGTCCTCTACTGTTTCTACGTTCTTACCCATGAAACGGTATGTTTCCTCTCCGTTTACGCCGTAGTTTGTGCGTCCGATAGGCTGCCCGTTCTTATCTGTCATGCCTACATACTCCATAAAGGTCTTTTTACTCATGCACCACACAGCGCCATTTTCATAAGCCATAGGTAAAGCACCCTCTGCCTTAATCAAATCACTGTAAGACGGTGCGGCGCTCTCGATTGTCTGCCCGTCGGCTGGTGTCTCTGCTAAAATTCCTTTCGGTTTTCCTGTTCCGTTTCCGTCAATGATTGCC
>ENA-OUQK01001202-OUQK01001202.1-human-gut-metagenome-genome-assembly--contig:-NODE-1202-length-13604-cov-6.496199_pt1 | contig 13604 bp, 8 predicted proteins | sample MGYA00237954_ERZ548842 | MGnify/ENA primary metagenome ERZ548842 (study PRJEB26490, sample SAMN05194704) | human gut metagenome | biome: terrestrial biome; feature: human-associated habitat; material... | reverse complement strand
GACAAAACTATGATAGAATAAGAAACAGGAGAAGAACTAGGCTATATTAAAAAAAAGCCCACACTCGTTAGAGTGTGTTAGTTCAATATGTTTGTGCCAAAATACCTAGTTAATTGTAATGCATATCAGCCATCATTTCAATTCCCTTTGTGTTTTTCTTACGAAGATGTCGTTGAAAAAGACGATATCTCAAGAACTGTGAAGGAAGTCGTAGAAGAGGTCAACATTTTTAAATATATCGATTTCTCACAGAATAACGCTCATGGATATGATGCAATCCAAATGTTCGAAGCAGTCATTCTTGCATTTGCGATAAACGGTTATGCTTCTCTTCGTGATTTAGAAAAATTATGTAAATATGACATTCGCTTTAAATTCATTATGAACGGTTCAACACCTTCTCATATGGCTTTTGAAAGGTTTATCAAAGATAAGCTTGCTATGCCTATCGAAGATATATTTGTGGATATCAACAAGTATATTGAAGCTCATGATGTCATAGATACAGAAGTATTATATATTGATGGAACCAAATTTGAGGCCAATGCCAATAAGATGACTTTTGTATGGATGAAAGCTACAAAGAAATTCAGAGAAAAGCGTTGGATCAAAGTTATGGACAGGCTTTCTGCATTTAATAAATATTGTTCAAAAAACAATTTGAATATTCGTTTTTCAATTGTAAGAGAGATCAATTTCGATTACTTGTTTGAAGTAGTTTCTGTAATAGAACAGCTGATGGCGAAGAATTCAATCCAAGTTGTGCATGGTAAAGGTAAAAAGAAGCATGAACTGCAAAGGTATCAGGAAGCATTTAAAGAAGATGCGTTGAAGATGTTTAAATACACCATATATTCTGATATTGCAGGAGATCGAAACAGTTTTTCGAAGACGGATCCAGATGCAACGTTCATGCACATGAAATACGATTACTATAATCATACCAATGTATTCAAGCCTGGATATAATGTACAGGTTGGAAGCAGTGACGGATATATACGACATGTATATGTATCAAGTGACGCCAATGATCTTAGAACATATATTCCATTTATGGAAGGCTATCATATGGCGTATGGAAGCTATCCATATGCCACACCTGCTGATGCCGGATACGGAAGTTTTGACAACTATAAATATGACAAGGAACATGGAATTCAATTGTATATGAAATACAGTGGAATGCGTAAAGAAGCTGAAAAGAAAACGACTAAGAATCAGTTTACCCGAGCACAGATGAATCCAAATGAAGAGGATAAGATCATTTGTCCAGCGAACCATGAATTTACATTGGTAGATACACGAATAGAACGACGAGGCGTGTATCCACGAGAAATCGAAATGTATCAGAATGAACATTGTGAAGGATGTCCGTTCAAATCAAAATGCACAAAATCAAAAAAGGGCCGAACGATACAAAGGTGCCGAGAGCTTGAATCCTACAAAAAAGAAGTCAAAGAAAATCTTTCGACTGAACAAGGTAAAAAGTATATGATACAACGAAGTATCTGGAGTGAAGGAATCTTTGGACAGATCAAAGAAGACAATCATTATGACAAATTACGTCGTCGCGGTATATCTGGTGTAAAACTGGAGATACTACTCGTATGTATCGGTCATAATCTAAGAAGATATCACACTCGAAAACTAGAATTCCAGAAAAATAACAAAATAAACTAAGGTCCTAAGAGTAAAAAAAATAATGAAAATAGATATCTTTTTTTAGTGCGCCCAAAAAGGCAGTAAGGTTAGATGTGTATTTTCATTTTTTATTTATGTAAAAGCTAATCAAACAAAAAGAAAGGAGCTGAACTCCATAAGTAATAAAATTTACTTATTCGTTACAGCTCCTTTTTATTTTTCTTTGAATGGATTAGTAACGTTTGATAATTGTAACGCTTCCAATATCGGTATAAAATATAACCCGTGGAGGGTTATACATAATGAATAATAGAGATATTGCTAAGGTTGGTTTTGCCGTTCTTGCAGCGGTTATGAGTTATAATTTTGCAGATACTATCGTTCATGCTGAAGAAACAAGTGTTGAGCCTGTAAAAGAGACTGCACCTGTAGAAAATCAGGATGATTTAACAGATGTTATTGATGCAGTTGTTGAAGATACAAATGTTCCTGAAGAAACTGAAGAAACAAATGTTCCTGAAAACACGGAAGAAACAGATGTTCCAAAAGAAGATGAAGAGACTACAACAGTTGGTGGTGGTAGTGATACCAGTGCTAAATTAACTGAGGGTTGGTCAAGTGATTCTTTACAGTATGTTAAAGATGGGGCTTATGTTACGAATAGTTTTGCAGAGATTGATGGTCAAAAATATTATTTTGATGAGAATGGTAATAAGGTAACTGGTTTTAAAACAATTGGTACAGATTCTTATTACTTTAATGAATCTGGTATGATGCAGACGGGTTTACAAGTTCTTCACGACCAAGAAACGGGTATTGCCGTATATTCTTTAAGAAAAGAAGATGGTAAACTACACTACTATTTAGAGAATGGGGCTGCCTATAGTGGAATGATAAATTTAGAGGGGAAAGTTTATTATTTCGATAATGGTCTTCAGAGTGTTGGTGAAAAACAGGCAAATGGATATTGGTACAATTTCAAAGAAGATGGTAGTTTATCTGTTGGTTTTGTAAATATGGGAAATAGTGCTAAGTACTATGACAATTTGGGTAGAAGAATGAGTGGTTCTTTTACAGTTGATAAAGTAACATATCAAACAGATGGTAATGGCTTCATTACAAAAGCAAGTTGGAACGGTGTTTCTTACTTCTGTCAAAATGATGGAAGATGGGCTTGGAGTAAAGTTGGTAATTATTATTTTAGTGGTTCAGGATGTGTTCCTACTACGGTTACTATGATTGTAAATACGATCAATGGTACAAACTATACGCCTAATCAAGTGGGTCAAATTTTACATAATGCTGGATATTTCAATACAAGTTCCATTGGTACTGGTGGAGAGTCTTGGCAGTATGTAGCTAATAAATTTGGCTTGAGTTATAAGAATAGTTTAAATGTGGAATCAGCTAAACAAGAATTATTAAAGGGGAATATGATTGCGGCGGCTGTTGGTGGCGGAAAATTCTGTCCATGGTATGGTGTAACGCATGAAATATTATTATTTGGTTTAGATGCACAGGGTTATACAACAGTATATGATCCATATACAAGTTCACGTAATGGTCGTGTACATATTAGTGAGGTCTTCAATCATCCATCATGGGATAGTAGTGATAGAAAGAATGGTGGCCCATTCTTCTCGTTAGGTAAACTTAGAGATCAAAACTTATATCTAGATGTTTCTAAGGGAACTGCTCATGTAGGAAAAGTATATTATACAGGCAAGAACGTTGAACCAGAAGTGAATCTTTCATTGAAAAATACAGCGTTGGTTCAAGGTAGAGATTATAAAGTTGTTTATTCAAATAATGTTAAACTTGGTAAAGGTACAGCTACCATCGTTGGTATTAATGCCTTTACTGGTAAATTGAATGTTTCTTTTGACATTATTAAGGATGAAATGTCAAATGGAACTTATGAAATTATTTCTTCATTAAATAGTAATAAAGTACTTGATATAAAAGATGGTTCAAAAGCATCTGGTGCTAGTATTCAAATTTATAATTGGAACGGTACGCAAGCACAACAATTTGTAGTGAATAAAAATCAAAATGGCTACTATACAATTAAGAATGTTGGTTCTAATTTATATTTAGGCATTCAGTCAGATTGGAATACTATGGGAAATTATAATTCATTAGTTCAAGGTGTAAATGCTTCTTCAAAAGCAGGACAATTCATTTTTACAAGAAACAATAAGGGGCAGTGGATTATTTCTTCTGCTTGGGATTCTAGATATGTCTTTGATTTAAATGGAGCAAACCTAGACAATGGTAATAAAGTTCAACTTTATACCGTAAATGGTAGTTCTGCACAAGCATGGAAATTGTTGAAAGTAAAAAATCTACGTGAAGAAATGGATGCATTAGCATCAAAGAACAAAAACACATTAAGTGATGGTACTTATACAATCCATTCATCTATAAATAAAAGTTATGTATTGGATGTAAATGGTGGTTCTAAAGTGAATTTTGGTAATATTCAACTATATCAAAATAATGGTACTTTAGCACAAGGTTGGAAAGTCAGTCACGATTCAAAAGGGTATGTTACGTTTATAAATATTGGTTCAGGAAAAGCAATCGATGTCAAAGATGGATCTGCTTATAATGGACAGAATATTAGTCAATATACTTCTAATAATACATATGCTCAAAAATGGATTGTAGTACAAGAAAACAAAGGTTTTAAAATTATGTCTGCTTTAAATACAAGTTATGTCTTGGATTTAAATTCTGCTTTGACAAGAAATTACCAAAATATTCAGGCTTATAAATCAAATGATACGACTGCACAACGTTGGTATTTCTCAAAATATGAATCTCCACGTGAAAAATTAAATAACATGGCTAAACAATACAATTCTAGTATTGAAGAAACAACGTATGTAGTTACAAGTTATTCAAATCCTAATTATGTGTTAGATATTGATGGCGGTTCAAAGTCAAATTGTGGTAACCTACAAGTTTACAAATCAAATAATACTAATGCACAAAAATGGAAAGTAAAAAAGGATTCAGTAGGTTATATCACATTTATTAATGTTGGATCTAATAAAGCACTTGACGTTTCAAATGCGAGTGTGAATAATGGTGCCAATATTTGGCAATATGAACTTAATAACACCTATGCACAGAAATGGATTGCGAAGAAGAATACAGATGGTAGTTTGACATTTGTATCTGCTTTAGATGCGAACTACGTATTAGATATTAATGCAGGGATTGTTAGAAACCAACAAAATATACAACTATATCAAAGTAATGGCACAAATGCTCAGAAATTTAAACTAACAAAAATCTAATTTTATAACCAGGCACAAAAGTGTCTGGTTATTTTTTGGTTAGATTGAAATATTTTAAATATTCATTTAAAATAGATTTATTGGAAGAGGGATAGAAAAATGGCAAAAAAATTAAAACCACTTTTGGCTCTCGTATTAAGTGTATTTATGTCTGTATCAACATTGAATAATATGTATACAGTTCGTGCAGATGATGAAATTACACAAGAAGGGCCTATTGTAGAAGAAACACAAACAGAAGAAGAGACTACAGAAGAGCAAGTTCCTACTGTAGAAGAGGAAGAAGTTCCAGTTGTTGAGAAAGAGCCAGTTGTGGAAGAAGAGCAATTGGGTGATTCGAATATGATGGAATATTTCTTGGTCGATAATCCCGTATTATCAAATGGAGAAACAGAAAACTTTGTTCTTTCATTAAATAATGCAGAGGGGTATTCAGATTTTAGATTGACCATTCAAAAAGAGGATGGAACTACTTTTGATTTAGAAAGTTCTGAACAAGTTGATAATTTATTAAAATTCTCTAGAGTGTTTACTGAAGAAGAAAAAGGACAATATAGTGTGACTACACTTCACTATGTATATAATGGACAATCTTATTATTTAAACTTAAGTGATTTAGAAATGGATGTTAAATTTGGTGTGGATCAAGAATATGATGGGTATGATGCTACATTACCGGATTTAACAGAGGATTCAATAAGTTCAGAAGGTGTTATTGAAGTTACAGATGTAAATAAGGCTGAAGAAGAGATTGTGAATGGGGTTGCGAGTCAACCGGCTACAATGTCAGTAGATGAGTTTTCAAGACATGCGACTGGTGGAATGACAATTTGTTTGGATCCAGGACATGGTGGTAGTGATTCAGGTGCCACTGCATTTGGTGCAAAAGAGTCGGATTTAACTTTAAAGATTGCTCAATATTGTAAGGAAGAATTATCTAAATATGATGTAAATGTAGTTATGACAAGAACTACAGATACAAGACTAGACGAAGTAGCGGCAATGGATCTTAAGAAGCGTGTAGAAGTAGCTAAAGAGGCTGGTGCTTCTTACTTTATTAGTATTCATATTAATTCGGCATTAAATAGTGCTGCCAAAGGCGCTGAAGTATATTATCCAAATACAAGTGGTAATAAGAACCTTTCTAGTAATGGTCAAGCTTTGGCTAAAGCGATTCAAAGTCAATTATCTGCATTAGGTTTATATGATCGTGGTATTAAGATTCGTAACTATACGGACGGGACTACATCATCAAATCCAAACAGTAGTGATCAAGATTACTATGGTGTCATTCGTTATGCCAAAGAAGCGAATATTACAGGATTGATTGTTGAACATTGTTTTATTAGTAATAAAGAAGAGTTTGATAAGTATTTAGGCTCAAATGCTAAGTTACAACAACTTGGTATTGCGGATGCAAGAGGTATTGTCAGTGCATTAGGTTTACAAGCTAAAAATGCGGATATAGATACGTTGGCAGCGGAAAATAGAAATGTTTTAGCGGATGGTACATATACGATTTCGACTCTATTAAATTCTAATTATGTACTTGATGTAAAAGATGGGTCAACATCAAATGGAGCTAACATTCAATTATATGAAGCAAATGATACGGCAGCTCAACAATTTAAAGTTTCACATGACTCTCAAGGTTATGTAACATTTACAAATGTAAAATCTGGAAGAGTATTAGATTTAAATGGAGCAATTGTAAAAGATGCAGGTAATATACAGCAATACACTTCCAATGGTACACGTGCTCAAAAATGGATTGTAAAGCAAGATGGTAATGGATATGTTGTGATGTCTGCAATAAATCCAAACTATATTCTTGATTTAAATGGTGGATCTGTTCGAAATGGAAGTAATATTCAATTACATTCTGTAACAGGTTCAAATTCACAAAGATGGAATATTACTAAGTATGTAAGTAAAGATGAAAGAATCAATAATTTGGCGGCACAAAACAAGAACACATTAGCCGATGGTGTATACGAGATCAATAGTGTAAAAAACAGTAATTATACTTTAGATGTTAATTCAGCTTCAACAAGAAATGGTGCGAATGTTCAATTATACTTACGTAATGGAACACAAGCACAAGCATTTAGAGTGAGTCATGATTCTCAAGGTTTTGTCACATTCACAAATATTAATTCGGGTAAAGTAATTGACTTAGATGGAGCTATCACAAAAAATGGTAGAAATATTCATCAATACGCATCAAATGGTACTCGTGCACAAAAATGGATTGTACAACAGAGTGGTTCCGGATATTCAATTATTTCTGCGATAGATACAAGCTTTGCTTTAGATATTAGAAATGGTTCTGTTTATTCTGGCTCTAATATTCAACTATATAGTCGTAATAATACAGCAGCACAACAATGGACTTTTAATAAATATGTAACAGAGCGTGAGCGTTGTGATTCGTATGCCAGTCAAAATAAGGATCGTATGGCTGATGGTGTTTATTACATCAAAAATCAAAATGTTGGATTTGCGTTAGATGTTGCGGATGGAAGTCTGTATGGTGGTGTAAACGTTCAGTTGTATTCTCTAAATAAAACAAATGCACAAAAATGGAAAATTACACATGATTCAACTGGATATGTTTCTTTCCAAAATGTTGGTTCAGGTATGTATTTGACAGCTAGTGGTAGTGGTATAACGGCTAACGTTTATCAACAAAAACAAACGAACGACTACAATCAAAAATGGATTGTAATGTTTGATAATAATCAAAATTTACGTATTGTTTCTGCCTTGAATTCAACTATGGTCTTGGATGTAAAAGATGGTAAAATCCGTAGATGTTCAAACATTCAGCTATATACATCAAATAACACAAATGCACAAAAATGGGTGTTTGAATATATTAATACGAATGCAACTGGTGGTTTGATGCAGATCATGGGTACTAGTCAAACTACAGTGGCTCAAATGGTTCGTTACTATAATGCGAATGCGTCAGGTTATGATACATTTAAAGCAAAATACAACGGTAAATATGATGGATGTTTAGCTAAGGGTGGAGCTCGTACAATCAATCAATTTGCACAAATCTTCTATGAAGAAGCAACGGCAGAAGGTGTAAGAGCTGAAGTAGCATTTACTCAATGTATGAAAGAAACAGGCTTCTTAAAATATGGTGGAGATGTACTTCCAAACCAATATAACTTTGCGGGTATCGGTGCTACTGGAGCAGTACATGGTGCAAGCTTTAGTAATGTAAGAATGGGCATTCGTGCTCAGATTCAACATTTAAAAGCATATGGTTCGATATCCCCATTAACAAACCAATGTGTGGATCCAAGATTCAATCTAGTGAAGCGTGGTAGTGCTCAATATGTGGAATGGTTAGGAATTAATGAAAATCCTAATGGATATGGTTGGGCTACTTCTAAGAGCTATGGTCATGATATTGTGAGCATGGTAAATGTGTTATTAAGTAAATAATGATTAAGAGTTCTTCGGAACTCTTTTTTAGGGAAAGGGTTAAAGGGTATGTTATTTCCAAGTGAAGTGTTTTTGTTTCTATTTTTACCTTTCGTATTAGCTATATATTATCTTGTGTTAAGAAAATATAAAGTGGGTAAGAATATATTTTTATTTATTATGAGTTTATTATTCTATGCATATGGAGAACCAAAATATGTGTTCTTAATGCTGTTTATGATTTTGTTGCACTATGGATTAGGATTATTAATTAATAAGTATTCAGACGATAAGAGAATGCAGAAGTTGATTCTATTCTTAATGGTAGTGATTGATGTATGTATACTGGGATATTTTAAGTATTTGAATTTTATTGTTTCTATTTTCACGGGTAAAGCAGATACGTTTAAGATAGCTCTTCCAATTGGAATTTCTTTCTTTACATTCCAAGCTATTTCTTATGTAGTGGATGTATATCACGGTAAGGGGAAGGTACAAACTCAATTTTTAAATGTTGGTTTATATATTTCTTTGTTTCCACAATTGATTGCAGGTCCTATTGTGCGTTATGAAACTGTCGCAAATGAAATAGAGAATCGTAAAGAGAATTTGAATGATTTTGCGGTGGGTGTAAATCGTTTTATTATTGGTTTAGGCAAAAAGGTATTATTAGCCAATCAATTTGCGGTTGTTTCAGATACTGTATTTGGAAATGTAACAAGCACAGGAACAACCAATTCATTCTTATTATTATGGATGGGAGCGATTGCGTATACACTTCAAATCTTCTTTGATTTTGCTGGCTATTCGGATATGGCAATTGGTTTGGGTCGTATGTTTGGTTTTCATTTTCTAGAAAACTTTAAATATCCATATATTTCTAAAAGTATTTCAGAATTCTGGAGAAGGTGGCATATTTCTTTACAAACATGGTTTAAAGATTATATTTATATTCCACTAGGTGGTTCTAGAGTAAATAGTAAGGCTCGTTTAGTATTCAATATTTTTGTCGTATGGTTTTTAACCGGTGTTTGGCATGGTGCAAACTGGACATTCATTGTATGGGGACTCATGTATTTTGTGTTATTGATTCTCGAAAAGTTCTTTCATATTGATGAGAAAATGGGGAAATTTAAAAACCTATATACAATGTTCTTTGTCATGATGGGATGGGTATTATTTAGAAGTGATAGTTTAAGTGCAGCACTCGTATATATTCGTTCTATGTTTGGATTTGGTTGTAAAGGATTTATCGATGCTTATGTGATTCAATATTTTAAACAATACATTCTATATTTTATAATGGGTATTCTTTGTTGTTTTCCTATTTTTAAAAACATCAATCGTATATTTAAAAAGAATATGGTCTATAACTTATTATATGTCGTATGTATGTGTGGAATCTTGTATTTGAGTATTATCTTTATTTTCTCGAATGCATATAATCCATTTATTTATTTTAATTTCTAGGAGGGCACCATGAAAAAATAATAATGATCGTATTTTGTTTCGTGATTTTTGGTATTTCCATTTCAACATTATTTAATCAAACTGTTTCTTTATTTAAAAAAGATGAAAAGGTGAGTGATGTTGTTAAGGGACATGAACTAGAAACAAAGAAAGATAAATCAGGAGTAAAGGGCGCAGTCGACTCATTTACATCAAATTTAACGGGTAAAAAAGAAGGTGCAAAAGCAGCTAGTGAAGTCACAAAGAAGACTTCAGGAAATACGTATATTGAATCCACACAGGTATTACTTGGAAAAGAGGATTGGCTATTCTATAAATCTACAGAGGATGGGGATCCTATTTCAGATTATCAGGGTATAAATCATTATGATGATGCAACAATGCAACAATTTGCGGATAAACTAATTAATGAAAGGAATCAGTTCGCAAATTATGGAATCGACTTTTACATTCTTTCTATTCCAAATAAATCGAGTGTGTATCCAGAATATATGCCGGATACAATTGAAAGAAAAGATACTACATCAAGAACGGATTTATTGATGAAGTATTTAGAAGAGAATACGGATTTAAATGTCGTGGATGCAAAGCCAACACTTGTAAAAGCTAAAAAGAAAAAACAAGTGTACTATAAAAGTGATACACACTTTAATCAAATAGGTGCTTTTGTGACAGTACAGACATTAAAGGATAAGATTGATGGTAAAACAGATTCATTAAAGGATGTTAAGTTTGGCAAAATCACAAATCATTATTCTGGAGATTTAGCACGTTTATGTGATATGCAAGATACATTCAATAATGATACTCAATATCAATTGGATCCAGCCACAGTAAACACAAAAATAAAATCAAATAAAAGAATATTGGTAATAGGGGATTCGTATTCAGATGAAATGTTAAGTATTTTAAGTCAATATTTTGCAGAAGCACAAACTGTAAACATTTGGTCTTTTGAGCCGAGCTTGTTAGATGAATATAAACCAGATATTGTAGTATGGGAACATGCCGAAAGATATACGGATCGTTTTAATTGGATCTCATTATTTGGATAGAATTGTTAACAAAATGTGAAAAGTTATAAATATATACTTTAATTTAAGAAATATCATATTATTCAGTAGCAAATAATATCATTCTTTGATATAGTTGAAGTAGAGTTTCACCTATAGAAAGGAAAATATAATATGAGGAGAATTTTAGGTGTATTTATGGCGTTGTTTATGTTTTGTGTACCAATTGGTATACAAGCAGAAGAGGAGGTGTTATCTTTTGAATATACAGGTCAAAAGATAGAGATTGATGATGCAATTGGTTATCATCTAATTGATGATGATAAATTTGTACTTAAAGCTCCAAAGGATTGTGGAAGGTATCGTGCTTATTATTCAGATGGTAGTTATATTGATTATGAAATTACTCCAAAAGTAGTTCATGTGAATGTAAAATATAACAAAGATTGGAGACAAGGAGATCCAGAAGAAAATAGGTATTTATGTGAGTATGATGGCGATTATGAATTTACATTAAGTTCTTATGTAAATGGGGATTTTAAAACAGATTACAATGATAACTACGAATTTGAATTTGAACCTAAGAATAAAAAGGATGTAGAAATAGTTAAAACAACAATAACACATCCAGATGTAGAATATGTTTATACTGGTTCTGATATTGTGATTGATAGTAAAGTGGATTCTATTAGTCCAATTCTATTGAAAAATGCTGGAGAATACATTGTTAGTTTTAGTGTAGATTCTAATTATTATGAATCCATTCCATTTAAAGTAACAATTCTTCCTAAAACAGTACAACTTAGATTAAATAAGTATCAAAAGTATTTTGGAGAAAAGGATCCAGCATTAGAAACAGATGATTACATATTAACAAGAGAAGTTGGCGAAGGTGTTGGCAATTATAAACTTAATGTAAAAAGTAAATCAAGAAATTATAAGTATGAAATCATTGAGAATGATGTATTTACAATCTTAGAAAACAAATCTCAACAAGTAAAACTAGAGGTAACTAATCAACCAAGCAATGATGAAAAGAAAGATCCATTATTATCTGTAAATGCTTCGAATAAAGATAAGAACAAATATGCAAGTGCTACAGATATGGAATCAAATAAAGATATAGAAACCAAAGTAGATAAAGAATCTGCGAAAACAGAAACAAAAGTTGTAACAGGCGTATCAAATGTAGCATCAACGTATTTTTCTTTAATGGTTTTATGCACAGTTGTTATTATTAGTTTAAAAGTATATCGTTGAACTATGATGAGAGAGATTTATTAGAAAAAGGATTTATTTTAAATGTTTTATGAAGCATTCATTAACTATACTTATTAGTGTAAGATTACTTCTAATATCCTGATTATATACATAAAAAATATTGAAAGCCGTTCGAATAACAGTTTATTTTGAAATCGACAAAGATGACGAAAGTATTAAAATGGTTGAAAAAAAAGGACCCGGACAACTAAATAAAATGTTGTCCGAGCCCAAAATTAGCAATAAACCGTTTTGGAGTATATCCGCCCCTTAAATTCTTGGAGAGCAAATTCATCTAACTCCATCCAAATTTATTGCGGCCATTTTTTTGTTATTTGAGTTTTGAATAATCCTCTCGAAGTGATCTACCTTTTAAAAGAATTGTATAAGATGAGTTTCTAATACGATCTAGAATGGAATCAGCGAGTGGTCCATCACCTAATTTGCCAATCCATTCTTCAGGAGCCCATTGACTGCAGTAGATAGTTGATTTTTTATCTGTTCTCGATTGTATCACTTCAAATAAATCGTTTTGTTCACATTCACTGGTGGCTGTTAATAAAAATTCATCCAGAATCAAAAGATCAACTTTGGAAAAGTTCTTCATATATTTTTTTGTAATATCCTTGAATCTTAGCTTCTTCAATTTCCTGTAACAAGTCATGTGGAGACTGTTGTTCTTTTGTCCCAATAAAAACCAGATGACACGATAGAGATCGACTTAGACTTAGATGAGCTGGATGCAACCAGTGCAGAGACGAAAGCGACCTATCAGGAAATCAAAGATTATGTGTTGAAAGAATTTGGCTTGAAGGTTTCAAACTTATATATTTCTCAAATCAACAGGAAATGTGGAATCGAAGTAGGAGAGAACTATAATCTGCCAAAGACAGAAAATCTAAAAGTGCCACAGTGTCCGAAAGAGAAAGAAGATATTATCAAGGCTGCCCTGAAATATTTTGCGATGATATAAGGACATCGTTGATTTCAAGGAGGAATAACACATGAAAAGCATATTTGAAAAGATGGTTGGAACCTATACACTTGGAACAGACGGAATTTACTATCCGAACCTTGTCAGTACAGATGAAAAGCTACATTATGGAAAATATGGAATGCTACGGCGAACATATCTGAAAGAACATCATCTGGCAATTTATTCATTGTAGATGCTGGAAGACAGGTTGATAGAACATCTGAATATGGTGGATGATGAGGCGTAGGAGAGAATGGAAATTTTGGTAAGCCAGATGATGGATAAGCAGGACATTACTGAGGAGTTAAAAGCTCGTGACCAGATGGCGTGGGTTGGAGCTGTAAATAACATTCGGAATGCAGCGGAAGAGATTGTGTTAAAAGAATTAGTGTATATTTAAGGTAATGGAAAGCTCCTTCGTGAGCTTTTCGATATTTGAAAAGAAATTGTGAGTACCCATCTGATAACCCCTAGGAAATTTCAAGTCCTCTAGCCATGGCA
>ENA-OUQK01001175-OUQK01001175.1-human-gut-metagenome-genome-assembly--contig:-NODE-1175-length-13812-cov-4.027986_pt1 | contig 13812 bp, 9 predicted proteins | sample MGYA00237954_ERZ548842 | MGnify/ENA primary metagenome ERZ548842 (study PRJEB26490, sample SAMN05194704) | human gut metagenome | biome: terrestrial biome; feature: human-associated habitat; material... | reverse complement strand
TATCTTTGCAGAAGATAGGATGCGCCTCGGAAAACTGGGAACAAGTTCCCGTTTTCTCCCGGCTTTCACTATCTTTGTCGTCATGCAAAACCACCTGACACTCTCCCAGCTCCAAAAGCTCGTCAAAGCGACGCTCGACGAAGCGTTCGCCCTGCCCGTATGGGTCAGTGCCGAAATCGCGGAGATCAAAATCAACTATTCGGGGCATTGCTACCTCGAACTGGTCGAAAAGGGTGGCGACAACGGCGTGCCGCTCTCGCAGGCCCGGGCGGTCATCTGGCGCACGGCTTACGCCCGCATCGCCGGCTATTTCGAGGCCGAAACGGGTCAGCGACTGGCCGCAGGCATCCGCATCCTGGCCCGGGTGATGATCTCCTACCACGAACTGTACGGTTTCTCGCTCAACATCCTGGACATCGACCCGACCTTCACGCTGGGCGACATGGAGCGACAGCGGCAGATCACCATCGAGCGGCTCCAGCGCGAAGGAGTCTGGGACATCAACCGCGAAAATCCTCTGCCGCAGGTAGTACAGCGTATCGCCATCGTTTCGAGCCGCCAGGCAGCGGGCTATCAGGATTTCTGCAAGGAGTTGGGCAAAAGTCCCTATGCTTTCTCCCTGACGCTTTTCGACGCTTTCATGCAGGGCGCCGGTGCCGAGGATTCGATCGTGGCGGCACTCGACGCCGTGGCCGACCGCATGGACGATTTCGATGCGGTCGTACTGATCCGGGGCGGCGGGTCGGCCAGCGACCTGAACTGTTTCAATGCCTACCGCCTCTGCGCCCACATCGCCCAGTTTCCCCTGCCGATCCTCACGGGCATCGGCCACGACAAGGATACGAGCGTCGCGGACATGGTGGCCCACACGGCACTTAAAACCCCGACGGCCGTCGCCGGATGGCTCGTCGAACGGATGACGGGCGTCGAGGGATGGCTCGACACCGCCGCACTGCAACTGCGTGACGCCTCGGCGGGCATCTTCCGCCGCCATGAACTGCGGCTCGCGGAGCTCGGCAGCGAAATCGCGCATCAAAGCGCCCTCCTGCTCCTGCGTCGCAACGAACAGCTCTCCCGCTGGAGCGATGAGCTTTCGACCGCTGTCGGCGAGCTCCTGCGGCGGCAACACACACGGCTCACGACCGCCGAAGAGCTGATCGCAAGCCGTTCGCCCGAACATATTCTCTCGCTGGGGTTCGCCATCGTACACCGGGGCGATGAAACCGTCACTTCGGCCAAAGGGCTTTCCTCCGGCGACACTCTGCGGGTGGAACTGTCCGACGGCACATTCGATGCAACCGTAAAATAAGCAACCTGACAATATGGCAAAGAAAGAGATTACCTATACCGAAGCGATGAACGAAATCGAGCAGATCCTCGACCGCTTCCGCCGCGAAGAGATGACCGTCGATTCGCTGACCAAGGAGGTCAAGCGGGCTACCGAACTGATCGCCCTCTGCAAGGAGCGGCTGCACCGGACGGAAGAGGAGCTGAAAAAAATCTCCGAATAAGATGAAAAGGCTGATTCGCTGGGCACTCAACCACCTGCCCCGCACGTTTCTGCAACGCATCGCCGGAATATCGGTTCCGGTGCTGGGATGGTTTTATATCGGCCGGGGCGTCGAATGTCCCGTCTGCGGCACCCGGCGGCGCAAGTTCCTGCCCTACGGCTACGTCCACTCCCGTCCGAACGCCCTCTGCCCCCGCTGCCTCTCGCTCGAACGGCACCGCCTGCTATGGCTCTACCTGCAACGCGAAACCGACCTGCTGACCGCGTACCCCCGCATCCTGCACATCGCTCCCGAAGTGTGCCTGATGCGCAAACTGCGCAAACATTACGACGGTCACCCGGGCCTGTACCTCACCGCCGACCTCGAAAGTCCGCTGGCCGATATGCATTTCGACGTGCAGCACATTCCCCTCGAGGACGATTTTACGGACGTGGTGATCTGCAATCACATCCTGGAACATGTCGAAGACGACCGGCAGGCGCTGCGCGAACTCCACCGTATCCTGAAACCCGGCGGCTGGGGCATCGTCCTGTCGCCGATGGATTCGTCGCGCAAAGAGACCTTCGAAGACGACACGATCACCGACCCTGCAGAACGGACCCGCGTCTTCGGCCAGTACGATCACCGGCGCATCTACGGCCGCGACTACGCCGACCGGCTGCGCAGTGCCGGATTCGAAGTCGCCGACATCGACTTCGCAGCCTCGCTCACCGAAGCCGAGCGCCGTCTCTACGCCCTGCCCGACGACCATATTTACGTCGTTTACAAAGTCCGGGAGTAACCGACTTCCAGCGAGATTTCCCGCCGGTACCGATCGGGCGTCATCCCCGTTATGCGGCGGAACTGCCTCACGAACAGTGCATAGCTGTTGAACCCCGACTCATAAGCGATCTGCGAACAGGTCAGATCGGAATGTTTCAGCAACCGCACCGCGTGTCCGATGCGCATTTCCGCCAGGTATTCGAACGGTGTCTTACCCGTCCTCTCCCGAAAATAACGGCACAGTGCCGCCGGATTCCGGCCTGCCGCCGCTGCGAGCGCGGACAGCGAAACCCGCTCGCGGAAATGGGCCGCCAGATAACCTTCGACGGCATCCATGGGCGATCCGGGACACCACGAAGCCCGGCATACACATTCGGCCGGCGAAATCAACCGGTAATCCGCACAGCGTGCCAACCGTCCGAGAATCTCATACAGACGCACCAGCCGCTCCGTACCCGACAACGCATCGACCGAGCGGACCAGGCGGCCGACCTCGGCCGCCAGCACCCGGTCGCCGAAACGAATCCCCCTGCGACTGCACTCCAGCAATCTGCGGATTTCGGCATAATCCCCCAGACGCTCCATATTCTGCGGGAACAGGTCGGGCGGAAATTGCAGAACCTCGCCCGAACTCGCTTCGCCGTCCCCTCCCAGGCGCACCCGGTCGCACAGATGGAAATGAGGCAGCCCGCTGCCTAACAGCGCCAAATCCCCGGCCCGATAAGGTTCCACCCCATCGCCGGCGAACTGCAACCCCCGGCCCGAAGTGATGTACATGAGTTCGAATTCGACATGGGCATGACACGGCAGCGAGAACTGCCCGTAACGGATATGGCTGAAAGCCGTGCCGGGATCGTGGAGAATACGCCGTTCGAGAATTTTCATCAAAAAAGAAAGTTTATCTGCAAATATAGTATATCTATCCGCAAATATAATACATTTCACAACGGCTCGTTCCCCCTATTTTTGTCGGAAACAAACGAACTCATGGAACGAGAAAATCTATTATCCCGTTACGGCACGGCTGCCGAACGGGTCGAACGAGCCGCAGAAAGCCTCCGCCAAGGCCGCGGAATCCTGCTGGTTGACGATGAAAACAGAGAGAACGAAGGCGATCTGATCTTTGCCGCGACAAATATGACCGTCGAACAGATGGCCCTGATGATCCGCCGATGCAGTGGCATCGTATGCCTCTGTCTGACCGAAGAGCGGGTCCGGCAACTCGACCTGCCCCCGATGTCCACCGTCAATACGAGCCGCTACGGTACGGCATTCACCGTGTCGATAGAGGCGGCGGAAGGCATCACGACAGGCGTTTCGGCCGCCGACCGCATCCGCACGATCCGAACGGCCGTTGCACCCGACGCCCGTCCCGAATCGCTCGCCCGCCCCGGCCACGTCTTCCCTCTGGCGGCCCGCAGCGGCGGCGTACTCGAACGCGGAGGGCACACCGAAGGAAGTGTCGATCTGACAAAACTCGCGGGACTGCCACCCTGCGCCGTCCTGTGCGAACTCACCAACGAAGACGGCACCATGGCTCGGCTGCCCGAAGTGGTAGCTTTCGCCTGCGAACACGACTTTCCGATCGTTTCGATCGACGACATCCGCCGCTACCGGACGGAACGGGAAGCCGCACGCACCGACCTATAAATAATACGACGCCCAAAATCTCCTGTCAATGCCGAATTTCACCGGACCGAAGGAGCCTATGGGATCAGGCTCCGATACGCCTGCACGAACCGGTACGGTCGCGAAGGAATCGACCGCCCCCGCTGCAAACCGACACGGACAGCCCGATCGCCTGAAAACCGGTCGGCACGAACCGGCAAAATCGGTCGTTTCCGCAGGAACCGGCGCGTGCACCGACGAAAAATCCCCGGCCTCGCGGTCGGGGATTTTCTCATCCATGCGATCAAGGATTATTTCTCCTCCTTGGCAGCCGCTTCCATCGCGTCCTTGAGTTCGGCCAGACCGGCGATGTCACCCAGCGTGGTCTTCTCGACCGAAGCGTTGATCTTCTTCATCGAAGACTTGGTAGCCTCGGCGGAAGCCTTCTTCTCGGCAGCCTGCTCGGCCCGCTCGGCACGTTTAGCCTCTTCGAAAAGACGAGTGTGCGAAAGCGTGATGCGCTTGGTAGCCTTCGAGAATTCGATCACCTTGAACGGCAGTTTCTCGCCGACCGTCGCCGTCGTGCCGTCCTCTTTCACCAGCTGACGCATCGGAGCGAAGCCCTCGACGTTTTCGCCCAGCGATACGACGGCACCCTTGTCGGTCATCTCGGTAATCGTACCTTCGTGTACGCTGTCCACTGCGAACTGACCCTCGAACTCGTTCCAGGGATTCTCCTCAAGCTGTTTGTGGCCCAGCGACAGACGACGGTTCTCCTTATCGACCTCCAGCACTACGACCTCGATCTCGGCGCCTACCGACGTAAATTCACCCGGATGCTTGATCTTCTTGGTCCAGCTCAAGTCGGAAATATGGATCAGGCCGTCGATACCCTCCTCAATCTCGACGAACACGCCGAAATTGGTGAAGTTGCGAACCTTGGCCTTGCATTTCGTACCTACGGGATAGCGGGTTTCGATATCGGCCCAGGGATCGGGAGTAAGCTGCTTGATGCCCAGCGACATTTTGCGCTCGTTACGGTCGAGGGTCAGGATGACTGCCTCTACCTCGTCGCCCACCTTCATGAAATCCTGTGCCGAACGCAGGTGCTGGCTCCAGGACATCTCCGATACGTGGATCAGACCCTCGACACCCGGTGCGATCTCGACGAACGCGCCGTAGTCGGCCATCACGACAACCTTGCCCTTCACGTGGTCGCCCACCTTCAGGTTGGGATCCAGCGCCTCCCAAGGGTGCGGAGCGAGCTGCTTCAGACCCAGTGCGATACGCTTCTTGGCATCGTCGAAGTCGAGGATAACCACGCGGATCTTCTCGTCGAGCGAAACGATCTCTTCGGGGTGATTGACGCGGCCCCACGACAGGTCGGTGATGTGGATCAGACCGTCCACGCCGCCCAGATCGACGAACACGCCGTACGAAGTGATGTTCTTGACCGTACCCTCGAGGATCTGGCCCTTCTCGAGCTTCGACATGATTACCTGCTTCTGCGCCTCGAGCTCGGCCTCGATCAGCGCCTTGTGCGAAACGACGACGTTACGGAACTCCTGGTTGATCTTCACAACCTTGAACTCCATCGTCTTATCTACATATACATCGTAGTCGCGGATCGGCTTCACGTCGATCTGCGAACCCGGCAGGAAGGCCTCGATGCCGAATACATCGACGATCATACCGCCCTTGGTGCGGCACTTGATGTAACCCTTGATGATTTCGTCCTTCTCGAGGGCCTCGTTCACACGATCCCACGACTTGAGCTGACGCGCTTTCTTGTGCGAAAGAGCCAGCTGACCGTTCTTATCCTCGGCAGACTCGACGTAAACCTCGATCTTGTCGCCGACCTTCAGATCCGGGTTGTAACGGAACTCCGAAATGGGGATGATACCCTCGCTCTTGTAGCCGATATTGACGACCACTTCGCGCTTGTTGATACCGATGACCGTACCTTCGGTCACCTCGTTTGCGGCGATGTTCGAAAGAGTCTTGTCATAAGCCTCGCCGATCTGCTCTTTGGGCTGGTCGTAAACGCCCAGGTCGTTTTCAAACGCGTTCCAGTCAAAGTTCTCGTTTGCAACTTTTTTTGCTTCTTCCATGTGGAAATTAAATGCGATGCAATCGCTCGTTAAATGGTTAATAATAAAACACTCCCCTCGCGCATCGTGCGCATACGGGGAGTGCAAAGATAGGAAGAAATCGGCAATCTGCAAACTTTCGACCTTTTTTACGCAGAAAATCAATGCGTATGGACGGGCAGCGGAGCCGAAGGTACGGCCGGGCCGCGATAGGAGCGGATCACCAGCCCCACGCCGAAGAAGATAACCAACGCGCAGAGCGCCGTATCCAGATGCAGGCGGTCGAGGCCCATCGCCACCGACAGGACGACGGCCAGAACGGGTTGCAGGTAGGTATAGATGCTCGAAACGGTCGGCTGTACGTATTTGAGCGAATAGTTCAGCAACAGGTTCGGGACATACGTCGGCACGAAGACCACGAACAACGTCGCCAGCAGGATGTCGGTATCCATCGCCGCGAAATCGGTATGCACCAACTCCCGGGCACCGAACGGAAGTACCATCAGCGCCGCCAGACAATAGACCCAGCGCAACATGGTGACGACATCGTACCTGGCGATCAACTTTTTGAACCAGACCATGTAGCAGGAAGTAGCCAGGGCGCAGCCCGCGATCATCAGGTTGCCGACTAGTCCGGAGTGCGTATGTCCGCCGCTGGCTCCCAGCAGGACGACACCCACCGCACCTGCCATGCCCAACACCAGACCGGCGATCTTGAGGCGCGTGAATTTATCGATACCGAGCACCACGGAAATAAGCAGTACCAGCAGCGGCGTGATCGTGTCGATGATCGATCCGTCGATGGGCGACGTGCGGGACAAACCGTACATGAGCAGCACCTTGCGGATTACGCCGATCAGCAGGGCCGCACCGATCATCGTCTTGATGTCCTTGCGGGCGATCGGCTTCGCCTTGCTCCAAAGCAAAGGAACGAGCGAGAAAAGTGCCGCCGCGCAAAGCGAAGCGGTAACCAGCGCGATCGGGGCCACGTACTTCGACAGCACGAGGTTGTAAAAGGGATAGTCGCATGCCCAGATGATGTTGCACAACAGCAACGCCAAATGGGACTTCACCAAAAGATTCAACGGAGTCGCTTGCACCATACGCTAAAGAAGCTGCCGCCTGCGGATCCGGCAACCTGCCGAACCGTCGCGGTTTCCCTGCATTCCGGGCAAATACCGTGCAAGACACAACCGACAAGCCGGACACTTGCGCCGAAACGCCTCGGAAAATCCGACCGTTTCGGCCGACCCTCAGCTCCCCGCCGCCAACAAAACGCCGGAGCCCGACCGCCCCGGCGCATAATACCCGACTCACCGATCCCCGTCCTTCGATGAAAGGACCGGATCAATCGTCGTCACGATCGTCGTGGTTCTCCCGGTCATCGTGCAGACCTGCGACCGACTGCCGGAGCGTATTGTCGGGTGCGAGGGGTTTGCCGCCGTTGGCGACGTATTCCATCAATACGTCGGGCACGAGCCACTGCGTAGTCTCGCCGTTCGTATATTCGAGTCCCTGGTAATTCTTGAAAACATAGTCGCCCATCGCCACCTTGTATTTACGGCCGGACACCAACCCGGGAAAGATCACCTCTACCGCATCGTACCCGTCGGTACGGATCACGTACGGTGCGGTCGAGAAGAGGTCGATCCGATGCGACTCGCCCTTATTGACCGTGTCGTTGTATTTGGTCAGCACCATTTTGCTCATCTGTTCGGGCGTCATCTCCATCACGCTGACAGAAGAAATGAAAGGATCCAGGTCATATATGTCGCTCCGTGTCAGGTCGCCTTTCGAAAGGCTGTCGCGGCGAATCCCCCCGTAGTGGTAGAAAGCCACGTCGCTGCCCGACTTGCGTTTGAGCGCCTGGAGGAAGATGTTGGCCACCCCCACCTTGTCGGCCGTAGCGGTCAGCTCTCCGGCCTTCTCCTTCAGCACCGGATTGTTGCGGTAGGTCTCGACCATCTCCTGATAAACCGGGTCGGGCGCGTAGTCGGCCAGCGGAACCAGCCGGAACGACAGGGACCGGATCTCCTTGCCTCGCAGTCGCACCTCGGTAACCCCCACCATGTTCAGGTTGCGGCCCGTCTGCGTGATGAGCACGCCGTCCTCCACCTCGTTGATCCGCTCGTGGCTGTGCCCGCCGATAATCAGGTCGTATTCCGAGGCTTCGTCGGCCAGTTCCCGGTCGTATTTCGAACCGATGTGTGTCAGCGCCACCAACACCTGACAACTGTCGCGCAGGTATTCGTACTCCTCGAGCGTCCGCACGGCATCCGTAAAACGCAACCCCTCGAAGATGGCGTCGTGGCCGTCCGGATGGTTGTTGTACCCGTAATTGGTCACCGCAGCGACGAAAGCGAACTTCTCCCCTTCGCGATCGAGAATGACATAGGGTTTCAACTGCGGAATCGGCGAGTTCTCGCTGACCATGTTGGCGCAGATCACCGGGAAACGGCAATAACCGATCGCTTCGGCCAGCGTCTGCTGCCCCACGTCGAACTCGTGGTTGCCGAGCGTGGCCACGTCGTACCCCAGCTCGTTCATCAGCTCCAACACGGGACGCCGTCCTTCGGCCTGGTCCACATAGGCGTTGCCTGTCCAGCGGTCGCCGGCATCGACCAGGATCACCGACGCCGTGTCCCGACACTCGGCAACGGCCGTCGCCAACTGCGGAAAATTCTGGATTTGGGCATGTATATCGTTCGTTGATAATATGATAACTACTTTTTCACGAGGTGCGCACGCACACAACGCCGCACACAGCAACAGCGAAATACCCAAGAAGATTTTTTTCATCACAAATAGAGTTTACGTTTGTCAAAGTTAGGAAATAATTGTATTTTTACGCGATTTATGAACAAAAATATGTCAGACACCCTTCCGGTCATCTGCGAAAACGCAGGACGGACGATCGAGGTCGCGATGGGCACGACCCTGCTCGAAGTCGAACGGCAGCTCCGGCTCGACGGGCCGCATCCGTTCCTGGCCGCCTATGTCAATAACCGCATCAAGGAACTCAACTACAGAATATACAAACCGGTAACGGTCCGGTTCATCGACATCACCTCCTTCGAAGGAATCCGGGTATATCAGCGCACGATCTCGTTCATCCTGCAAAAGGCGGTCCGGGAGCTGTTCCCCGACCGCACGCTCTACATCCGGCACTCGCTGGGGGCAAGCGGTTTCTACTGCGAAATATCGGGCTTCGGACCGATTCCCGCCGAACACCTCGACGCGATCAAGGCCCGCATGCGAGGGATCATCGACCGCAACCTGCCGATCCAGGGGGTGAAGATGCTCACCGACACGGCCCGCAAAATCTACGAAGGGTTCGGAATGGCCGATAAAATCGCCCTGCTCGACTCCCGGCCGAGGTTATACAGCAAAATTTATACGATCGACTCCCTGCCGGGTTATTTCTACGGAGCCCTGACCCCTTCGACGGGTTACACTCCGCAGTTCGACCTGCACCCCTATTACAACGGCTTCTTCATCGCCCTGCCGCTGCGGACCGATCCGACGCGGCTGCAACAGAGCGTCCACCAGGAGAAGATGTTCGACGTCTTCCACCAATACCAGTCGTGGGTGGAGATCATGGGCGTTCCGACCGTCGGACAGCTCAACTCGAAAGTCCTCGCGGGCGACGCCAGCGAGCTGATCAAGATCGCAGAGGCGTTCCATGAAAACAAGCTAGCCCAGGTGGCCGGCTGCGTCGCGGAGGCCAACCGCGAACGGGGCGTGCGGCTGGTGTTGATTTCAGGCCCTTCGTCCAGCGGCAAGACCACCTTCGCCAAGCGGCTGGGCGTACAGCTTCGGGTCCTGGGACTCAACCCGGTACTGATCTCGCTGGACGACTATTTCGTGGACCGCGAAAAGACGCCACGCGACGAAAAAGGAGAGTACGACTACGAGGCACTCGAAGCGATCGACCTCGAACAGTTCAACGACCATCTGAAACGCCTCGAACGGGGCGAGAGCGTCGATATTCCGCGTTACGACTTCATTTCCGGCACCCGCCAGTGGCACGACAACCCCTTGCAGCTCGACGAGCGGTCGGTACTGATCGTCGAAGGCATCCACGGACTGAACCCGGCCCTGACGCCCGGCGTTCCCGAATCCCGGAAATTCAAGATCTACGTTTCCTGCTTCACCTCGGTGGCCCTCGACAACGTGTCGCGCATCGCCACCTCCGACAACCGGCTGCTGCGCCGCCTGACGCGCGACTACCGCACGCGGGGCAACGACGCCCTTTCGACGCTCGCCCGCTGGGAAAGCGTCCGCCGGGGCGAGGAGAAGCACATCTTCCCCTACCAGGAGAATGCCGACGTGATGTTCAATTCGTCGCTCTTCTACGAAATTTCGGTCCTGCGCCGCTTTGCCGAACCGATCCTGCGGGAAGTACCCGATACGGTCCCCGAATACGGCGAGGCCAAACGCATGCTCAAGTTCCTCGACAACTTCATCCCGATCTCTCCCGAAGAGATCCCGCCCACGTCGCTCCTGCGGGAGTTCATCGGAGGCAGCAGTTTCAAATATTGATCCCGAACGAATAAATTCGAATTACAAATCATAAAAAAATCATTCTCAAAATCCTATGTTTGATAAATTTTCCGACCGCCACATCGGCGTCACCAATCCCGAGGATTTGAAAGCGATGCTCGCCGTGATCGGCGTCAAATCCGTCGATGAGCTCATCGCACAGGTCATCCCTCAGTCTATCCGCCTGAAACAGCCGCTCGCCCTGCCCCAGGGCATGAGCGAATACGAATTCGCGAATCACATCCAGGCCCTCGCAGCCAAGAACCGCACCCTGCGTTCGTTCATCGGCATGGGTTACTACCCCTGCGCCGTACCGGCCGCCATCACGCGCAACGTCTTCGAGAACCCCGCCTGGTACACTTCGTACACCCCCTATCAGGCCGAGATTTCGCAGGGACGCCTCGAGGCGCTGCTGAATTTCCAGACCGCCGTCATTTCGCTGACAGGCATGGAGATCGGCAACTGTTCGCTGTTGGACGAAGGCACCGCAGCCGCCGAAGCGATGCTGATGATGTTCTCGCTCCGCTCGCGCGAAGCGGTCAAGGAGGGACGCAACCAGCTTTTCGTCGATCGTAACATCTTCCCCCAGACGCTCGACGTACTGATCACCCGCAGCGAGCCATTCGGCATCGAACTGGTGATCGACGACTACAATACATATGAATTCACCGGCAAGGAGTTCGGCGCCATCGTACAGTACCCCGCCGCCAACGGCGAGGTGCGCGACTACGCCGCCTTCACCGAAGCGGCCCATGCCAAAGGCGCCCTGGTAACGGCTGTTGCCGACCTGCTGTCGCTGGCCCTGCTGAAGGCTCCGGGCGAATGGGGGGCCGACATCGTCGTCGGCACGACGCAGCGTCTGGGTATTCCGATGGGCTTCGGCGGCCCGAGCGCCGGCTACATGACCACGCGCGAAGCGTATAAGCGCAACATGCCGGGCCGCATCATCGGCGTATCGATCGACCGTCTGGGCAACCGTGCGCTCCGCATGGCGCTCCAGACCCGCGAACAGCACATCAAGCGCGAGCGTGCCACCTCGAACATCTGCACCGCTACGGCACTGATGGCTTCGATGGTCGGCTTCTACTGCGTCTATAACGGCGCCGAAGGTCTGCGCCGCTCGGCCAAGACGGCCCACACGGCAGCCGTAACGGTAGCCAAGGCGCTCGAAGCGATGGACTACAAACTGGCAGCCAAGAACTTCTTCGACACGCTCGAAGTAGAGGCGGAAGCCGCCGTCGTACAGTCGCTGGCGCTCGAACGCGGCATCAACTTCTTCTATCCTTCGGAGGATCGGGTTCGTTTCTCGTTCGACGACGTGACCACCCCCGAGGAGGTGAACGAGGTAATCGCCATCTTCGCCGAGGCCAAAGGCAAAAAAGCCAAGGCCGTCAAACTGTCGGAGGAGATTACCATCCCGGCCGCGATCCTGCGCCAGTCGGAGTTCCTGACCGAACGCGTCTTCAACACCTACCGCTGCGAAAGCGACCTGATGCGTTACATCAAACGCCTCGAGCTGCGCGACATCTCGCTGGCAAATTCGATGATCTCGCTCGGCTCCTGCACCATGAAACTCAATGCCGCAGCCCTCATGCAGCCCCTGTCGCTCGCCGGGTTCCAGAACATGCACCCGTTCGCTCCCGCCGACCAGACCGAAGGCTACCGCGAACTGATCGACGGGCTGGCCGCCGACCTGGCGACCATCACCGGCTTCGCCGCCTGCTCGCTGATGCCCAATTCGGGCGCCGCAGGCGAATACACGGGACTGATGGTGATCCGCGCCTACCACCAGAGCCGGGGCCAGGGCTACCGCAACATCGTCCTGATCCCCTCGTCGGCACACGGCACCAACCCCGCTTCGGCGGCGATGGCCGGCATGAAGATCGTCACGGTCGACTGCGACGCCAACGGCAATATCGACGTGGAGGACCTGAAGGCCAAAGCCCAGGAGCACAGCTCGGAGCTGGCCTGCATGATGATCACCTACCCCTCGACGCACGGCGTATTCGAGAGCCGCATCCGCGAGATCGTGGATGCCGTACACGACGCCGGCGGACAGGTATATATGGACGGCGCCAACATGAACGCCCAGGTAGGCCTCACGAACCCCGGCTACATCGGTGCGGACGTCTGCCACCTGAACCTGCACAAGACCTTCGCAATGCCTCACGGCGGCGGCGGCCCGGGCGTAGGTCCGATCTGCGTGGCGGAGCACCTCCGCAAGTTCCTCCCCTCGCATTCGATCGTCCCCACCGGCGGCGACGAAGGCATCACGGCCGTGGCATCGGCACCCTGGGGTTCGGCCATGCTCTTCCCGATCACCTACGGTTACATCAAGATGCTGGGCGGCGAAGGTCTGAAAGCGGCTACCGAGATGGCGATCGTGAACGCCAACTACATGTCGTCGGCCCTCAAGTCGGAGTACCGCACCTACTATTCGGGTGAAACGGGCCGCGTGGGTCACGAGATGATTCTCGACCTGACCCACTTCAAGAAAGACTACAACATCGACTGCGGCGACATCGCCCACCGTCTGATGGACTACGGCTTCCACGCCCCGACGCTATCCTTCCCGGTACACGAAACCCTGATGGTCGAGCCTACGGAATCGGAGCCGAAAGCCGAAATGGACCGCTTCATCGCCACGCTCATCCAAATCAAGCGCGAATGCGAGGAGATCCGCGACGGAAAGGCCGATGCGGAAGATAATGTTGTGAAAATGGCGCCGCACACGGCAGCCGAAGCGGCAGCCGATGTTTGGCTCCACGGCTACGGCCGCGAAAAGGCGGTCTATCCGCTGAAATGGATCCGCGAAAGCAAGTTTTTCCCTTATGTGTCGAAGATCGACGGCGGGTATGGAGACCGCAACCTGCAATGCACCTGCGGTGTATTGTATGAAGAATAGGGATTTGTGACTGTCGTAACCTGCCGGAACTTTCTGCGGGAGAGGGGCGTTTGCGCGGATTATATGTATATTTATTTTAAACAAGCATAGAACAGATGAAAATCGGAGAAAAAGAGAAAACGTTTGTGGCGCTCAGCTATGAACTGACGGTCAACGGCGAGCTCGTTGAGAAAGTAACGGCCGAGAGTCCGCTGCAATTCGTATATGGTGCGGGATTCCTGTTGCCCAAATTCGAGGCGCACCTCAAAGGATTAAGCAAGGGCGATGAGTTCGCTTTCCATCTCGATACCGACGATGCCTATGGCCCGGTGATCGGCGAAGCGGTGGTAGACCTGCCCAAAGAGGTGTTCATGGTCGACGGCAAGGATGAAGACGGCCTGCTCGAGATAGGCAA
>ENA-OUQK01001168-OUQK01001168.1-human-gut-metagenome-genome-assembly--contig:-NODE-1168-length-13833-cov-3.942154_pt1 | contig 13833 bp, 8 predicted proteins | sample MGYA00237954_ERZ548842 | MGnify/ENA primary metagenome ERZ548842 (study PRJEB26490, sample SAMN05194704) | human gut metagenome | biome: terrestrial biome; feature: human-associated habitat; material... | reverse complement strand
GGTCATACGGACTGTTTGCATCAGGTTCTTCCTCCATCTCGGGGGTGAGTTCCACGTTTTGAGCTTCTTTCTTTTGACTTCTATCTATCGCCAGATTCTTTGCCACTGTCAGGCAATAGGCTTCGACCGATTCAAATTGAGACCACTCATCACGCTTATTCCACACTCTTATCATGGTGTCCTGAACGACATCCTCGGCTTCGGCCCTATCCAGGGTGATTCTGAGAGCCAATCGAAAGAGTTTATCCTTCAACGGCAAAATATCGTTTCGGAAGCTGATTTCTTGCATCTCTATAATAATGACGGGCTAGGATATGAAAAGTTACAGTCGCCCACTACTTTTTTTTGAATTATTTTTTTATTCTTGTTCCACCAGAGTTATTAATCGCTGATGCTAAGGTGATTACCACTTCAGATACTCCTGCATTTATTGCTTCAAAAGAATTCTCCAACTTGGGAATCATACCTCCCTGAATAACGCCATCAGCTACATATTGTTCAAATTCGGCACGGGTGATTTGGGGAATCACACTGTCGTCATCATTCTCGTCACGCAACACGCCTTTCTTCTCAAAACAATATACCAATGTCACATCAAACAGGGCCGACAACGCTTTCGCCGTTTCTCCGGCAATGGTATCTGCATTCGTATTCAGCATATTGCCGTGGCCGTCGTGCGTCAATGGAGCCATCACAGGAACAACGCCTTTATGTATCAAATCCGACAATAAAGTAGCGTCCACCTGTTCCACATCTCCCACAAACCCGTAGTCTACTTCTTTCACCGGACGTTTCACCGAACGGATTACATTCATATCCGTTCCTGTCAGACCTATGGCATTCACCCCTTTTGCCTGCAAGCCGGCCACAATATTCTTGTTGACAAGTCCGCCGTAAACCATTGTCACCACCTTCAAGGTTTCTGCATCGGTAATACGACGTCCATTTACCATCTGGCTTTCAATTCCCAACTGTGAAGCAATACGAGTGGCAGAGCGGCCTCCTCCATGCACCAGCACCTTATAGCCAGACAGAGATGAAAAATCATCGAGCAACTGATTCAATGTATCAGGTTCCTCTACGATTTTTCCTCCTACTTTTATAACGGTCAGTTTTTCTTTCATAATGCTACTTTCTTAAATTACTCCAGATAAGTATATCCATACAATCCGGAACGATAATTTGCCAGGAATTCCTTTCCTTCCTCCAGCGAGATACGTCCTTCTTTCACAGACTTCGTCACCCAAGTTTCCAGCGTACGTACCAGCTTCTTCGGGCTATACTGCACGTAGTCGAGTACTTCGGCCACAGTTTCTCCATCAATCACCTGGTCAATGCTGTAACCTTTCTCATCCACACTGACATGTACGGCATTGGTATCGCCGAACAAGTTGTGCATATCTCCCAGGATTTCCTGATAAGCTCCCACCAGGAACACACCGATATAATACGATTCCTTTGCCTTGATGGTATGTACAGGCAAGTCGTGTGCCACGTTACGGCTGGTCACGAAGTTGGCAATTTTTCCATCCGAGTCGCAAGTAATATCCTGCAAGGTAGCCGTGCGGTCAGGACGTTCATCCAGACGCTGAATCGGCATGATGGGGAAAATCTGGTCAATCGCCCAGGAATCCGGCAACGACTGGAACAGAGAGAAGTTACAGAAATATTTGTCAGCCAACAGCTTGTCCAAATTACGGAACTCATCCGGTGCATGCTTCAAACCCGATGCAATCTGGTTAATCTCACGTGTAACCGACCAGTACATACGTTCAATCTGTGCACGTGTCTTCAAATCGACAATACCGTGGCTGAACAAGTCCAGCGATTCTTCACGAATCTGCTGAGCATCATGCCATGCCTCCAGCATACGGCTCTGATTCAGGTTATCCCAAATCTGATAAAGTTCCTGCACGAGTTCATGATCGTCTGCACTCACCTCAAAGTCTTCGTCCATAGAAGGCAGTGAAGCTGTTTCCAGCACCTCAAATATCAATACCGAATGATGGGCAGTCAGTGAACGGCCACTTTCTGTAATAATGTTCGGATGAGGAATATTGTTTTTGTTGCTGGCATCCACCATGATGGATATAGAGTCGTTCACATATTCCTGAATAGAATAGTTCACGCTACTTTCACTGTTAGCAGAGCGGGTACCGTCGTAATCCACTCCCAGTCCTCCACCTATATCTACGAATTCTACCGGGAAGCCCAACTGATGCAACTGCACATAGAACTGAGAAGCCTCACGCAATGCAGTCTTGATGCGACGTATCTTTGTCACCTGACTACCTATGTGGAAATGAATCAGCTTCAGGCAATCTTGCATTTCTTTCTTTTCCAGGAAATCAAGTGCCTCGAGCAACTCACTGGAAGTCAATCCGAACTTGCTGGCATCGCCTCCGCTTTCTTCCCACTTTCCGCTACCGGAAGAAGCTAATTTGATGCGGATACCAATATTCGGACGTACATTCAGCTGCTTGGCCATCTTGGCAATCAGTCGAAGCTCGTTCAACTTTTCTACCACCAGGAAAATACGTTTACCCATTTTCTGTGCCAGCAAAGCCAGTTCAATGTAGCTTTCATCCTTATAGCCGTTGCAGATAATCAGTGAATCAGAATCCGTATTAATGGCAATTACAGCATGAAGTTCCGGCTTTGAACCGGCCTCCAGCCCTAAATTAAATTTCTTTCCATGACTGATAATTTCCTCCACTACCGGTCTCATCTGATTTACCTTAATCGGGTAAATAATGAAGTTTTGAGCCTGATAGCCATATTCTTCAGAAGCCTGTGTAAAGCAATTGGAGATTTTCTCAATCCGGTTGTCCAGAATATCCGGAAAACGTACCAGCATAGGAGCGGTTACGTCCCTCAACTGCAACTCGTCCACCAGTTCCTTCAAATCGACGGCTACTCCGTCTTTTCGTGGAGTTACTACCACATGACCTTTGTCATTGATACTAAAGTATGAAACGCCCCACCCCGTGATGTTGTAGAGCTCTTCAGAGTCTTCAATACGCCATTTTCTCATTTCACTACATAAAGTCTAGATTTATACTTCTTTAATTTATCAATTCATTCAAGCGGCTTACCGCTCTGTCAATCTGTGCATAACTTTCAAGTTCTTCTGCGTTGAAACGCCATTTGGCCTTAGAATAATAAGGAAGTCTTTTTTCCAAAGCAGAAGTAATAACCTGCATCAGCTCTTCATCCGTTTTATTCGCCAACAGCGGACGTTTGGCCTTTGCTATCTTTAAACGACGGAACAGTACTTCCGGACATACATCCAGAAATACTGTTTCGCCTGTATGATTCATATAGTCCATGTTATCGAAAAAGCAAGGAGTGCCTCCTCCGCATGCAATCAATACATTTTCAAATTCTCCCGCCTCGTGCAGCATCTTCTGCTCCAGCAAGCGGAAACCGTCTTCTCCCCTTTCCGCAAACAAGTCGGAAATGGATTTATGCATGCGTTCCTCGATGTACCAGTCGAGGTCGACAAACTGTAGCCCGGTAGCCGCACTGTAAGCCTTGCCCAGTGTGGTTTTTCCCGAACCCATATAGCCAATCAGGAAAACTCTTTTCATTTCTTTGTCTTCGCCTTTGCTCCTTTCGCCTTGCGCATCTCGGCTTTCTGTGCCTGCAGTTCTATTACCTTGAAGCAAGCATCCAGGTTCAGGTCTGCCGGATTCACGTTTTCAGGAATCTTATAATTTTTCTTCTGGTAAGCAATGTAAGGTCCGTAACGACCATTCAAAATCTGCATATCCGGATTTTCGGGGAACTGCTTAATGATTTTCTGTGCCTCTTTTTCTTTCTTTTCAGACAACATCCGTACGGCTTCTTCAAAAGTCACAGCCATCGGATCCATTTCCTTCGGAATAGACACATATTCATTTCCGTGGCGCACATACGGACCAAAACGTCCGACTCCTACCGAAACGGTTGTTCCGTCAAGTTCGCCCAATACACGCGGCAATTTAAATAAATCAAGCGCTTCTTCCAGTGTAATTGTTTCCAAAGAGTGTTCCTTGTTCAGCTGGGCGAATCTTGGTTTTTCTTCATCGTCCGAAGAACCAATCTGTACCACAGGGCCAAAACGTCCGATTTTCACCGAAACAGGTTTACCGCTTTTCGGGTCAGTACCTAACATACGCTCGCCCACTTTATGCTCTGTCTTCGTCGCCAGTGTAGTTTCCACGAGCGGATGGAAATTCTCATAGAACACTTCCATCAAATCGGTCCATTTCTTCTCCCCTTCGGCCACTTCGTCGAATTCCTTTTCTACACTGGCCGTAAAGTTATAGTCCATAATTTTCGGGAAATACTGCATCAGGAAGTCATTGACTACACAACCTACATCGGTAGGAATCAATTTGGATTTCTCACTTCCACTCATTTCCGTCTGCACCGTTTCCTTAATTTCTTTTCCCGTCAGTTTCAGCAATGAGTATTCACGCTTCACTCCTTCCTTGTTTCCCTTTTCTACATATCCTCTTTGCTGGATTGTGGAAATAGTAGGAGCGTATGTAGACGGACGACCGATGCCTAATTCTTCCAGCTTACGCACCAGGCTTGCTTCTGTATAACGTGCCGGAGCCTGACTGAAACGTTGCACTGCAGCAATTTCTTCCCGCTGCAGAACCTCTCCTACCTCCATTTTAGGAAGTCCGGCAGCATCTTCCTGTTCTACTTCTTCATCAAATGATTCTTTGTAGACTTTCAAGAAACCATCGAATGTGACCACTTCACCTACAGCCTGAAATTCATCCTCACAGCCACTCACCGAAATGGTAGCTGTCGTCTTCTCCAGCTCTGCATCAGCCATCTGTGAAGCCAGCGTACGTTTCCATATCAATTCATACAGGCGTACTTCCTGTGAACTTCCTTCGATGGATTCATTTGACATGTATGTCGGACGAATGGCCTCGTGTGCTTCCTGAGCCCCTTTTGTCTTTGTCGCATACTGACGTGTATGTACATAACGTTCTCCCATCAAAGAAAGAATGGCATCCCGGCTTGAAGACAAGGCCAGTTCAGAAAGGTTTACCGAGTCGGTACGCATGTAGGTAATCAACCCGCTTTCATACAGACGCTGTGCAAGCATCATCGTCTGTGCCACGGTAAAACCAAGCTTACGGGCTGCTTCCTGCTGAAGTGTAGAAGTAGTAAAAGGAGGTGCCGGTGATTTTTTAAGCGGTCGTGTAGTAATATCTTTGATTTCGAAGGTAGCATCCTTGCATTTTTCAAGAAAACGCTGTGCTTCTTCTTTGGTTTTGAATCGTCGGCCAAGAGTTGCACGAATTACAGCCCCTTCTGCATCCTTAAAGGTAGCTACTACCTTATAAGAAGCTTCACAGGTAAAAGCATTAATTTCGCGCTCACGCTCTACAATCAGGCGTACGGCTACCGACTGTACACGTCCGGCTGAAAGAGCCGGCTTGATTTTACGCCAGAGCACCGGTGAAAGTTCAAATCCCACAATGCGATCGAGTACACGACGAGCCTGCTGGGCGTTGACCAAATCAATGTTGATATGACGCGGATGCTCTATAGCCTTCAATATAGCCGTCTTCGTAATTTCGTGGAATACAATCCTTCGTGTCTTTTCGGGGTCCAGTTTTAATACCTCAAACAAGTGCCAGGAAATGGCTTCTCCTTCGCGGTCCTCATCGGATGCGAGCCATACCATGTCGGCCTTGGCAGCTTCTTCCTTCAACTCTGCCACCAGTTTTTTCTTATCTTCCGGTATTTCGTAAATCGGCTTGAAATGCGACTTTATATCAATACTGAACGCTTTTTGCTTCAAGTCACGGATATGACCATAACTTGACAATACTTTATAACCCTCCCCCAAAAACTTTTCAATAGTCTTAGCTTTTGCCGGAGACTCCACTATGACCAGGTTATTTTGCATGATATTCTGTATTCCGTTTTTATATAATTCCGTGACAAATGTAGAAAAAAAATTATAACATACACGATAAACAAACTGAAAATAACTTACTTTGCAAGGGAATATACATTATAACTACCTTAATTATGAACAACAAAAGTATCAACAGCAACAAACAATTCATGATAGGAAACGGGATACTCGCTTTCGGAGTATTCTTTATCGTATGCCTTTTTTTATATTTAGGTTTTCGTAATCAGTCTAAAAGCAACGACAAGGAAAAAACATTTGCCGGAATTTATACGGTAGAAATAGCTGACTCCTTTACCGGAGACAGTCTTTCGGTATATATCAATGACAGTCTGCTATTTAATTCAAGCATCGGAAATACTGCCATCAAATTTCAAGTGAAACGTTTCGCAGAAGAAAGTACGCTGATGGTGGTAGATAATCACACCGATGAAATCACTCCTTTCAACCTGAATCCGGAAGGTAGCCAGATTGCAGTGGAAAAGAAAAACGGTAAAATCTTTATTCAGGAAACGGCAAACGACTAAAGAAAAAACGACACACGTTACTCCATTTACAAGTAAACTTTTTGTTATTTTCTACGTTTCTCGAAGCGAATCCCTATGTTTTCCTTATCGGAAACGTAAGGCTCCGCTTCGGGAAACGTATGTTTCAAGGCAGAGAAACATAAAAATTATCCTGACCTCAGAAAAAATCTCCTTTGGCATTTTTCTTTTATTTTTTCACATTTCAACTTTCTTTTTTATTCCTTACAGAAATTCCTCCCTCTTCAAATTGAAACAAATCAAACAAGGTTTCTTAGAGAAAGTCCGCCCGTGTGCGTAAACGAAAAAAATGTTATTAAATCAGCAAAGTTTCGAAAATAACGGATTTGCAATTGGAAATTAGAATAAAAGGCTGTACTTTTGGGTCGAAATCATTTATTTTTAACCTAAATCCACATTTTTAAAGGACAAAAGAAAAGACATGGAACAAGTATTTAGCTATATCATCGGGCTCGGGGCAGCCGTGATGATGCCTATTCTGTTTACCATTCTGGGAGTATGTATTGGAATTAATTTCGGCAAGGCGCTGAAAAGCGGTTTGCTGGTCGGAGTCGGATTCGTCGGACTTTCTGTTGTAACAGCTCTTTTGACCAGCAGTTTGGGAGAACCGTTGAAAAAGGTAACGGAAATCTACGGACTGGAACTGGGTATCTTTGACATGGGGTGGCCTGCTGCAGCCTCTGTAGCCTACAACACTTCTGTAGGTGCATTCATCATTCCTGTATGTTTGGGAGTGAACATCATCATGCTATTAACGAAAACAACTAAAACTGTCAATATCGACTTGTGGAACTACTGGCATTTTGCCTTCATTGGCGCAGTAGTTTATTTCGCCACTGAAAATATCTGGTGGGGATTCTTCTCAGCAATTATCTGCTACATCATTACCCTGATTATGGCTGATTTGACTTGCAAGCAGTTCCAGTCATATTACGAAAAAATGGACGGTATCTCTATTCCGCAGCCTTTCTGCCAAGGATTTGTACCCTTTGCCCTTGTCATCAACAAAGCATTGGATATGATTCCGGGATTTGACAAGCTGAACATCGATGCAGAGGGTATGAAAAGAAAATTCGGTATCATGGGTGAACCGCTATTCCTCGGAGTAGTAGTAGGTTGTGGTATCGGTGCTCTGGCCTGCAAAAACAGCCAGGAGCTGGTTGACGGAATTCCGGCTATCCTGGGACTGGGTATCAAGATGGGAGCTGTAATGGAACTTATCCCGCGTATCACTTCTTTATTTATCGAAGGTTTGCGTCCGATTTCTGATGCAACTCGCGAACTGATTGCCCGCAAGTTTAAAAACAGTGCAAGCCTCAACATTGGTATGAGTCCGGCACTGGTAATCGGTCACCCGACTACACTGGTAGTTTCTTTGCTGCTTATTCCCGTAGCTCTGTTCCTGTCAGTAGTATTACCCAACAACCAGTTCTTGCCATTGGCTTCACTGGCTGGTATGTTCTACTTGTTCCCAGCCGTATTACCTATCACAAAAGGTAATGTGCTGAAAACATTCCTGATTGGTCTTGTATCGCTGATTGTAGGCCTGTATTTTGTAACTGACCTGGCTCCATTCTTTACACAAGCTGCTCAGGATGTATTTGTCAGAACAAACGACCCGGCTGTACAGATTCCGCAAGGATTCCAGGGAGGTGCACTTGACTTTGCTTCCAGCATCTTCTCTTGGCTGATATTCCACGCAGTATACAACTTCAAGATTGTAGGTTCAAGCATACTGGTTATCGTGGCACTGGCAATGGCTATCTACAACCGTCGCCGCATTATCAAAGAAGCAAAACACATTGAAGAATAAAAACCAATAAATAAACAAACGCTTATGAAAAAATTAGCTATGGCTATGATGCTGGGCGTAGCAGCTCTTTCTGCTAATGCTCAAGTTAACTACCGGATGCAGACTGCCTGCAATCCACAAGACGTAAAAACATACGACACACAGAGACTGCGCAGCAGCTTCATGATGGAGAAAGTACTGGTAGCCGATGAAATCAACGTAACTTACTCTATGTACGACCGTTTCATCTTCGGTGGTGCCATGCCAGTAAACAAAGAGCTGTCACTGGATACTATCGATCCGCTGAAAGCTCCTTATTTCTTGTTCAACCGTGAGCTGGGTGTTATCAACATCGGTGGCGACGGTATCGTAACTGTAGATGGCAAGGAATATGAGTTGAAATTCAAAGAAGCCCTCTACGTAGGACGTGGCAACCAGAAAGTAACTTTCAAGAGCAAGGATGCCAGCAAACCGGCTAAGTTCTACATCAACTCTGCCATTGCACACAAGGAATACAAGACTCAGTGGATTACCATCGATGGACGCAAGGGCTCTTTGAAAGCTAACTCAATGGCTGCCGGAAAGATGGAAGAAAGTAACGACCGTGTCATCAACCAGCTGATTGTAAAGAACGTACTGCAGGAAGGTCCTTGCCAGTTGCAGATGGGTCTGACAGAGTTGAAGCCAGGAAGCGTATGGAACACCATGCCTGCTCACACTCACAGCCGTCGTATCGAAGCTTATTTCTATTTCAACGTTCCTGAAGGCAACATGATTTGCCACCTGATGGGAGAACCGCAGGAAGAACGCTTGGTATGGCTTGCCAACGAACAGGCTATCATGTCACCGGAATGGTCTATCCACGCTGCAGCTGGAACTAGCAACTACATGTTCATCTGGGGTATGGCAGGTGAAAACCTGGACTACGGAGATATGGACAAGATTAAATACACTGAAATGAAATAACATACATACCTCCTACCTAGAGGTATCCTAATACACAAATTCCACAGACTTACACAGAACTCTTAAATTAAGAATCTGCCAAGTATGTGGAATTTGTCATTTCATTGTGGTTGTAAAAACACACCTGACCAATTAATGCAGGTTTTTTGCCAATATTTACAGGCTTTTCGCTTGTAAGAAAATTATCTTTGTGCCAAAACAAACTAATCTAATATCATATATGAGTACAACCAAAACATCAAGCGAAACAATGAGCAATTACCGATGGATTATTTGCTCCATGCTCTTTTTCGCTACAGCGGTCAATTACCTGGACCGCCAAGTACTGTCACTGACGTGGAAAGATTTTATCGCACCAGAATTCCACTGGACAGATACGCACTACGGAACTATTACTGCCATTTTCTCAATTATTTATGCGATTGCCAACCTTTTTGCCGGACGCTTTGTGGACTGGCTGGGAAGCAAGAAAGGGTATCTCTGGGCTATTGCCATCTGGTCGCTAGGTGCCTGCTTACACGCACTTTGCGGATGGGCTACCGAAATGAGTCTCGGACTTAAGGATGTCAATGAAATGATTGCAGCCTCAGGAGCCCTTACTTCTACCATTGCCATTACCAGCGTGTACTACTTCATTGCGGCACGTATTGTGCTGGCCGTAGGTGAATCGGGTAACTTCCCTGCAGCTATTAAAGTCACCGCTGAATATTTCCCTAAAAAAGACCGTGCCTTTGCGACATCTATCTTTAATGCCGGATCTACCATCGGTGCCCTCATAGCCCCAGTGAGTATTCCTCCACTTGCCAGCTATTTCAAAAGTATCGGTGTGGGTAACGGATGGGAAATGGCTTTCATCGTAATTGGCGCGCTGGGATTTATCTGGATGGGACTTTGGATGTTCATGTATAAAAAGCCCCAGGAAAATCCGCAAGTCAATGCAGCTGAGCTTGCCTACATCCAACAGGATAAAGAAAAAGAAGAAGAAGACGTTCACACGGAAGACGAGCCTAAAATCTCCCTCTGGCAATGCTTCAAGTTCCGTCAGACCTGGGCCATTATCTTTGGAAAATTCCTGACAGACGGAGTATGGTGGTTCTTCCTTTTCTGGACCCCCGCCTATATCTCCGACGTATATGGATTCTCTTCAGACAGCGCGACAGCCCAGTTGCTGATATTCGTATTGTATGCCATTACCATGCTTTCCATTTACGGAGGCAAATTACCTACTATCATTATCAACAAAACAGGAAAGAATCCATACGCAGCCCGCATGCAGGCTATGTTGATTTTTGCCGTATTCCCGTTATTCACACTCTTTGCACAGCCATTGGGTAACATTTCTTATTGGTTCCCGATTATCATCATCGGTATCGCAGGAGCTGCCCACCAATCATGGTCAGCTAATATCTATTCTGTAGGAAGTGATATGTTCCCTAAGAGTGCAGTAGCCACCATTATCGGTATTGGAGGTATGGCAGGTGGTGTAGGAGCATTCCTTATCAACATGTGCTCAGGAATCCTGTTCGACTATGCAGCAGAAAGCCAAATGGTGTTCTTTGGTTTCGAAGGAAAAGAAGCCGGTTACTTCATCATTTTCTGTATCTGTGCCGTAGCCTACCTCATAGCATGGTGTGTAATGAAAGCGCTTGTGCCTAAATACAAACTGATTAAAGTATAAATACACAAAATTCCAGCTATTTGAAGAATTATCGAGGGATATGTGGGTATCAAATCTTACATTTGCCTCGATAATTTTTTATAGTTACTGGTATTTATGAGAAAACACATTTTTGTTTTTTATCTCCTGCTTATCACCCAATTGCTTCATGCGCAGAATGTCATTGATTTGACAGGAGAGTGGAATTTTCAAATTGACAAAGAAAATAAAGGGATTGACGAAAAATGGTACGCCCGTCCTCTTAACGACAAAATCAACCTGCCCGGTTCTATGCCGGAAAAACTGAAAGGAGAGCGTCCTTCATTGCAAACTCAATGGACAGGATCGCTTTACGACAGTTCTTTCTATTATAATCCCAAACTGGAAATGTTCCGACGTACAGGAAATATAAAGTTTCCTTTTTTCCTTACCCCTGAACGACGTTATGTAGGAGCTGCCTGGTATAAACGAGAAATACACATACCTTCATCCTGGAAAGGCAAACGCGTGATGCTGTTTCTAGAACGTCCACATATTGAAACAACAGTCTGGATAAACAACCAGCGTATAGGTTCACAAAACAGCCTGAGTACTCCTCATGAATATGACATCACTACAGCCGTTCGTCCCGGAACATCAACACTTACTCTACGTATCGACAACCACGACAGTTGTGCCAAAGTAGGCCAAAACTCCCATAGCATCACAGACCACACGCAAGGAAACTGGAACGGTGTGGTAGGCCGCATGTATCTCTATGTTCTTCCTGAAATATCCTTTAAAGACATTCAGGTATTTCCGGAGCCCGACAAACAACAGGCCCGTGTACGTATGGTCATACAGGGGAGTAAGCATCCTGTAGAACTTTCCTTGAAGGCTGAAAGTTTTAATAGTGACATTCCTCATCGTGTACCGGAAATCACACAAACCTTCTCTAAAAACGATTTAAAAGATACCCTTGAGATGGTGCTGCCCATGGGAAAAGATGTACAATTATGGGACGAATTCCATCCGACACTCTATAAGTTGACAGCCACGCTTACACAAGCGAATCAAAGTGACACACGCGAAATAGAATTTGGCATGCGTACATTCACAATCCAAGGGCGCTGGTTTTATGTAAATGGAAGAAAGACCATGTTGCGAGGCACTGTAGAGAATTGTGACTTCCCACTGACCGGCTACCCCCCAATGGATGTAGAAAGCTGGGAGCGCGTATTCCGTATCTGCCGGAACTACGGTCTCAACCACATGCGGTTTCACTCTTATTGCCCACCGGAAGCTGCCTTTAAAGCGGCCGACCGCGTAGGATTTTATCTGCAACCAGAAGGACCAAGCTGGCCAAACCATGACGTCCGTCTGGGACAAGGACAATACATTGACCAATACCTGTTGGAAGAAACTATCCGCATGACGCAAAGATACGGGAACTACGCCTCTTTCTGTATGCTGGCTTGCGGAAACGAGCCTTCCGGGAACTGGGTTCCATGGGTTTCTCGCTTTGTGGATTATTGGAAAGCCAAGGACTCACGCCGGGTATATACCGGTGCCTCTGTAGGTGGAGGATGGGCATGGCAACCTAAAAGTCAGTACCATGTAAAAGCAGGAGTCAGAGGATTGAACTGGAAAAGCCAACGTCCGGAAACGATGACTGATTTCCGGGAATATCTTGATACGGTTAAACAACCGTTTGTATCACACGAAACCGGACAATGGTGCGTATTTCCGAACTTCAATGAAATCAAGAAATACACCGGAGTCAACAAAGCAGGCAATTTCGAAATCTTCCAGCACCTTCTGCACACGCACGGCATGGAAGGCAAAGGGCAAGATTTTATGATGGCTTCCGGAAAATTACAGGCACTATGCTATAAACATGAAATCGAACGTACCTTGCGTACCCCAGACTATGCAGGATTTCAGTTGCTGGCTTTAAATGACTACTCCGGACAAGGCACGGCATTAGTAGGTATACTAGATGTGTTCTTTGAAGAAAAAGGTTACATAAATGCCGATGAGTGGCGTCGGTTCTGTGCACCGACCGTACCACTCATGCGCACAGAAAAGTTCGTATACACCACTAACGAAACGTTTCATGCTGATATAGAAATTTCTCATTTCGACGCAGAATCTCTTCAGGCAGCTAAAGTAAGCTACCGTATAACCGATGCATACGGAAAAGTCTATTCACACGGTGTCATCGGTCAGACGGATATTCCAATTGGTAACCTGAACCATATCGGACAGGTTGATTTTCCGTTGAAAGATATTCCATCGGCTATGAAACTCAACATAGAGGTACGAGTGGAAGGAACAGATGCCGTTAATGACTGGGATTTCTGGGTGTATCCTGAAACCGTCGATTTCACCTCTGAAGAAACAATATATCAGACAGACACGCTAGACAACAAAGCACGAGAAATACTGGAAAAAGGAGGAAAGGTACTTATCAAAGCAGGAAAGAAAGTGACATACGGAAAAGAAGTCGTACAGTACTTTACCCCGGTATTCTGGAACACTTCCTGGTTCAAGATGCGCCCACCTCATACGACCGGCATCCTGCTTAATCCTCACCATCCTCTTTTCCGGAAGTTTCCGACCGAATATCATAGCAACCTGCAATGGTGGGAATTATTGAATCGTGCACCAGTCATGCAATTCACCGATTTCGGGAAAGACTTCCAGCCACTTGTCCAAAGCATTGACACGTGGTTTATCAGTCGTAAAATCGGGGTGTTGTTCGAAGCCAATGTATTAAATGGCAAACTGATTATGACCACATTGGATTTGGATAGTGCACCGGAAAAACGAATAGTAGCCCGGCAATTAAAGAAATCAATACTTGATTACATGAATTCGGAAAATTTCCATCCTGAACAAAAAGTGGAAATTCAACAGGTTCAAGAATTATTTACAAAGGTAGCAGGTTCACCGATGCTATATA
>ENA-OUQK01001162-OUQK01001162.1-human-gut-metagenome-genome-assembly--contig:-NODE-1162-length-13908-cov-4.635169_pt1 | contig 13908 bp, 14 predicted proteins | sample MGYA00237954_ERZ548842 | MGnify/ENA primary metagenome ERZ548842 (study PRJEB26490, sample SAMN05194704) | human gut metagenome | biome: terrestrial biome; feature: human-associated habitat; material... | reverse complement strand
TCCGCGTAGCCCATCGTTGGGACGCCTTACAGCAGAGCAATGAAGAAATGGAGGAATGCAAACAAGCGGGAAAACCATACACGCCTTACCGTTTCCCAAACGGAGACACCCGTCCGGAACTGCTGGTCAGAAGCAGATACCTCTTGTTTAAATCCGCCGAAAAGTGGACGGAAAGACAAAAGGAAAGGGCTGAAATACTATTTAAGGAATATCCTGATATCCAAATGGCTTATGGGCTGTCACATTCCTTAAGGGTGATATTTGCAAAAAACACCATTAAGGATGCTGCGAGACTAAGCATGGCTCGATGGTATAATAAAGTGGACGAGTCAAGGATAAAGTCTTTCAATGTCATTGCGACGACATTCTACGAACACTATGATGACATTCTAAACTTCTACAACAATAGGGCATCAAACGCGGCAGCGGAGTCTTTCAATGCCAAAATCAAACTGTTTAGGGCAAACTTACATGGAGTAGCAGACAGAAAGTTCTTCCTGTTTAGAATAGCTAAAATATATGGATACCCCCACTAAATTGCTACTGCCCCGAATTTTGACATATGAGAATTGCGTTAGCAGCAGAAAAAGAAAACGGTTCCGCTTTCCCGTTGCGTTACATTCCGTAGTCGAAACAGTGGATACATTAATATTCCACACGGGGGTCAGAACCGTATATGAAGAAGCAACAGGCAATAGTATCGTCTGTTGCTTAAATGCGAGACAACACGCCTCGACTACTTCAAAATGTAACGCAATGCAAAGATGGGTATTTTATATGACTTTACAAAAAACAAAATGGGAAAATTCAAGTAAGCAATATGGATGAGAGATTATAAAAGGGTAGGGAAGGCAGCTTATTAGGCTGCCTTAGTTTTTTTCTTTTGGAACTCATTATATCCTAAACTGCCCAAAATACATATTATGATTTTATGAGAGGATAAAAATATTCTAGTTCAGTTTAAACTGAATAATCCCTGTTTTTTCACTTTTAACTCCTTAATAATGTATTATAGTGTATATACTACATAGAGCAGTTTTGATTTATTCAATTATTTTAATACATTCGCACTTATTAAAACAATTATTAAAAAGTGTAATATGAAGAAAAAAATGTATTTCGTTTTGATGGCATTATTGCTGTCGTTTACTTTTAATTCCTGTTCTTCCGATTCACCGGAAGAAGTTCTTCCTGAAAAAGAAGAACCGGAAGTTCCTCCCGAAAAATATGAAGATGATGTTGTTAATCCTGATTATGTACCTATAGATTGGGAGAAAACAAATTTACATGAGATAGATGAAGAGAATGGAAGATATTCATTTGATGCTTCGTCTGAAACTGAAAACTTAAAACCGGGCTCGATACTTACAATTGATGCTGATACGGCAAGTTATATTGTTATTGTAAAGAAGTTAAAACGTGATAATGGTAAAATAAGTATAGAAGCTAGAAAGGGTGATTTATGCGATATATTCGCCAACACAGAATTTACGTTATCAACCGGAGGAGAATCTGCAAGGAATTCAAGCAAAAATGTAATGCTTCCTCAAAAAATATCTTTCTTGGACATAGATGGAGAATGGAAGGAATATGATTTTATGAATTCAAGCTCTCCTTCGCATTTGACGGGTAATTTGTGGAAATGGAACAATGATGAACTTGAAGGTCGTGTTTTATATGATCATCCAAAGTTTAAAATTTATCTGGAAAAATCTGATTTTCATATTGATATTGATTTAAACATGACCTTAAGTTTTAGTGGGCGAACACTTCAAGAAGTGAAAGATGATATAGAAAAACAATACAGGAGCAAAGCCTTGTCTATTGCTGCAAATATAGAAGGGCGTTTTGAAACAAATCAGCAGCTCAGACTTTATTCATGGCATCAATATACATGTGATAATGATGAACGTATAAAAGAATTGAGTAAATATCTACCTAAAATTAGAGTTGTTTTTTCTGTATTTGGAGTACCTGTTGAAGTATCATTAAATGCAGATGTATATCGTGCGGTTTCGTTTAGTTTAGATGGTGAAATCAGTGCTTATATGGGATTCACTGACAAAGCCAGTGGTACACTAGGCTTTAAGTGGAATCAATCTGATGATAGACTTGGCCCTGTTAAAGACTTTAAAAATGAACTTAGTGTAACTTATCCGACAATGAAAGGGAAAGGGGATATGAATGGGAAGGTATGGCTATACCCACGTATAAGAGTTATCTTATATGAATTATTAGGGCCGTCCTTTGATATCAGACCCTATATGCGGACGAGTATCCATGGAGGGTTTTATGAAGAATTATTGTCTTCTTCAAAAGATTTTTGTGCATGGGATCTTTCTAATTATGTAGGATTAGATGCTAGGGCTGGATTAAGCTTAATGTTTGTAGGACACGAAGTCAAGAATATTTCAACAGGTGATATGAACGTATTTGATAAATGTATTTATCATTCTCCTTATGATATTCGTTACGTGTCTTCTACGTCAAAATCTGTGCAAAAAAATGTTCCTAATACCGTAAAGTTTGAAGTTTATGATATGGATTCAATTCTCAATAAAAGTATTCCTACTATCCTTCGTCAGATTGTTAAATTTGAAGGAAAAGGGGAACTTTCTTCAAAATATGGCATAGTTGATCATGGGCAGGTATCTGTGGAATGGATTCCCACTTCTTTTAAAGATACATTATATGCAAGACTTTATAATGTGGATGGTAAAATAATGAAAGAAGCGAAATTTTATGGAGATACACAAATCAATGTTATGACAGAAAATGCTTCTGTTGAAAAGACTGATGTTATATGTTTTGGTAAATTGGAGGGTATGGATGATTTTTCAGAAGTGGAATACGGTATTAAAATAAATGAAAACCATGTAACATCTCATAATATCAATAATTCGATATATTCTGTAGAATTATCAGATCTTTCCGAAGGTAAATACAATTATTGTGCTTATGCAAAGATTGGAACAGAAATATATTATGGAGATATCAAGACATTTGTTATTGAAGCGGATAATAAAGAACCCACTCCGGGACAAGTTGTAGACTTGGGACTTAGTGTTAAATGGGCAGGTTGGAATATTGGAGCCAACAAACCTGAAGATTTCGGTAGTTATTATGCTTGGGGAGAAACAGGAGAGAAATCGGTCTATGAATACAAAACTTATAGTTATTGGAAAGATTTAGATGAAAGTGGAGATTATATTTTACCTGATTGCAAAGGAGGAGATTGTATGAATTACGCGGAGTTTGTCAATATCGGCAATAACATCAGTGGAACGAATTATGATGTGGCACATGTAAGATGGGGAGGCAATTGGCGTATGCCAACTTATGATGAATGTGCAGAACTAAAAAAATGTAAGCAGAAATGGATTGAATATCATGGTGTTGGAGGGCTGCTTATAACCGGTCCTAATGGAAACAGTATATTTCTTCCTGCTGTTAAGTATAAAGGTGAGAATGTATTAGGTGGATGGTCTAAAGCTTGGTATTGGACAGCATCAATACACGACGATGTATCTTCCAATGCTTATTATTTAGGATTCAATAATGACAAATATGGAACAATGATGGGAGGTATCTTTCGTTGGGAGGGTGCAGTAGTTCGTCCTGTTTGTGATTAATAGTCAACAAAGAGACTGATCCAAAATTGAAAAAGGATCAGTCTCTTATTGTAAATGCAAATTATTTTTAATCAATCTTTCATCATTCTATGCATAATGCAAATAATTCCAAAAATAATCGTAGCAAATAAAATGTTTGTTTCCATAATTATCTATTTATTTGTTATGGTACAAACATCGGGAAATATTCTTTGCTATTATAACAATTACTTGCTTCTAAAGATAACGGAATAATATTGGTCGGATTTATCCATAAAAAAGCTCCGACTCATCACGAGCCAGAGTATTCAACTTATGAATTTCAAGTTTTATTATGAGGAATCATTATTACGCCAATGTTTTTTTCGCCAACAGCGCAACAATAATCAGTACGGTTACACAAACACAGGCAAAACCGAATTGTTCATGGAAATAAAAAAACTTCCCGACTTATCACAAGCTGGGAAGTCTTAATCATAAATTTAAAGTCTTATTATAAGAAATCGTTTCCACGTTGTCGCCTGACCACCGCCAGTACGATAACAACAAGAACTGCCCCACTAACACATGTCAGAACTATTTGTTCAAGCAATTTGGATTCTCTTTTATCCTTCATCATTTCAGTGTACTCTTTCTCATGGATATCGGAAGAGCGTTTCTTGTCGGCATTGAGTTTTATAGTATCGTTTATAACCGATTTCTTGTCTTTTGCCTGATTGAAATTTCCCTCTATTTGCCCGTCTGCCAATAACGGAGGTTTCCCGGTCAGGCTATCGGGCGGTTTTCGGGTATCATAGATACAGAAATCAATCACATAGTTACTATTAGTAGTAATGAGTTCGCTCAAAGAGGTACTTGATCCGTGTACGATGTTGACAGATTCACTGGCGCTATCTTTGCTGATTACTTCTACATCGGACTTGACAGCCTTATGCGAGCTGCCACATGATCCGAACAACAGGAACAAACACATAAAAGGAGCCAGCAATATATGTCGGCTTACCCAGTTCATAACTCTAACCAACATAGTCTACAACTTAAGAACTTGCATCCTGTTATTTCCGTCAGCCCGATAACTGACGTGCACCCAAGCGAAGTTAGACTCGTCAATCAACTGGTCATAGGGTAGGTTCTTTCGGATATACTCAAACAACAACTTGTTTTGCTGTCTGTCCCCAGTGTCAATATCAGCAGCTTCCCCCTTCATGTGCTGCGAGGTCTTACTTCCCCTAACGGCCGCATTAAGCTCCGGACAGCGATAGCCACTGTTTACTGTTATTGGCTTTCCCCACCATGTGCGTAACGGATCAAGCACATTATCTACCAAGGCAGTCAGAGCAGTCACATGCTCCTGTCTGCATTTGTTGTTGATACCCAAGCGGTCAGCAGTCGTTGACTTGCAGAGTTCCGCAATCGTAAAAAACTTCATTTCTTTTCCTCCTTATCTTTAATTAATGTAGCCCTGCGTGGTGGAATACGACGGCCGCATTCGCTGTCGGGCCTGTCACAACGGTTATGTTCGGCATCTTTCAATTGCAGTTCCAGCTCGTGGCACTTATGAATCCATGCCAGCTTATCAGACTGTTCATTACGAAGCTCAACGTATAACGCATCAATCTTGGCGTCACGCTGGGCGATGCGTTCTTCCAGCCAGTCAACCTGCTTGCGCTCGTTCTCATCCTCCATTGAATCGGCGGACGCATCCTCTTTCCGTGCGTTAGTCTTGCGGTTCACCCAGAACGTGACACCCCAACGGACAGCCTCCAATCCTCCGAAAGCCCCGATTATAGTCAACCAGTCGTTTAATTCCATTCTGTCTATTGTTTATCTGATTATAATACTACTTCAAAGATATGTCTATTTACTTGCGTCATTGTTGCAGAATTACTTAAATCCATTGCCACGATATGACAATAAAAAAAGAGCCCGATGACAATATTTATTGCCATCAAGCTCCTGGTTACACTGCAAAGATAGTGAAAACTATTCCATATTCAATCCATATTGAAAAAAATAATCAGGAGCAATATTTCGATTATCCGAAGAATTTAAAGAGTCACAATATTAATAGAAAACAAATAGGATTCATGAAATCTACCGGTTGTCTATAAAATCAGATGTTCTCAAGCCTTTATCGGGAAACATCTTTACTTTTTTCCTTTTCCTTTGAACATTTTTCAAGTCACGCACAATGGTGCTGGAAAGTACCTCCGAATAAATCTGTGTGGTCTTTACGGAAGTATGTCCGAGCAGTTTCTGCACAGTGGTAATAGCCACCCCCTGATGAACCAGCAGGGTGGCACAGGTATGACGGCTCACATGGTAGGTTATCCGTTTTTTGATACCACACAATCCGGCCAGCTTTCGAAGCTGCTTATTCACTTCCGAGTTACAAGGCAAAGCGGCAAAACTTCCGATATCCGGATAACGGTCAAGAATGCCCAATGCCCTGCTTTCAAACAGCAGATGCAACGGCAGACGGATTTCCACCCCTGTCTTAACGGACGTGAAGTGTAACCAACGCTTACCGTTTACCTTGATAAAGTTGGCCGGAGATAGCTGGCAGAAGTCAGAATAGCGCAATCCAGTATAACAACAGAACAGGAAGGCATCGAGCACATGGCGCATGGACTTCTCTTCCACTTCGACCGTTTCCAGCTTCTTCAGCTCGTCCGGGGTAAGAAACTCATGTCTGCCTTTCTCCTGTTTGATTTTGTACTTTCTGAACGGATAAGCGTCCGCGTGCATATATCCCTGGTTGATTGCCTCATTGACCAAGGTACGGAGCTGTCTCATGTGCTTGGCTATCGTATTGACCGCATTGCCCTTTTCTCTCAAGTATTGCTCAAAATCACGAAGGAATGTATAGGTAAGATCCTTGAAGTCCAATCCGGAACGGAAATCATGCAGGACCGCCAGTGTCGAGTGCAGGTTGTCCTTGGTGGACTGCTTCTTGTCCGAATTGTCAATGGCTGATTTGGCGAAAGTGGAGAAGCTGATATTCACGGCACTTTTCTTCTTGACAGCATCCTTCAGTAGTGAGAGTGTGGCAGGTATTCCGCGCTTCCAATACCCCAACTCTATGCCTTGCAGATACAGGATGTATTCATAGAGCATTGCGTTGAGTTCGTTAGATTGGGGGTGGTTAATGACTTGTGCCCCCTCACGGCTCCAGCACTCCGGTTTGAGGTAAACATTGGTCTTCAGGTAGATTTTCCTTTGGTTCAAATAGGCTTCAACCTGTACAAGAGCCGTGCCCTGCCTGTTAAGTGTGTTCTGGCGGTTATATACAAGACGGTATCTGATTTTATCCATTTTTCCGCAAAGATGCATCCTCTGTTCCAAGCTGCAAAATTTAGCCAATAAAAAATACACCCCCACTTTCGCAAGTAAAGATGTATAATATCTATAAAAAAATGGTCTGTGAAAAAAACATTTGTAAAAAAGATGCCATTATTCATCACAAACGATAGCATCTAGATATTTTTATCAGTAAACTCTTTTAGTGATTTAGAATAATGTTTAATTCAATATAGATGCTACAAAGTTATATATAAATTTTGTTTTGCCCAAATTATTATGTAGTTGACGTACGGTATCAAAAAGGCAGGATTCGCCAATCCTGCCCAATTCCATACACAAATCTTTTTATTAATTAAAATACCTCACGGCATTCAAAAATTAATAAATGAAAAAACATTATTAATTGTCATAGCAAAGCTATAACAAATATTTAAAAAAGAATCATTATACGAAAAAAAAGAACAGAATAAACGATATATAGACCAACAAATATTTAAAATAATATTGTAATACAAAGGTCATTGGTACAAATCTTTCTGGGAGGACTTCTGCCAAGTGGAACTATGAATATATATAAGGGAAAATTTGAATTAAGCACAGGGGAAAGTACAGATTTACAAATATATGTTCCATCTATATTAATCTTATTTTCCCCCTTGAATCATAACCCTAGTATATCTATAATTCCAGCACAATGGAATAATACGATTTCGGCATTGTTTGAAGGAATCATTAACTTGAATAGTAACATCGAAGGCAGAATATGTTTGTTGAAAAAAGGCAAAACTGTTACAATTATCAACAATTCACAAGGCTCCAAATTCAGTTATTTACAAATTTCTGTTGATGATGTTTAGAGTAATTGGCAAACCGTATCTTTGACATGATTCTAACCAAAAATCGAGAGCTGGGAGGACTTCTGCAAAATGGAAACTATATAAGGATGGCAGAAGGTAAAGGATCTGCAACCTTATATAGGATTGATTTTACAAGGGATTTAAATTTGGTAGTTAAGATTGTTGGTGAAGGTAATTCGGAAATAGTAGATGACTACTCTATTGTCTGCGGACATGGCGGTGGTAATAATTTATGTATTACGCATAATTCTGGTCCGTCATCAATAAGAATATATAGAGATAATGATTACAATTACTATGTTTACGTGAGCGGGTGGGGATACGCTGTTGCATATTTTGCCAACCGCATACCGATGAATAATACCATTTCAGCAACTAAAGTAGATATAGATATTAGTACGCTCACACAGGTAGGAATTTAGACAAGAATTTCTGCCTGTTGGCGATCTGGGAGGACTGATACCGCTTGCAACGAATGAAGCAAACGGATTGATGAGTAAAAATAATTATATTAAAATTGCTCAATCCATCACGTCTACCAAATTAATAAAAATAGAATCTTGGGATGGATATTCTACACTTGTATTTATTAGAACAAGTGGAGCAACCGGATTATATTCCATTGATGGTAACTGGGCGGACAGTGCGAAATTCACAAGATTGTCTGGTCCTTTAGGAAAGGATCACTTTAATGCATATAGAGAAGGAAATGGTAATATTTATGTAAAGACGACTACACAGTCAGAACCATTGACTGTTACGTCTGTAGGATCTAATCATGTTTTCAAATTTGAGGAATCAGATAAAGATGTTGATTCTTTAATAGTATTACAATGATCGGGAGGATCGGGTGGCACCGGCTTGTACCGGACCACCCGTTTTTTAATCATGTCAAAGAAAAAGTTTGCCATTTACCCCAACTACCGACCCAATATAGCCTGATCTTAATCAATTGCCCCGAATAGGTTGCTTGAAACCCTATTTTTTGAACATCATTTGTCCCTATAAATATAACAGCATTTTGCCCATCACCACTTTCGAATGGAGAATTAGATGTTGATTTAGTTGTTTTCCGAATCCCATTCCATGTAAATGTATTGTAATCTTCAATGGGATTAACATCTCTATCGAAGAACTGTTCCATAGGCATTAGTCCATCTTTCTTGGCTGTAGCAACACCAATCAGTTCTCCCAGGACTTTCGCGGCAGCCGAAGAAGATGTCAAAGTTGGGTTCTTGGAACCGTCCAAAGTACGGAGCCAAGAGAAGGTGTCGGACTGGGGCAACTGGTCCTCAAACTCATCTGTTCCGGCTGCCGCAGCGGCAGCAAATGTTGATATTTCTGATGCAGCGGAAACAATCCGTGCGGAAACTAATTCTGTCATCTCATCGACGGTCACCTGTCGTTCTTTGCCGTTTTTATCCACAGCTTTAAAGCCAACTATATTATTCAAGTCCATAATGCAAATTTTAAAATTAAAACAAATACTTCACCCATGCAAAATAATTACTGTTCTCAATATAATTCGGATCATCCTCGTTGGAATATGCCTCCCTCTCAAACGATACCGTCTTATACGCCCTGCCGGCATCCTTCAACCGTACCGCCCTGACCAGCCACTCCACACCATACCAGAGATAGAATGCCAGCCCGGCCAGTACCAGCCACCAGGTGGAAAGGTCAAAACACAACAGCAAGATCCAGATAACTGTACCGATGGCAACTGCCATCTCAACCCATTGACGGGCGTGGGTACACTCATGGTTTCTCACTTTCTGAGTGATTTTCTCTTCCGGTCGCTTGCTTAAAACAAACGGACCGATTGTTATCGTATGGCAAGAACTGAACGCAAGCAGCACCTTTGCCAGAAGGTTGTTACAATATACCTTTTTCATGTTGTTCCTCCTTTTTATCTAAATAATCATTCAAAGAATCAGCCAGCAGACCGGGCAGCATGGAGGTGGAGCGTCTTATGATATCCACCTCTTCTTCGTCAATCTCGACACCTTCAGCAGTAGATTTGAATATCTTCTCAGCAAGGAGATGCGCCTTCAAACCCGCTACGTTCTTGTATATCCAGTCACCGTAGGCCTCAGTGATGTTGTTGGCTATCAGTTTTTCTTTCTTAATCCCGTCGTAAATAGGAAATTGTGCAAAATTTATTCTCATACTTTAATATTTTAAATGTTATAAATCCACCCAGGTACTTCCTCCATTCGTTGACTTGCGAATTCCGTTTCGCCCGACTGAAAAAATATAACTTCCACATCTTACATACAGAGCATCATTCGCTGTTGAAACATCCCCGGTTGATGATACAGTTATACTTCCACTTCTAATTACTGTATCCAAAATACCTTGGTATAAATGTCCGTCTATTGACTGGAACCGTTCGTATTTCATTTCAAATTTGTCGTATTGCAGCAACAAATTATCAACATTTACAGCCGACATATTAGTGCTGCCGATAAAATTATTACCGATATTGAATCCGCCAATTGTCCCCTTTGTCGCTATGATAGTCCCGGTGATATTCGCTTTCTGACAAAGAATCTCTCCGGTCTTTGTGTCCATCCTCAGATTAGGCTGGCCGTTAGTGCTGTCCTGTGACTGCATGATACCGTAAGGTGCCCCGTCCGATGTGTATCCGTTCAACTTGAACATAAATCCGGCTATGTTCGCCTTATCAGCAAGGAATATGTCGGTTACCAGACTTTTGTATTTCTGCATGGCTTCCCAGTTGGAATCTCCGTTAGCGGATGTAGGAGCCGCTGATACAGAACTTCCATAGTTGCGCACAAGAAAATTGTAATAAACTTCACCTATTTTGTGAATGATCTTGTCACGCTGTTTTGCATTCCATACGTATGTCTGTCCGGAAGCCCATACACCTCTGTCATAAGGGAACGCACCCGTAGCTCCTGTTGCTCCTATGGAACCATCATTTGCAACACCCACACCCTTCTCGGCCACATAATTGTCATTCCAAGCAGCAGCATCGGAAGCTGATTTATAAGCCCGGACGGCAAACTGGGTGTATCCGGCTGTCGCAGGTACGGATATCTGGCTGTTCAGTGTCGCACCTACATGAGCCAGCCAGCTTCCGTTGTATTTGCGTGCAGCCAGATAAAGCGTGCTGCACGTGCTTACATTGCCTGCCACATTCTGTTTGCAAGTGACAAGGAATCCAGACGGGGATGGCGTGCCTGTTGAAGTGAAGTTGATCACGCTGACAGGACTGTCCAGCCAGTAGGATGCCGACGGTCCGACGGGGACAACCATCTCCTGCCAGTCCGCATGTACCGTCCGGTTCGCAGATCTGCCGGCGAGGATGTATCCGCCGTCTCTTTTCCTGCGGAGTCTGCCGTTTCTGAACTTGGCGATTTTAATCGGAGGGTTGGAGGTTTCAACCTTGCTTAAGTAAGATCCTCCGGCAAACGATACTGTACTGTTCTTGGCATACGGAGTATTGGCGGATTCCCAATGACCGGCTGCTGTGATGCTCTCACCATCCTTTCCGTCACTGCCGTCCACAACCATCGGAACAGTCTCGACATCAACCGCCTGACCGTTCACATAGAACACGAACTTCAAGCTACTGGTAAAATTACCGGAAGCCACCCCGACACCATCACCGATGGGAACCTCGGCCGCACCGTCACGACTGTACTTCAACTCCCCGTCCGTTGTGGCCGTAGTGACCGCACCGACTGTCTTCATACGCCGACAGGATACCGAAGCCACACTGTAACCGCCGTTCTTGTTCTTGCTGACCATCGTGGCCGAAGTGACAAGGCTATAAATTACCGCATCAGAACCGTCCGCCCCGCCACGGACACCAGTTATCTTGAAAGTCAGTTCACGGGTATAGAGCTGCCCGTTCTTCATTGCAGCCAGTGTGATGGTGACCGTATTCTGTTCCGGAACCGACTTTCCGGCAGCGACGGATATCGCCACCGCTCCGGTGGCCTTGCTTGTGCTTGCCGTGAAACCGGCAGGCGTGCTGACTGTCAAAGATTCAAGGGTGAGTTTCTCGGTACCGTACCACATGGACACATGGGTAGTCCATGACTGTGCGGAAGTAGTAACGCCGGTACTGGTAAGAGCGACGCTCACCATCTCATTGTCAAGGTCGGCCATGACATTCGACTCCCCGTCCTTACTCCAACGGTGCACAGGGGCCGGAGTGCTCCATTCACTCCATACTCCATCACGCTTCACACGTTTGCACGCCCATTCCACCTGATGGTCGGCATCCACGCCAAGAAAATCATCTGTCCAGCCTTCCGGTATATAATCATCCTGCTGCTTCGATTCCGGCTTGTCAGGGGTAAGGCCGATGATGTTGGTACGGGTGTAGATCCACTCGTAACCTTTGCCGTCCTTACCGTCAGTTCCGTCTTTGACCATGACCATCCACAAACCATTCCGGTATATGTAAGTACAATGGTCAGCCGTATTTCGGTAGCTGTCACCCTCCTTGGGATTGGACGGATGGGATGCGAACTCACCCAAGAAGGTGATACTCTCACCTTTAAGTTCACGACCGTCCAGCAGCATCTCCCAGTCTTCATGCACGGTCCAGTCGGCTGATTTCCCGGCAAGGATATAACCGCCATCCTTCTTTCTTAAGAAATTGCCACCTTTGACACGCAATATTCTGATGGGAGGATTGGAGGTTCCCACCTTGGATAAAAAGACACAGTTGGCAAGAGTGACCATTGTATTGGCTTTGTACGGGACCTTGGACGATTCCCAATGACCACCGCCGACTACGGACAAACCGTCAGCCCCGTCCTTACCTTTGAACAGCGACCATGTGTAGTCGGAAGGGTTGCTGCTCTCCGTGACGGTCTCCTTATTGACTGCTATGCCTATATACTTGGTGTTGTCGTTCGGCTGCTGGTACATACCCGTACCGTCCGCGTTATCCGAATAAGCTATCCATGTGTAATAAGTTTTTCCGTCAGCTCCAGCGACACCGGGAACGCCCTGTTCTCCCTTTATTTCACTCCATGTATAATCGGAAGGATTGTTGCTCTCCACAGCGGTTGTCTTGTTGTAGGCGAATCCGATATACGTCTTCCCCGTAGGATTGTTGCTGATCCCTCCGCCCTGTGCGTTGTCGGCATACCTGATCCATGTATAGTAGGTGATGCCGTCCTTCCCCGGTGTTCCCGGAACACCTTGCGGGCCTGTGGCACCGGCTGTTCCTTCCGCCACCTGTTTCAGCCATGCCGGATTATCATCTGACGGTTCTGTTGTCGTTCCGTTATCATCAACACACAACCACAAAGCCCCGTTATGTGACACCCGGTCATAGTAGGCGTACTTACCTGCAACCCATTCACCTTTGTCCAAAGGTACACGAACTGTCTGTCCGGTGATCTCGTCAACTTGAAAGATAAGCCCGGTCATGATGATGTTCTGAAGAACGGCTGAGTAATTGTCCGCATTAATACCGGCTACAGTCATGCCCTTCTTCTTGCCGAACCAGCTCTTCATCTGTGCCGGCTCCGGGTCCCAAGTGTTGGCATTGTCAAAGAATGTAATACAGTTGTTCCCGTTGACTGAATCAATAAGTATATAAGTCTGACGTTCCGGGTCCGTAAAGTTACCTGTTTGTGCCAATACCATCTGCTCGGCAGGTTTCCAGTCAGAATGCCCCGGACGGGGAATGACAGTAAACTTCTTGGCTGTATAATCTGCGGCAGTCACACGGAATTTCATTTCTTCAAAGCCGTTCAGCTTGCCTTCGCTATTTTTAGTCACAAAATAGGTGGTAAGGATATCATCAACAAACTGGCTCAATCCGTCCGCATCTGTCAGATCGGGAGTGATGGTGTAGGTTCCATCGCCGTTATCCACGTATGACAATACGGTACAACCACCACCGGGGGAGTTTACCATACGTCCTTTGAAATAGGTTGTACGGTTATAGGCTATTTCAGGAACAAACAAACGCTTACGAAATACACCGCTTTCCATTTCAAGATTGCCCTTTTCGTCTATGTATCCACCTAATACACCAGTAACGAAATCACCGAACTTGGCATATTTCTTAATGACAGTTCCGCCCAATAATGATAAAAGAAAATTTGTAGAATCTTCCTTGTCTTTGCGCAAAAAGTATTTGG
>ENA-OUQK01001160-OUQK01001160.1-human-gut-metagenome-genome-assembly--contig:-NODE-1160-length-13919-cov-3.890364_pt1 | contig 13919 bp, 10 predicted proteins | sample MGYA00237954_ERZ548842 | MGnify/ENA primary metagenome ERZ548842 (study PRJEB26490, sample SAMN05194704) | human gut metagenome | biome: terrestrial biome; feature: human-associated habitat; material... | reverse complement strand
GCTGAGGTGCACACCAGCCTACACCATGTGTCAAACCAGAGATATCTTTAACTTCTTTTGCCTGTACCCATTTTGCTTCTTCTGGAATTGGAGCAGCGCCATGATGAACGCCCTGTGCAACTGGGCACATTTCTTCTACTTCACGTGAATAAATCATTTTAAGACTCCTTTCAAAAATAAATTGCATATAGTAATTAGCCGCCTCCCTTTTTTGCGATCACAGGAGGCTGCAAAATACTTTCACATTATTTTCTCATAAATCGACGATTTCGTCCAGTCTTTTTTTAACAAACCGGATTCTTTTGTCTTTTTCTGTCCGGAAATGCCTCTAAGATTTGGCTTCTTCGCTTCGCCAGGATCCTTTCAGGCCTTTTCTGCGGACGCTGAAATGACAGTACATGGCTGTAACAGCACTGACGATCAGCAGAAAATAGAAATTCAGACCTCTTGTCAGGCACATGGACGCCGGAAGCAGTGCCCCTTTAAAGACCTGTCCAAAGGATGCTTTGTACATGATCTCTGTGATTCCCTGTGCTCCCGGAAGCGGCAGCATATCAACTGCAATATAAACAGATGCCTGAAGGATCATGATACTGAGCACAGATTCTCCGGTAAGTCCCATGCCTTTGTAGATCAGCCAGGTCATAAAAAACACACTGCATCTCTGGATAAACGTCAGGATCAGCACAAATGCAATCTTGTTTTTATGCCCGATCAGAAATACAACTGCTTCATGGTACTGATCTGCCATTTCGATCAGTTTTTCTTTTCGTTTTCCTGACTTTTTGAGAATGTGCAGTTTTTTGAGCACTGCTTCGCCGCCAAGCACCAGACTCTTAAAGCAGCGCGGGCTGATCATGACAAACAGCAGGATCACCACCAGAGCCGTATTCAGAAACAGTCCAAGATAATAAAGATAAATATAGTTTCCAAGATATCCCATCAGCTGCGTGCGGTAAAAAAGCAAAATGGCAACGCCCATAAGGGCCAGTACCAGTTTGTATACCACCGCCACCGTCATAAGCACCACGCTGCTGTCCGATACTTTATGCCCTTCTTTCTGCATGTAATAAAGCTGCATCGGCTGTCCGCCTGTTGCAGACGGTGTGATACCGGAATAAAAAAATCCCACAAACGAATATTTGATGCAGGAAAAAAGAGGGGTTTTCCCCTCCAGACTGCCAAGAAGATACCAGATCATAATGCCTTCCGCGGATGTAAAGAACAAAGCCGTAAGAGCTGCAGCCACCAGATAAACCGGGCTTAAAGTCTGCATGGCAGCAACTACGGTATTCATATCATTTCCCTGAAAAATAACCACAATAGTAGCGGTCAACAGTAGCAGGAAAAACGCCGCACTGATCAAATTTTTACGATTCATAAGCTGCTCCTATCATTAAATAAACCTTTCTGTTAAAATCATGCAGAGATCCTTCGAAAATGGTTTCTGTCTGTTCCAGTTCGTAAAAATCCCTTGGTGTCACAAGCGAGAAATGCTTCTGGAAAAGCGAAATGCCATTCTGCTCCAGGATATTCGTCACAAAAGAAGAACAGGTATAATGATTCTTCTGATAAAACGGTATCTGAAACAGGATGAAAGGCAGTCCGATAATACAGTAGTGATATCGCTTTCTTTGTTTATAGCACTGCAAAAGCTGTCTTGCAATACTTTTTTTCTGTTCTGCCGTACACTGCATACGGACTACTTTATATTTTGCATGCGGAAATACTGCCTCGATCTCCAGCGTATTTTCTTTTTCAAAGCCGGCGATCAGCGGAACGGCCGGATTCCTTCTCCCCACACTGTAGGCCTCTCTTAGATCGGCATCCATCGAAAGGACCACATGCACATAAGGGATCCCGATCACCCTACGGATGATGGACGCAAAGAATCCCGGTGTATCCACAAAAGCCAGATAAATCTGTTCCATAGCTTCTCTCCTTCCGATCAGTTAAAATGATAGCACTGTTTTGCCAGGCGATAACCTGCCAGTGTAAGTGCCGTCCCTGCTTTTCCAGGCAGATAAGTAAAACCGCTCACGGTCCCGAAGCGAAGCTTCCTATAAAGACCGTTTCCTCTTCTTCTCATATACTCCCACAGTTCGTTTCTTTTTTCCATTGCCTCTTCCGTTCCGATCAGCAAAAGATGAATGGAAGAAATCGACAGCATGATTGACAGATTCCGTACCAGATAATCCGCCAGTTTTGGATGTTCCTTCTGTACTTGCTTCAAATCCGCACACCCGGAAACCATTTTTGTAACCAGAATCTGTTGGTCGATCCTTTTCATCAGCACCTGCTCATTGACCGACTGATCCTCTCTTCCAAGGAAATAATGGTAGAGATCCAGATCCAGGTACAGGATCGTCTTTACAAACGGAAGCGGCTGATTGGCAAACAGATTGTCCACATAAAACGTATGCCGCGGCAGGCGTACGCCTGACCTTTGAAGTACTTCTGTCCGGCAGATCTGAGCGTGCATCACAAGGTACTGCGATGGATGAAATTTCCCGATGGTATCCCAAGTACAGACTTTTCCATCGCGAAATACATTCTCATAGCCCATCCGTTTCTGTTTTCCTTCATATAAATGGTCATACAGATAGTTGCAGATGATCAGATCCGCTAAAGCCCCCTGTCTCTTTCTTTTTCGGATCTCCGTCAATAACTTTTTCAGAGCTTCCTCATCCAGCCAGTCATCCGAATCCACCACTTTGAAATATTCTCCGGCTGCCAGAGACAGTCCTTTGTTCACTCCGGCTCCGTGACCACCGTTTTTCTGATGTACCGCTCTGACTGTTTCCGGATACTTTTCTGCATAGCAATCTGCGATTTCACCGGTCCGATCCGTGGAGCCATCATCGATCACGATGATCTCCACCTCCTCGCCTCCCGCCATCAGCGACCTCAGGCATCGCTGCATGTAATCCTGCGAATTGTAGCATGGCACTGCAAACGTGATCAATTTTTCTTTCATCTATTCATAAATCCCTTCTTAATAGTTTTTGTGTTCATCTTGGTATCATGATACCTGTGAATTGCTCCGTTATAAAGTAACTTCCATCTGATATATTATACATAGTATAATATGCCGCCGCAACGCCCGCTTTCTTAAACTTTATTTAATTTCTTATTGCATTCTTCAGAAACCACAGCTTCCCGGATACGCAAAAACAGGAGATGGAACATGGAAAAACAGCGCTCCTTCTCCTGCTTTGGTTTTAAAATATGATGTTATGTTTCAAAGATGTCCTGCCATTACTTCATGCTTTATAGCTTCAGATCCGGCATCTCAGATATTTAAGAACTGTTTTACGATTTTTGGCATATCCTCTGTCTCTACTACATTCTTGTGAAGAACCGGTGCGGTACGGATCTCTTCGATCGCCTGCGGAACTTTCACACCGGACAGTTCGCTCAGTGCGTCTACCAGTTCGAAATCACCCATGCCTTTGTACTTTTCTGCATCAATGGCATCCATAACACTTCTGGTAAATTTATACGGACTTGCTGTGGATGCGATCACGGTCTTGGTCTGATCACCGCTCTCTGCCACATACTTGCGGTATACTCTGGAAGCAACAGCGGTATGTGTGTCCATAATATAACCTGTTTTTTTGTAAACTTCTGCGATTTCTTCGGCAGTTTCTTTTTCGCTTGCATAGTTGCCGTAAAAATCTTTCAGCTGAGCTTTCATCTCATCTGTAATCTCATATTTGCCTTCTGCTGCCAGATTCTGCATCAGAGTTACATCTTTTGCTGCATCTGCACCTGCGATCTTGTAGATCAGACGCTCCAGGTTGCTGGAGATCAGGATATCCATGGACGGAGATGTTGTCAGAATAAACTCACGATTTCTGTCATACGTTCCGGTGCGGAAGAAATCATAGAGAACCTTGTTATCGTTGGAAGCACAGATCAGCTTGTCGATCGGCACACCCATGTTCTTTGCATAGTAGGCTGCCAGAATATTTCCGAAGTTTCCGGTAGGTACTACGACATTGATCTTTTCTCCCTTTGCCACTTCACCGTTTGCATACATTTTTGCATAAGCATATACATAGTAAACAACCTGCGGAACCAGTCTTCCGATATTGATGGAGTTTGCGGAAGAGAACTGATATCCTGCCTTGTCCATCTGTGCTGCCAGTTCTTTGTCACCAAACATTTTTTTCACGCCTGTCTGTGCATCATCAAAATTGCCATGGATCCCTACTACAAAAGTATTGGCACCTTTCTGTGTTACCATCTGCTTTTCCTGGATCGGGCTTACGCCGTTTTTCGGATAGAATACAATGATCTTTGTTCCAGGTACATCTGCAAATCCCGCAAGTGCTGCTTTTCCGGTATCTCCGGATGTTGCTGTGAGGATCACGATCTCATTCTTCACCTGATTTTTCTTTGCGGATGTGGTCAGAAGATGCGGCAGAATGGACAATGCCATGTCCTTAAAAGCAATCGTCTTTCCGTGGAACAGTTCCAGATAATAAGCCTCATCTTTTTTTACAAGCGGAGCAATCTCTTTTGTGTCAAATTTTTCATCATATGCATTCGCAATACAGTTTTTCAGTTCATCTTCTGTAAAATCTGTAAGGAAACGACTCATAACTTCATATGCAGTCTCCTGGTAGCTCATCCCTGCAAGGGTGTCCATATCTGCTTCCAGTGCCGGAAGACTCTCCGGTACAAACAGACCGCCATCATCTGCCAGTCCTTTCAGGATTGCCTGGGATGCAGTTACTTCGACATCGTTGCTTCTGGTACTTTTGTATAAAAGATTCATAACAGCCGTCCTTTCCTTCAAACGCCATATTTTGCGATAAACTTTACGGGAGTCACCTTACATCTGATGCAGTCTCTCCACGCTTAATTCCAGATTATAACATACCTTTTTTCACTGTGCAAGAGCAAAGGAACGAAGTTGAGAAAAACCGGAGACACTTTTTACCATGCCCCCGGGTTTTTCTCATGCAGCGGATCATTCATCCGCAAAACAGAAAAATTCGTGTCCGCCATATTCAAACATCTGCACCAGATTCTGGTCAAACCAGACCATATTCTGGGCTTCCGCACTGGCACGTGCTGCAAAGAACAGTGCCCCCTGCGAATAATCTTCCCCGGCCAACGCCCGGTCTACCGCCTCGATCGTATCATCCGTGATCGAGACCGTATAGATCCTGCCGTCGTCGGTAGGGGAAAACTGCGGCGAACCGCCCGCCGTCTGCCAGACAACATCGTAGATCGTATCTGGAAATCTGGAATCCTTTACACGATTGAGCACGACATTGGCGATCAGGATCTTACTTTTGATGTCTCCCCCTGTCGCCTCCGCTTCTACGATCTGAAGAAGTGTGTAATAATCATTCCCATCCATCTGATTTTCCAGCACTTTCTGCTGTGCATAATAGCCGATGCTTCCGATGTTTTTTGCACACTCCTCCACGTACTTCTGGTAGAGGGCATTTTTTCTGATTCGTGATGTTCCGGCAAGGATCTCCTGATTCGCCGTCTCAAGATCAACGCCATCCGCTGCCTGCGAGTACGCTTCCAGCTTGTTTACGCTGGCAACAATTCCCATCAAACCTGCCTGAAGCTCCTCTTCCTTCACATCCTCACCCTCACCTGCTTCTTCTGCATTTCGGGAGGCTTTTACAGCATATACCTGATTCTTTCCTCCTCCGGTAAAACTGCCCGCTGTAAAAACCAATACAGCCACCACAACTGTACCTGTCATAAGAACTGCACAGTTGCGATAAATCTGTTTGCTGAGTGTACGCGAAAAACATACCTTAAAAAAACCACAGATATTATCTAAGATCACTCCCAGCAGCCACATAATGCCATTCCTCCTTCCGCAGTTGATGTACCTGCATTATAAGTGAAGAATTTGTTACATGTCAAGGCAAATGTTACAGATTCGTTACATTTTACAACATATTTTTTTCAGTCACATACAATTTTATGAGATGTTTCCATAATTTTATCACATTTCAAACATTATTTGTTGCAATATGTATAACCTGTTTTCTTGATTTTTGTCATTTTACCCAAGTAAATTTTCGGCATTTTTCAACTTTTGAACAATAGATGTTTCATTTTCGTTTACTCAATTGTTGATTATGTCATTTTAACATTTTTGAAATATTTGTAATATTTTGTAGTTATCCACATTTTCCTCTGAGCAGCTTATTCACTTTCTCCTTTACAAACAAATTCTTCCATTATATAATGACTGCCGGGAATGAGGTTCTCCCTGGTTTTTAACCAAACCGCTTGTATATAAGCTGATGACTTCTGCGATTTCGCAGGATCACCAGCTTTTTTTATGCGAGCAACAAGCCAAAGTCCGTGCTTGCACGAGACCTTGGCGACTGCCGCGATAACTTGAGAAACTCGCAAAGCGTGTTTCTCATAGTTTCATTATAATAAAGGAGGTCTTTATGTTAACATCACTTGCACTCATTTTTCTGACCGGCCTGCTCCTGGCATCTCTTTTTGAGAAGCTGAAGCTGCCCCGTATCATCGGTATGCTGCTTGCCGGCATTTTGCTTGGTCCGTATGTGCTGAACCTGCTGGATGATTCCGTATTATCCATATCATCCGATCTGCGGCAGATGGCACTGATCATTATCCTGATCAAGACCGGGCTTTCTCTGAATCTTTCTGACCTGAAAAAGGTCGGTCGTCCTGCGATTCTGATGTCCTTTGTTCCCGCCACATTCGAGATCATCGGATATGTTCTGCTGGCACCGACTTTGCTCGGCATTTCCAAAATCGAGGCAGCAGTCATGGGATCTGTGCTCGCTGCCGTTTCCCCTGCCGTCGTCATCCCGCGTATGGTCCAGCTCATGGAAACAAATTATGGCACCGAAAAAAGTATACCCCAGCTCATTATGGCCGGGGCATCCTGTGATGATATTTTTGTCATTGTACTGTTTTCTACATTTTCGAGCATGGCTCAGGGCGGTTCTGCAAACATCATAGATTTCGTAAACATTCCGGTATCCATCCTGCTTGGCATTGTGATCGGTGCCATCATTGGTTATCTGCTCGCCCTGTTTTTTGAAACCTGCCACAGACAGGGGCATAGCATCCGCAGCAGTCTGAAAGTCCTGATCCTGCTCAGCCTTGCTTTTCTCTGCATGGCACTGGAGAACCGCCTCAAAGGAATCGTTGCCATTTCCGGACTTCTTGCCGTTGTCAGTATGGCATGCGTGTTAAAGCTGAAAAGTCCCATCGATGTCACCAATCGTCTGTCACTGAAGTTTGGCAAACTCTGGATCGCTGCCGAGATCCTGCTCTTTGTACTGGTCGGTGCCGCTGTAGACATCCGCTATACGATGCAGGCCGGAATCGCCGCAGTCGCCATGATCCTGCTGGCTCTTGTTTTCCGTACCGTCGGTGTCTGCCTGTGCATGACAAAAACTTCACTGAATTTCAAAGAACGTCTTTTCTGCGTGATCGCCTATCTTCCAAAAGCAACCGTTCAGGCTGCGATCGGTTCCGTCCCGCTTTCCATGGGACTTGCCTGCGGACAGATCGTGCTCTCTGTCGCAGTGCTGGCGATCCTGATCACCGCACCGCTTGGAGCGATCGGTATTGACCGCACCTACAAAAAGCTGCTTGTCCGAGAAAAACAAGTTCATTTCTGAAACATTATTCTTTTTTCAGAAGCCAGATACCGATGACAATCCCTGCGACTGCAAGAACGGTGACACCAAGCATCGGCAACTCTGTCAAATAATACAGGGAATTCGTATAGCTGCTGCCTTCCGTTGCAAACATCCATCCCTGATATAGTTTGGCAAACAAAGGAAGCAAAAGAGTCAGGATCACACCTGCCGCAAGGCACAGAATCCCGCTCTTTCGCTTCCTTCTTTTTTGTTCCTTCTCTTTTGGAACTCTTTCTTTTCCTATTAATATATAATCCGTCGTCACTTCATACAAATTGCTCATCGCAATGATATTATCCAGATCCGGAGCAGTCTGTCCATTTTCCCACTTTGATACCGCCTGTCTGGAAACCTGGAGCCTCTCTGCCAGCTGCTCCTGAGAAAAATGGTGTTCCTTTCGAAGTCTCTGCAAACGTTCTGCCATCGTCATATCCATCCCTCGCTTTCGTTTTTCTTCATCATACCAGCCATGAAGAAAAATAGCCAGCATAAAGCAGTTGCGAAACGGCAACTTACGGTTGCAGAGGAGAAAAACTACATTATAATCCGCTTTCAGCTTCCAAGAAATGACTTGATCAGTGCAACCGGAATCAAAATCCAACCAAGTATAATCCCAACTATCAATCTGTTGAGAAACAAATCATTCCACGTTCCGATCCTGATCTTATTTGCATAGATCGTCACTCCGCATGCCCAATAACCAGCTATACAATACGCTAATAGCAAAACTCCAGCCATTTTCACATACTCCTTTCTTCTGTATCTTCTTTCTGGTTTTCATAAACTCTGCAGATTTTATACCCGTTCTGTCCTCTGTCATACAGAAGCATCCGATCGTCCCTGCCCTTCTTTCGTTCTTCTTCCAGAACGCTTCGGATCGTCTCCAGATCCCTCTGGATCGTCCGTTCTGTCACCTGATAGTGACATGCCTCCTCTTTTTTGTTCAGAATGTCACCATATGACAGTCTCACAAACAGGCTCAGAACTCGGGTATTTCTGCTTTTCTTTTCTCCCATGCTATCCTCCTTCCATATGATCTGATGGCAGTGTAGCATGTTTTCTTTCAGGCGTTGTGAAAATGATTTAATCTTCTCTTTTGAACTCAATCTCTCCATGGCAGTAGGTGTCCACAAACCACGTAAACTCTCTGCGAAAGTCTGTCGTTTTGTTTCCGTTCCAGAAATCTTTCATTTCATCATACTGAAGATAATCCATGATATCTGACAGGCGGTCGATCTGCTCTTCTGTCACGTTCTGATGAAGTGCCGCTTCAAATGTTTTATATAAAAGTTCCCATTCTCCTGCAAAGTATACATCCAGACTGTCAAAAAACGGTGCATCCTGCTGATCTTCCAAGGATACGACTGCCGCCATGATATAAAATACAAACGCTTCTTTCTGCTGTCCGATCTCTGCCAGAATATCCGCATAATCTCCCAGATCCCTCGAAAAATAATATTTTCTCGTTTCTTCATCATAATTTGGCCAGGCATCTTCCGGTTTTGGAGTCTGATATTCATGCAAAGTCCGTTGGTATGCTTTCTGAATGATCTGAAGTACATTCTGAAATTGTTTCTGTCTGCCCGCACATCTTGCACGATTCTCCGCAAAACACTTGTATGTCTCATATCTTGGCTCGGTTCCTTTGGTTTGCATCTCTTGAAATAGAAGTTCCATCTGCTGATAACACTTCTCTTCCATCGGATCTTCTTTTCTGTCACAATAACTTCTCGCCGCATCTTCCCAGATTTCTAACTGTTGTTCTGTTTTCTGCCCTTTCGCATCTGTTTTTGCCATCAGAAAATAGTCACATTTTTCCAGCAGTTTTTCTGCCCGCTTATCCAGTACACTGTACCTGTCCCGATAGCATATCGCCAGCATTTTGTAACCGAAACTTTGCAGATAGGCATCCTGATTTTTCACCTGTTTCTGCCGTTTCAGAGCTGCAAAAGCATCCCACATCGCTTCTTTTTTATGATTTCCCGCAAGCTCCAGATAACAACGGCTGCGATATAAAAATGCCCTGATTTCCTGTGCGGCAAATTTTTCTTTCCCCTTCGTCTGCTTCAGAATATAATCCAGAAAAACAAGATTATCTTCCGCATCCATCCACGATGTCCGATGCTGCATATAGGCAAATGCCTGCTCAATCCTTTTCTCCTCTGTTTTTTCACGTCCCAGTCGTTCCAGCAGATATGCCCGGTTCTCTTCAAAAATACGATAATCATCCGAAATATGCTGCCAGCATGTTTCACACTGTTTCCAGTAATCCTCTCTCCTTTTTTCATCTGTTTCCAGCTGATACAGTCGATACATTCCTGCAAGCCGACAGGACCAGTCATGATCATCCTCCTGTTCTTCTTTCGAAGTATAGTACTGCACCAGTTCCATCGCATAACGGCGTGCTTCATCCGTCTGTCCACGTTCTCTTAGAAACTGTATCAAACGGCAGCAAATGCCTCCATCATATTGAAACCATTCCTCTCGCTTCCGTTCAGCCTCCAGAATCCGTTTCCAGCAGTTTGCTGCCTCTTCCATCTCTTTTAAACGCACCCGGTTCTCTGCAATTTGCTCCAGTGCCCGCACATAGGAAATTTCATCCTGGTCATAAGCTTTTACATAGCACTCGATTGCCTGGAAATATTCCCCTTTCTTTTCCAGTTCTTCTGCAACCTCCGAAAATCCCGGCATCTCTCCAAACACAATCTCTTCGTTTTCTTCTGAAATTTCCTCATTCTTTGTCAGTTCTGCTGCTTTTTCCCGATAGAAATGAGCACGTCTTTGATCCCCGTAATATTCCTTACGAACATCCATTTCAAACTCATCTACCCTGAAAAATTCTGCCATTTCCTTATACAGTCCGGCTTTTTCCTTTTTATCCATCTCAGCCTGATCCAGATACTGTTCTGCTTTATCCATAAAATGCACTGCCACTTTCAGCAACTGATGATAAACTTCCTCATTTTCTTTTTCCTGCGGCGGAAACAGTATAAAATCATCTTCCAGTGCATCGTTCACTTCCAGTGCCAGATCGATCATACTTTTCCCAAGAATCCCAGCATCCTCTGTATCACTCTGGATTTCCCTCTCCGCTTTGCAGGCAAGATCATGAACCTGTTCCGCAAACATTTCCAGATACGAACTTTCATCAAATTCCTCATCTTCTATCATTCTGTTTATGAGGTCATCTTTTTTGCCCACCTTTCGGATCTGAAGAAGATAAATCTGAAAAAGCAATGCATGGCACTTTTCATTCTGCATGGACAGACAGATCTCCTCCGCCTGTTTCAGATAATACATTTCATTGTGGATATGCCCACAATACGCCACACAAAGCCGGGCATAGGCAAGATTTTCTCCTGAAATCCGCTCCATGAAATATTTTAAAAACTGCCACCTTACTCCATCCAATGCAGACGATTCCAGATCCTGTCTGGCATAAGCCGTCATTTTTTCTGTGATCGCCGGACAGCTTTCCGCAGTCGGCTTTGAATCATGATAGACCAGATCCAGAATGATCTGATGAAGAGAAATCTTATCTGTTTTTTTGTTATGTTCTACCCAGCCCAATCGAATCAGTTTATCCAGAGCCTCTTTTGCACCCGCAAGCGGCACATAGGAAAGGAACGTCTCTCTGGCGATCCGCACATAGCCAAGCAGCGAAAGGCTTTGCATTAGTTCCAGCTGAACATTCGAAAATCCGGACAGATCAAACAGAGCTTGCAGATGCTCCTGCACTTTTTGGTTTTGCATTTTTCTGTCTTTTCGATGTTTCACTGAGACTTCTTCCGTTCCGGTGATACCTTCTATCATTCGCATCTTTTCCAAAAGCACATACGGCTCTTCTTCTGCCTCACGCAAATATTTGGCAATCAATTCTACTGTCATTGTGTGATATTCTACCAGTTTCAGTATTTCCCGGATCTGTCCTCTTTCTTCCTCTTCATAACTTCTCGGATTGTATACGGCAAACAATGCCTCCACGTCATTGATATTTTCCATCTGCTGCACATCGATCTGACAGAAATCATAATCCCGGAAATCTTCTCTGGTCGTGATCAGAAAACGGCAGGAACATTCCAAGAATCGCTCCAGATTTTCATCCTCTTCCACATCAAAGTTGTCCAGAATGATCAGATCATCTTTCGTGGTCTGCTCTTTTAGAATTTTAAGTTTCCGCTCAAAATATTCCTCTTCTGTCTCCAGACCTTCTTCACTCTGCTCCCGGTGAACGTTATGGATATGGATGTCTTCCCCGCAGACAGTCTGTACGATACTTCCCTGATATGGCACAAACACGATGGTTCGATATTCTTCCCCATAAAGGTAAGCATAACGTTTCGCCAGCTCTGTTTTTCCGATTCCGCCCATTCCCGACAAAAACAGAACCTGCTGCCCGGAAGAAAATATCGTCTCGATCTGCCGCAGCTCGTTTTCCCTGCCAACAAAATTTGCAGTATTGTAAACAAAACCGTGATATAAAAACACTCTTTCTACATCCGACTCCCGGATCAGTTTTTCCAAAATTTCAAGCACTTCATCCACAGACGCATAACGTCGTCGAACCGTTGCCGCCAGCGTCCGGTGAAAAAACTCCTGCATCAGCCGGAACAGCACCGGCTGATAGCGTGCATCCTTCCATTTCATGCCCGAAAAATCATATATCGCACCCACCGCACTGTCCATGGCATTCGGCGTTCTTCCAAAAAGCTTATAAAAAGCGATCGCCCCGATCGCATAAACATCAGTCGCTTCACAGATTTTGCTGCATTTTCCACGCACCAGTTCCGGTGCCGCATAACCGTCCGACACAGAAAATGTCCAACCATTTGGCTGTGTCTGTATTTTTTCTTTTCTCACCATAGAATCAAAATCAAACAGAACCATCTGCTCTTTTGTTTCCGGGATCAGCAGCACATTTTCCGGTTTGATATCAAGATGTAACATCCCGCAGTCATGGTATTTTTTCACGATTCGGGCAAGCGTCCGCAGATGCAGAAACAACGACTGCAGATTCTCATCCGCCTCGCTTCGATAATCCCTGCCCTCGATCTCCGTCATGACCACATAGCAGGTATTGTGATATTCATAAATATTTGTTGCATTTGCAGTGGAGTTCACAAGTCCGAGCGTTGTTTTCAATGCCGTATTTTTCCGGTAAGCTTCCAGAAACTTCTGCTTTTCTGCAAGAAACGTCTGCTCACAGGACAAATCCGGTGTCAGATTTTCCTTGGCATCCCGCTCTATTTCCAGGCGGTACGGATAACATTCTTTTATTTTAACCAGATGTCTTTCACCGATCCGGTCTCTGTAAAATCCATTGTATACAATACAGCTTCCGCCACGCCCGATCTCCTCCGCAATGACATAACGGTGTTCTTCCCCAAAAACAAGCTCCCATCCCTGTGGCAGCGGTTTTCTTTTATCAAACATCCTCTCACCTCAATTTTTTCTTTTCTGCCGCAGCAATTTTGTCACTTTCCAGTCACAAATGGGAAATTCATCTCACATTGGCTGCAAATTTCAACTATTTTCCACTCTTTTCTCCAACATTTGTCTTTTTTATAGTATAATCTATCTATAAGGCAGGACGCAAGAACCTGCATTCACAGAAGGAGGATTTTACTATGACAAAGGATCATCTGAATCTTTCAACAGGCAATGCCCAGGATAGCCTGTTTTCCATCGATGACTGTAATGAAGCTTATCAATATTTACAGAATTCGGCAAACTTTGTCTCTTTCCATACAGGACTCACAACTTTGATGCAGCGATGCGGATATACCGGCTCCAGCGAAGATGTCGAAGAAAAAACGGCATATCTCCAGCAGAAACTTGCCGCTATCCATGTAAAGATCACGGAAATCACAGTCCGTGACTGGTTTTCCGGCAAACGCCGCCCATCCCTCGACTCCAGAAGCCGCAAACTCGTCTATGAAATCTGCTTTGCCCTTGGTGCTTCTTTTGAGCTTGTACAGGAATTTTTCCGTCAGGTTTACTTCAGCCGCAGCTTCAACTGTCATACCATAAAAGAGGCCGTTTATTACTATTGCCTCCATCAGAACCATTCTTACGATCATGCTCTCGAGCTTTACGAAACCATCAAAGCCATGCCGGAAACGGCAAAATCCAAAGATTCCGATCCCGTCTATACCGATCAGATCCGAAATGCTCTCGACAACTGCCGCAGCGACGAAGAATTTCTCGCCTACTTTTCCAGAAATAAATCCATCTTTGACCGCTGGA